>CXWL01013378.1_pt1 | contig 24495 bp, 21 predicted proteins | sample 590931 | NCBI WGS metagenome assembly CXWL01 (sample SAMEA3498368, study PRJEB10139) | groundwater metagenome | biome: water well; material: biofilm material | place: Germany | collected 2015-04-27
CATCAGCGCCTCGACGGCATCCGCCACCTCTACGCGCGCAATCCGGAAATAACGGTGCCGACCCTGCACCTCCAGTGACAGCACGGCCCCAGCCACAAGCTTGCCCAGATGGGAGCTCGCGGTTTGCGGTGTCACGCCGGCGGCAAAGGCCAGCTCCTTCGCGGTCTTGGCCCGACCGTCCATCAGGCTCGCCAGGATGCGGCTGCGCGAAAGGTCTCCCAGCAGCGCGGCCACCTCGTGAGCATTGCCTTCCACATCCATAGTTCGATGGAGCACGTATCGTCACCTGTTGCCAAGCCCCGAAACCTCGCGACCGTAAATCCACCCCCGACCATGAAAGATCTCACCATCGCACTTGATGACCAACCCGGCGCACTGGCGTCCATGGGTGAAACCNNGGCGGCGGTGCTTTTGTCGTCAACGGGCAGGGCGTCGCCCATTTTCTCGTCGCGGACGGCGAAGCGGCACGCACGGCACTCACCGCCGCGCGGATTCGTGTCGTCGCCGTGCGGGATGTCCTGGTCCAACGCCTCGCTCAGGACGAGCCGGGGCAACTCGGGATGATCACGCGTCTAATGGGCGACGCCGGAGTCAATATCGAGGTGCTTTACAGCGATCACGCCAACCAGTTGATTCTTGTGGTTGACGACCTGGAAAAGGGCCGGGCGGTTTCTGCAGCGTGGATGCTCCGGCGCAAATCCCGTTCCGCCTCAACCCCGGAAGGCAGCGGCGCATGAAAGTCCATTCTTACAATGTTCGCGTCAACTGGACCGGCAACGACGGCATCGGCACGAAAACCTACCGCAGCTACCGACGCGACCACACGATCGGTTGCGTCGGGAAACCGCTTTTGGCCGGCTCAAGCGATCCAACTTTTCGCGGCGATCCCACCCGCCATAGCCCTGAGGACTTGCTCGTCGCGAGCATCGCGGCATGTCACATGCTCTGGTATCTCCACTTCTGTGCGACGAACCAGGTTATAGTCCTAGAATACAGCGACGCGGCGTCCGGCTGGATGGAAGAGAGCGCGGACGGTGCCGGTGCCTTCAGCCGGGTGCTGCTGCGACCCTCCGTCACCGTCGCCGCGGACAGCGACGCGGAAATGGCCCGCGCCTTGCACGCAGACGCCCATCGCTTCTGCTTTATCGCGAAGTCGCTCAATTTCCCCATCGCCCTGGAACCGGTCATAACCGTCGCCACGCGATAACTAGCTCCGCCTCAAGCCCAGCGGCTTGTGCTCGCTCACCGAGAGGGAGAAGCGCCATCCACTTCGCTCTTGCCGCGCCCGCCCCGGGCCGCAACATGGGCGCACTATGTCAGGCGGCTCATCCGAATCTTCCGGCCCGGAATACTACGTCCGCGGTGTCAACGATACCGAAGCGCGCGGCCCCTTCTCCATGGAGCAGCTGCGCTCGCTCACCGAAAGCAACGACCCCGCCAAGGGCATCACACCCGAAACCTATTTCTTCGACGCCGCCAGCGAGCAGTGGCTGCAACTCGGATCGCACCCACAGCTGAAAGCCACCCTCTGGCCCGAGAAAAAGAAAATGGGCTTCAAGCAAAAGGAATTCGTCTCCGTCAACGAGGAGAAATCCGCGAGCGCCCCGGCCATCACGGTGCAGGAATTCCTCGCGGCGGCCGAGGGGAAGACCGACGAGACCAAGGGCAAGAAGGACAAGTCCGAGACCATGATGAAGGCCGCCGCCTGGGGCACGCGCTCCGCCGCCATCATCTCCCTGCTCAGCGCCGTCGCGCTCATCCTCCCGACCATCGACCCGCTGATCGCCCTGGATTTTGCCAAGCTGGCCGACAAGCCGTTCGTTTACCTCGGGGTGGTCGATGCGATCATCGGCCTCCTGCTGCTCCTCGGGGTCATCACCATTTACCCCTTTGTGCGTTTCCGCGCGGTCTTCGGCCTGGGCTTTCTCGGCTTCCTGTTCATGACCCAGGGCCAGCTGACGCCGATGATCGCGGTGGCGGCGGGCTCGACCGGGCTTTATTTCTGCACGATCTTCCTGAGCTACATCCCGCTCGCCGTGGCGGCCCTCGTCGGCCTCGGCGGCATGGCGATGCTCGCCACCCTGTCCTACTCCTGAGCGCGCCTGGGCGCCCTTGGTCCCGTCCATGCCGCTGCCCACGCTTCTGGCCCGACTCCGGCGGCTTTGGACGCACGAGATCTGGGCGGCCGGACTGATCCGCGAAAGCACACCCAAGAGCCGGCTTTTCGCCCTGCTGCGGGTGGTGTCGATCACGCTCTCGGGCCTGCATGAGATGCATGTGGCCATCCGCGCCGCCGCGCTTAGCTACAGCTCGTTGCTCGCCCTGGGTCCGCTCGTGGCCATCGCCGTCCTCATTTCCGGCTTCGCCCTCGGCAACCAGGACCCCGCCTTCGCCGCCCAGGCGCTGAATCGCGTCATCAGCTTCATTGCCCCGCAGGTCGCGCAATACGACCAGGCCGACCGGGTGGAGCGCAAGTCCGACCCCGCGCTCCCGACCGCCACGCCCGAGATGGTGCAGCTCATCAGCAATTTCATCACCAGTTCCCGCTCCGGCACCGCCGGCCTGATCGGCATCCTCACCCTCTTTGTCATCGTGATCGGCCTCTTCACGACGATTGAGAATACCTTCAATGACATCTGGGGCGTGCGCCGCGGGCGCAGCTGGATGGCGCGTATCGTCTACTATTGGAGCGTCATCACGCTCGGCGCCCTGCTCTTCTTCACCTCGCTCACGCTGCTCTCGGCCGGCGCGTTTATGAACGTCTTCTTTGAGAAAATCCCCCTCGGCCTCCAGCTCAAGAGCTTGTTCGTCTGGATGCTGCCGTCGGGCTCCGTTCTCCTGCTCGTGTTCATCCTGACGCTGTTCTACCGGCTCGTGCCGCACACCCGTGTGCGCTGGCCCGCCGCCATTCTGGGCGCGGTCATCGTCACCGGCCTGCTCTTTCTCAACAACTACCTCGCCTTCCTTTATTTCAAGCGCGTCGTCCTGTCGAAAAGCCTTTACGGCTCGGTCAGCATCATGCCGATCCTGATGATCGGCCTCTATATATTCTGGTTCTTCGTGCTCGTCGGCGGCCAGATCACCTACGCCGTGCAAAACGTGCGTTACCGGAGCAGCCAGACCGCCTGGCACAGTCTCAACCACGCCACCCGCGAGAGCATGTCGCTGGTCGTGCTCCTGCTGATCGCCCGCCGTTTCAAGGTCGCCGCCCCGGCCTACGCCGTCAGTGAGCTGGCCCAGCTCATCCGCGTGCCCTCGCAAATCCTCAACGAGAGCCTCAACCGCCTGTGCGACCTCAAGCTCATCACCGAGCTGCCCCCGGCGGACGCCGCCGACCCCAACGATTTCCGCTACCAGCCCGCCCGGCCGATCGACCAGATCACGCTCGAGGAATTCCGCCGCGAGTTTGAACACTATGGGGAAGCCCCCACCGCCGGCCTGCTCGACAATGTCGATCCCGTGCTCGCCCATTACCACCAGCGGCTCGCGCAGGCCCTGCCCGCCGCCCTCGGCGGCCAGTCCATCGACCAACTCATCGGCCAGCTGGAGCCCAGCCCGACCTATGCCCCGTTCCCGGGGAAGGGGCGGAGTTAGAAGTCTTTTTGCCTTACCTCAGACAGGCATTGGCCGTTAAAATCGCGCCCTTCCGACCCTCGGATACGAGTCAAGTTCGCCTGTTGACAGCGGCTCCTCCATTTCTACGTTGAGCCGCTTTCCCCCATGATTTCCTGGATCCAACGCTACTTTCAGAAGCACTTCCGCCTCGTGTTCGCCGTCATCCTGATCGCCGTGGCCGTGCCCATGGTGTTCATTTACAGCGCCTCGGGCGGCACCGGCGACGGCCAGGGCACGGGCAAGCTCCTCGAGCGCCCCTTCTTTGGTTATAACCTCGGCAACGCTGAGCAGACCCGCCGTATCTTCTCCGACGGCACGTGGAGCATCCGCCTTAAGGCCGGCTACGACGCCCTCCAGGGCGACCAAGTCCAGCAATATGCCCTGCAACGCATCGCCGGTCTGGCCCTCGCCGATGAGCTCCACCTTCCGGTTCCCACCGCCGATCAGGTCGCCAAGGCGGTCGCCAACCTCCGCGCCTTCCAGAACGAACAGGGTCAGTTCGACCAGGCCCGCTACACCCAGTTCGCCGACTCCCTGAAAACCCGCAACGACCTCACGGGGGCCGACATCAACCGCATCCTGCGCGACGATGTGCGCCTCGAGGCGCTGGCCAAGCTCGTCGGCGGCCCGGGCTATGTCCTGCCCCATGACATCAAACAACAGCTCATTCTCGCCGACTCCACCTGGACCATCCAAGTCGCCACCCTTGACTATGCCGCGTTCAACCCCGCGCTCAACCCGACCGAGGACACGCTTAAAAAATACCATGAGGAAAACGCCTTCCGCTACGACGTGCCGGCCCGTCCGCGGCTGAGTATCGTCGAGTTCAAGGGTGCTGACTACGTTCCGCCCGTCGCCCCCGCCGAGGCCGAGCTTCGCGCCTTCTACAACTCCAACCCGGCACGCTTCCCGGTCCCCGCTGAAACCGACAAAAAGGACGCCCAACCGGCAATCGCCCCCGCCGCCACCGCGGACAACTTCCCAAAAGTCCGCACGCAAGTTGAAGCCACCTTGAGGGAGGCCGTCGGGGCCCGCGGCGCCTCCAAGGCCGCCAACGACCTCGCCACCGCCATTTTCGATCGCAAGCTCACCGCCAACTCGCCGGAGCTGGCCGCCTTCCTCGCCGAGCAGCGCCACCCCGCGAAAGCCGTCGCCGCCTTCTCCCCCGATCAACCCCCGGCCGATATGCCCTGGCTCGCCAGATACGCCGAACAGATCTCGCGTCTCAGCAAGGAGCGTCACTTCTCCGACCCGCTGCCCACCACCGACAGCTTCGTCATCCTGCTGTGGAACGAGAGCCTGCCGGGCTACAAGCCCCTCTTCGCCGAAGTGCGCGACCGCGTGCTCGCCGACTACAAGGACGGCGAGAAACGAAAGCTCTTCATCGCCCGGGGCCAGGCCCTGCGCACGCAGCTCGCCGCCGCCGCCAAAACGGCCGCCGCCAATTTCGCCGCCACCGCCGCCGCCGAGAAACTCGAGGTCAAGAGTTATGCCGGCTTTACCTTCCGCCAGCCGCCGCCGGACATGCCTTACCAGGCATTCGGTGCCCTCCAAGGTCTCGCGGCAGGTCAGGTCGCCGAGATGGTCGCGGACGCGGAAAAAGGCTACCTCGTTTTCGCCCAGGAGAAGAAGCAACCCGACCTCACGCCCGGCAGCCCGCGCTACGCCGAGCTCCAACAGCAAATGATGCTCCGCACCGCCGCCAACAACGGCAGCACTTATCTCGGTGAACTTGTCGAACGCGAACTCAAGAAATCCGAGCCGGCCGCGAACCGGCCCTGAAGCCCGCCGAAAGGCCGCTCATCACGGCAAATCGCCACCCGCCCATTACTCTCGTGCCACCGCCCTCGCGGTGGCATTTTCTTTCCCGAAACCACCCTAGCAATGCCACCGTCACAAAAAGCTTAAACTTTTGCCTGATTTCAGGTGTTCTAACCCCGGCATCCTCTTCATTTTTCTCATGACCATGATCACCCGCCGTTTCACCGCGCTCTCGCTGGCTGCCCTTTTCGCCTGTTTGACCATCCTCGCCCAAGACAGCGCGCCCGCCGCCGGCCCCGCCGCCCCCGAGCTCACTCTGGCCCAATGCATCACCCGCGCCCTGCAGAAGAATTTTGACCTGGAGATCAGCCGCTATGGCCCCGCCATCGCCCAAGACGGCATCACGGTCGCCAAAGGCGGCTATGAGGCCCAGCTCTCGGTCACCGGTTCGACGGGCGAGAACAACAGCCCCGGCTTGGTGAGCAAGACCTCCGATCTGCGCGTGGGTGTAACCCAGAGGCTTTACAGCGGCACCACGCTGAGCGCGAGCAGCCGGCTCAACCGCAGCTCCTCCGATCCCGCCCTGAGCACGCTCAACCCCGCCTATGACGCCGACCTCACCCTGTCCGTCCGGCAATCGCTCCTCCGGGGATACGGCACCGAGGTGAACCGCGCGACCATCGAACGCGCCGAGATCGGCCTGCTCCGCTCCAAACTCGACTACCAGACCACCGCCCTGATTGTCATCCAGGACACCGAGAACGCCTACTACAACCTCGCTTTCGCCCGCGAGCAGCTGACCGTCCGCAATTTCTCCTTCGAGCTCGCCAACAAGCTTTATGAAGAGGCCAGGATTCGCCGCGCCACCGGCGTCGCGACCAATCTTGATGTGCTGACCGCCGAGGTCGGCGTCGCCAACGCCCGACGCAACGTCATTCTGGCCGGGCAGGCCGTCAAGGACCGGCAGGACGCCCTCCTCGCTCTTATCGGTCAGTTCGAGCTCGATGAAACCCCCGGCACCGTCCGTTTCACCGAGACCGTCGAGCGCACTCCCATTTTCGCGTCCTCTTACCAGATGGCGAAGCAGAATCAGCCCGACTACCTTTCGTCCCAAGCCGCCATCGAGCAGCTCAAGCTCGACCTGAAAGTCGCCAAGGACTCCGCCAAGCCCGACCTCACTGTCGGCGCCGCCCTCGGTCTCAGCGGCAACAACGGCAGCGGGAAGGACGCCTTCAGCGATGCTCTCGACCGCCAGAGCCACTCGTGGCAGGTGGACTTCGCCTTCAATTACCCCTGGGGACGCTCCTCCGACCGGGCTCGCGAACGCCAGAGCTTCGCCACCCTCAACCGTGAGCAGGTGCGCCTGAAACAGATCGAGCAGAACATCGAGGTTCAAGTCCGCAGCGCCGTCCGCTCGGTCGAGACCAACCTCGAAAGCGTCAAGATCGCCACTTTTGCGGCCAAACTCAGCGAGCAGCAATACGAGCTGGAAAAGGCCAAGTTCGACGCCGGCCAGTCCACCAGCCGCCGCGTCCTTGAGGCGCAAAACGACCTGGAAGACGCCCGCGTGAACGAGCTCCAGGCCAAAGTCAGCCTGCAGGGCGCCATCACCGCCCTGCACCGCATCGAGGGCAGTTCGCTCCAGCGCTACGCGGTCACGCTGCCTTGAGCTGGCCCGTTTAATCCATACGGCCTACGATTAAACCCTTGTCGCCCCGTGGCGGCCGGGGTTTTCCTTTGGGCACCCGCCGCCCATGCCGTTCCAGACCATCATCGAGCCGTTCCGGATCAAGACGGTTGAGCCCATCCGCTTCACCACCCGCGAGCAACGCGCCGCCGCGCTGGAGACCGCCGCCTACAATCTTTTTCGCCTCAAGGCCGAGGACGTCATCATCGACCTGTTGACCGACTCCGGCACCGGCGCGATGTCCTCCGCCCAGTGGGCCGGCATGATGCAAGGCGACGAGTCCTACGCCGGCGCCCGCTCGTTCTTCCGGTTTGAGTCGGCGGTGCGCGATGTGACCGGCTACCGCCACATCATCCCGACCCACCAGGGCCGCGCCGCCGAGCGCATCCTGTTCACCAGCGCGTGCAAGGCCGGGGACATCGTGCCGAGCAACACGCATTTCGACACCACGCGCGCCAACCTCGAGGCCGTCGGAGTCGCCGCCCTCGACCTGCGTTGCGCCGAGGCCACCCAACCGGCGCTCATCGCACCCTTCAAGGGCAACATCGATCTGGTCGCGCTGGAGCGCTGTCTGACGGAGCACAAGGGCCGGGTGCCGTTCGCGATGATCACCATCACGAACAATTCCGGTGGCGGCCAGCCGGTCAGTCTCGCCAACATCCAGGCCACGTCGGCCCTGTGCAAGGCGCACGGCGTGCCACTCATCCTCGACGCCTGCCGCTTTGCCGAGAACGCCTGGTTCATCAAGCAACGTGAATCCGGCCAGGGCAGCCGCACCCCCGCCGCCATCGCCCGCGAGGCGTTCGATTGCGCCGACGGCTGCACCATGTCGGCCAAGAAGGACGGCCTGGTGAACATCGGTGGTTTTCTCGCGCTCAATGACGACGCCCTCGCCGCCACGTGCCGCAACAATCTTATTCTGACCGAAGGCTTCCCCACTTACGGCGGCCTCGCTGGCTACGACCTGGAAGCGCTCGCCATCGGCATCAAGGAGGTGCTCGATGAGGACTACCTGCGTTACCGCATCCGCTCCGTCGCCTACCTCGGCGACAAGCTGACTGCCGCCGGCGTGCCCATCGTCCAGCCCCCGGGCGGCCACGCCATCTACATCGATGCCAGGGCCATGCTGCCGCACATTCCTTCGCACGAATTTCCTGCCTGGACCCTGTCGCTTGCGCTCTACCTCGAGGGCGGGGTGCGTTCGGTGGAGATCGGTTCGGTCATGTTCGGCCGCCAGCCCGATGGCACGGAGAAACCCGCGGCCATGGAACTTGTCCGCCTCGCCTTCCCCCGCCGGGTCTACACCCAAAGCCACGTGGACTACCTCGCCGAAGTGATTCTGCACGTCCACGGCCTGCGCGATCGCCTTCGCGGCGTGAAGCTGACCGAGGCCCCCGCCCAGCTCCGCCATTTCACCGCCAGGCTCGCACCCGTCGGCGACCGGCTTTTGGTGGACTAATTGCCCCGCCACATTTGCTGGCCGCATGAAACCTGAGTTGAAATACGGCCTCTTCAGCGGCGCCGGCATCAGCCTGTGGATCGCCCTGGAGTATCTGCTTGGATTTCACACGACGCGGCCCGACATCGGGGTCTACACCGGCCTCCTCTCCAACCTGATTCCGCTGACCATGCTGTTCCTGCTGCTGCGGGCCAAGCGCGCCGCGATCTACGACGGCCGGCTCAGCCTCGGCACCGGAATCGGTTCCGGCGTGCTGGCCTCGTTTGTTGCCGCCCTGTTGGTCTACAGCTTCCTCGTCAGTTACAGTCGCTTGATCAACCCCACGTGGATCGACCAGGTGCTTGAACATAAAGTCACGCAGTGGCGCGGGCAGCAACTGGCGGAAACCACGATCCAGGAAAAGATAACCCTCTACCGCCAGGCCTACTCGCCGGTCGGCTTGGTGGCTACGGTCATTGTTGGCATGACGCTCATGGGCGGGCTGTTTTCCCTCGGCCTCGCTCTGCTCGTGCGCCAGCTGCCCCACCGCGCCGCCGGGCAAAACCGCCCGCTGGCGTAAGTAAACTATTCGTTGACATCAGCCGGAGCCCTCCCGGGCCCATTCACGGGAATATTTCCGCCACCTTGGCTGTGGCGGCCGCGAGCTGCCGATGCGCCGGCAGCTGGGTTTTGAACCAGGTCCGCTGTTTTTTCACCAACGCCCGCGTGTGCGTCACGATGGTCGCGGCCAGTTCGGCCTCCGGCAACCGGCCTTCGATGCAATCCATCGTCTCGCGATAGCCGATGGCCTGCGCCACGCTGCCGTTCTGCTTCAACCCCAGCGCCAGCAGACCGCGCACCTCGGCCACCAGTCCGGTGTCCAGCATCGCGGCCACCCGTTGGGCGATGCGGTTGTCCAGATCCGCCGGTTCGCGCACCAACTCGCAGAGTTTCACGGTGCAATCCGCAAACGGCGCCGGCTGTGCGTCAAAGTCCTTCTGCAAGGCCGCCAGCGTCCGCCCCGAGGCCCGGCAGCGTTCCAACGCCCGCAACACCCGCCGCGGGTTCTGCACATCCAAGGCGCCCAGCCCCACCGGATTTAACCGCCGTAATTCGGCCACCAGTGCGGCGAGACCTTCCTCCGCCAACCGGTGCCTCAGCCCTTCCCGCAGCTCGGCCGGCACCGCCACCTCGTCCGCCACCGGGGCAAAAAAGGATTTCAGATAAAACCCACTGCCACCCACCACCAACACCCGCCGTCCCCGGCGCAGAATGTCATCAATCGCGACCCGGGCTTTTGTAACGTAATACGTTACATCCATCCGCTCGCTGAGGCTGCAGATATCAATCAGGTGGTGGGGCACCCGGGCTAGTTCGGCCTCGGTCGGCTTGGCGGTGCCGATGTCAACCCCGCGATAAAACAGCAGGGAGTCGCACGAGACGATCTCGGCGTCATGGGATTCCGCCCAGCGCAAGGCCAGCTCGGTCTTGCCGACCGCCGTGCAACCGGTGAGAACATGAATGGCTCGCTCCATACGGAAACTCCACCATTGTCGCCCCCCAGCAACGCGCCAGCTTGAAAATCCGCTTCATCTTCAACCCCTATTCCGGCCGCAACCGTCGCAATCCTTACCTGCGCGACCGGGCCGTTGCCTTCATCCGGGAGCGCGGGCTCGACGCCACGGTTGTCAACACGGAGCGGCCGCGCCACGCCACCGAACTGGCGGCCCAGGCCGTTGCCGAGGGCTGCGGGCTGGTCGTCGCCATCGGCGGCGACGGCACGATGAACGAGGTGGCCACGGCCCTCGTGGGCGCACCGGCGGCCTTCGGCCTCATCCCTTGTGGCTCGGGCAACGGCCTCGGCCGGCACCTCGGCATCCGCAAGCCGGGCAATGGCGCGTTCCGCACGCTGCTCGAGGGCCGGTCGATGCCTATCGACACCGGTCTGGTCAACGGCTTCCCCTTCTTCAACGCCATGGGGCTCGGCTTCGAGGCCGACATCGCTGTGCGCTTCAGCCGCCTGACCAACCGCGGGCTTGCCGGCTACATCCGGGTCGGGCTACCCTCGTTCTTCGCCCACCGGCCGGAGGCCGTCACCGTCCGCCACGCGGGCGGCACCGTGCAGTTTGCTGCCTTCACGCTCGCGGTCATGAACTCCGACCAATACGGCAACGACGCCCATGTCGCCCCCGGCGCACAGGTCGACGACGGGCGTTTCGACCTGGTCAGCGTGCCGCAGATGAGCTTCCTGGGGGGCGTCGGCCTGCTCTACCGGCTCGGCACCGACACCTTCGACCAGGTCAGGGCGGTCACGCGCATCAGCGGATCGGAGTTCGTCATCGAGCGCGCCAAGCCGGATTGGATCCACACCGATGGCGAGCCGCGCGCCACAACCGCGAAGTTGGAGATCACCCTCAAGCCGAAAAGCCTGCGGATCATGGTGCCGGCCGCAGCGTAGCTTTTGCGCCGGCGGACCCACCGCTTAACCGGCCGTAAAGAACAACTCGGTGCCGTCGGTCGCCATCACGATGCGGTTGCGTCCGGCCTTCTTGGCCGCGTAGAGCGCCTTGTCGGCGGATTCCACCAGAGCAGCGGAGTTGCTCGCGCCGCCCATGCTGTCGGCCACGCCCGCGCTCAGGGTGACGGCGACGGTCAGGTTTTTGTCCTCAACCATGCAGGGGAGATCGGCCAGAAGAACGCCGAGTCTTCTGAAGTGTTCCGCCGCCTTCTTGTCGTCGGTCTCGACCATGATGAGGGCGAATTCCTCGCCGCCGTAGCGGGCCACGCGGTCCACCGTGCGCACCTGGCCGGCGAGCAGGCTGGCCACATGGCGCAGCACCTCGTCGCCCACCTGATGGCCGTGCGTGTCGTTGATCTTCTTGAAATGATCGATGTCCACCATCACGAGGGCGAACGGGCGCTTAAACCGCACGCTGCGTTCCCACTCCTCGCTGAGGATACGCTGGAATTCGCGGCGATTGAGGAGGCGCGTGAGCTCGTCGCGCTGGGCGAGCTGGCGCAACTGGGCAAGGGTCTCGCTGAGCTTGAGGGCGTAGCGGATGGAGCGCTCGAGCAGGCGGGAGTTGAGCGTGGCCTTTGTCAGGTAGTCCACCGCGCCGGCCTCCATGGCGGCGATGTCCACCTCATCGCTGTCGTCGGCGGTGAGGATGAACACGGGGGTGTCGCACCCGGCGGCCCGCGATTCCCGCAGCAAATCCAGCCCGTTCCGCTCGCCCAGGTGGTAGTCGAGCAGACAAACGGCATGGTTGCCGCTCAACAGTTTTTTCAAACCGACCTCGTAGGTCGGCACATACTCCAGTTCAAATTGCTCCCGGCGGAACTTGGCCAGCTGCAACGTCAGCAGGTGCTCCTGCCGCTCATCATCGTCGATCAGCAGGATTTTCCGGGCTTTGCGCGGGGGCGTGTCGGGCATGGCTTAGGCGGCACCCGCGACCAATTCGGCCGCCGCGCTGCGCAACCTTGCCGGCAAACCGGCGCGGTTGTCGAGATTCTCCTTGATGACGTTCACCAGCGCGCTGCCCACGACCACCCCGTCGGCGACGCGTGCCACCTGCTTCACCTGCTCCGGGGTGGAAAGGCCAAACCCGACCACCACGGGCCGCGTCGTGTGCTGGCGGATGCGGGCGACCGCCTCGGGTATGTTGGCCGCCACCTGGTCGCGCACACCGGTCACGCCTTCGCGCGACACGTAGTAGATGAAGCCGGTCGCGGCGGCCCCGATGCGCGGCAGGCGGCTGGCGGAGGTGGTGGGCGCCACGAGGAAAACCGTCTTGAGGTCGTGCTTCGCGCAGGCGGCGAGGAGCTCATCGGCCTCTTCGGGCGGCAGATCGAGCGTGAGCATGCCGTCCACGCCGGCTTCCCTGGCGGTGCGCACGTAGTTTTCCACGCCGTGCGAAAAAACCAGATTGTAATAAGTGTAGAAGACAATCGGCGTCTGGCTCTTTTCGCGCAGACGACGGACCAGCTCGAAGACCCGGGCCGCCGTCATGCCACCCGCGAGTGCGCGCTGGGCGGCAAGTTGGTTGGTGAGACCGTCGGCGAGCGGGTCGGAAAACGGCACCCCCAGTTCCAGCACGTCGGCCCCCGCGTCCAGCACGGCACGGCAGGCGGCCAGCGAGGTGTCGAAATCCGGATCGCCGGCGCAGAGGTAAGCCACGAACGCGGCGCGTTTTTCGCGACGAGTGCGGGCAAAGGTTTCGGCGAGGCGGTCCATGAAAGACCTAGGGTTCAAACTCCGGCGCCAAGGGTCGAGCGAATATTTCTAGGCCGGCGAAGCCAGATCGAAGTCCACCAGCACCGGCCGATGATCGGACAGATAACAACGGACCACCTCGGCGTGGACCGGCTGGCACTCCTGCGGGAGCAGCACGAAATCGAGCAACCGGGCGGGCAGCGCCGCCGGAAAGGTGCGGCCGGCCTTGGGCAGCAGCGTGTAGTTGTTGGTCTCCTCGCAGAAGCCGAGCAGCATCGCCGTGGCGTCAGGCGTGTGCGGCGGATTGTTAAAGTCGCCGCACAGGATCGGCGGCGCCACCCAGTGCGCGGCGCGCTGTTTGTGGCGCTCGGTCATGAATTTCATCAGGATGCCCGCCTGCAACAGCCGTTGTTTCCGTGAGACGTGGTGCAGGTGCAGGTTGATCAACGGCAGCCGCCGGCCGGCCGCCACCTCGGTTTCGATGAAGAGGAAGCCCTTGTCCCCGAGCTGACTCCGGCCGAAGGTTGCGGTCTCGGCGTGCATGATGGGCCAGCGCGAGAGCACCCCGTTGCCGTAATTCAGCGGATAGCGCCCGCCGCGCACGTTGGTCAGGCCCATCGCGGAGAAAGGCAGGCCGCAATGCTCGCTCAGGAAGGTCAGGTGGTTGTAGCTCCCGTTCCAGCGCGAGTTCTCGTCGATCTCCTGCACGGCCACTAGGTCGGCCTTCAGCCTTTTGATCAGCGCGGCGATCTTGAGCAGATTGCTGCGGATCTTTACCATCGAACGCAGGCTCTGATGCACGGGCAGCGGACCCCGGCCGTGGGCGACGTTAAAGGTCAGGAGACGGAGTTTCGCCATCAGGAAATCAAGGAATCAGGCCCGAAAACCATGGGGAAATGGGGCGGCCAACGGGATTCGAACCCGCGACCCCAAGAATCACAATCTTGTGCTCTAACCAGCTGAGCTATGGCCGCCGTAAAGGGCCGAGAAAGTCCATGAGCACTTCGCTCCTGTCAAATCCTTCTTTCGACTGCCGGGCCCGCGTCATGGCGCCGGAACGGTGAGGCCAATCCAGCCGAACACCCGGCCGAAACATCGCCGCGGCACTTCTTGTAAAATTCAACTCGCCTACCTGCACACTTACGGTATCCGGTAACAGGCATGATTTCCTTCAAGAAGTTAATGGGCCGCGAAGATAAGTTCTATGATCTCCTCGAGGCCAGCGCCGAGGAAGCCCGCGTCAGCACCGACCTGCTCGTCAAGATCCTTGGCAATGACGGCACCCTCGGAACCACCAGCATCCACGACATCATCCAGACTCGCCGGAAGGACAAGCGCATCACCCAGGAAATCACCGAGGAACTCTGCAAGACCTTTGTCACCCCGTTGGAACGCGAGGATATCGAGGCCCTTTCGCTCGCCCTCTACCGCATCCCAAAGACCGTCGAGAAAATCGTCGAGCGCCTCACGATCTGCCCGGCCCGCGTCCCGCGCGAGAGCCTTCAGAAGCAGGTCGTGCTGCTCGAGCAGGCCGTGGAGTCGGTGGTCGCGATGGTAAAGGAGCTCCGCAACGGCACGCAGGTCGAGCGCATCTCTGACCACCACGCCAAACTCCAGTTCGCCGAGGGCGAGGCCGACAAAGTCATGCTCGCGCTGGTCAAGGATCTCTACAACGGCCCCTTTGACGCCAAGGAAGTATTCATTTTGATGGAACTCTACGACTTGGTGGAGACCGCCGTGGACCGCGCCCGTGACGCCGGCCAGGTGGTCTTCATGATCATGCTGAAATACTCCTGAGCCCGACTGCCTTTCGCCGCCGAGCCCCATGACCATTTTCCTGATCGTCCTCCTGACGGCGCTGGTCTTTGAGTATATCAACGGTTTTCACGACGCCGCCAATGCCATCGCCACGGTCGTCTCGACCAAGGTGCTGACGCCCCGCCAGGCCATCGCCCTCGCCGCCATCTTCAACCTCATCGGCGCGCTGATGGGCACCGCGGTAGCCAGCACGATTGGCAAGGGTCTGGTCGACACCAGCGTCGTCACGATGGTCACCATCTTTTCCGGCCTGATGGGCGCCATCATCTGGAACCTCGTGACCTGGTGGTTCGGCCTCCCCTCCAGTTCCAGCCATGCTCTCATCGGCGGGCTCTGCGGCGCCGCCCTCGCCTCCGCCGGTGACGACTGGAACGTGCTGCACTGGGCCACGACCGACGCCAAAGGCGCGGCCGTCGGCCTCTGGCCCAAGGTCGTCCTCCCCATGATCACCTCGCCGCTCATTGGTTTTTTCGGCGGGGCTTTCCTCATGTTCGTGCTGACGATATTCATCCACCGGTTTACCCCGCGTATTGTGAACAACGTATTCGGCAAACTCCAGCTCGTCAGCGCTGGCCTCATGGCGCACAGCCACGGTTCCAACGACGCCCAGAAGACGATGGGCATCATCGCGCTGGCGCTGTTCACCGGCACGAAGTCCGGGGCCTTTGACCAGTTGCCCGCGTGGGCCTGGTTTCTTCGGACGCCGGAGTTCGTTGTGAACCAATGGGTGGTTGTCACCTGCGCGCTCGTCATGGCTGCAGGCACGGCGGCGGGCGGCTGGCGCATCATCCGCACGATGGGCCACAAGATGGTCAAGCTCCAGCCGGTGCATGGCTTCGCCGCCGAGACGACCGCCGCCCTTATCATCCATTTTGCCTCCACCCTCGGCATCCCCCTTTCCACGACCCACGCCATCTCCACCTCGATCATGGGGGTGGGCGCCGTCAAACGTTTCGGCGCCGTCAAGTGGACCGTGGTCGAACGCATTCTCTGGGCCTGGGTCTTCACCCTGCCGGTCTGCGCCCTGTTCGGCTATCTGACCGAGCGGCTCTGCGTGGCGCTCGGCTACAAGTAAGCCGGCCCCTCAGCCCCGGGCCCTGGCGGTGTAGAGCGCGACGAGCGCGGCGCCGATCGCCTGCGAAAGCTCGCCGAGCGAGGCCGGCACAACCTTGAGCTTCGCCCGCTGCTGCGGCCAGAGAAAGGGCAGCGCCGATTCCCGGATGATGCGCAGGTAGCGCTCGCGAAACTCGGGCGTGGTGGACTCGGGATCGATCAACCCGCCGCCGATCACCACATATTCGGCATCCACGGCCAACAACAGCGAGGCCATGTGCAGGCCGAGCGCCCTGGCTTGAAAATTGAAAATGTCCGTTGCGAGCGGGTCGCCCTGTTGGGCCAGCGTGCGGAGGGACAGCGCCTTTTCCTTGAGCGGGGTGGCCGAGGTGTGGAAAGGATGCGTGGGGTGCTTGGGCAGGAACTCCTCCAACAGCTGCGGCAGGCCGGAAATGGTGGTGTAGGGTTCGATGCAACCCCAGTCGCGACCGCAACCACACCGCAGCGGCTTCATGCCGCCGAGCAACTGCAGGATCGCCGGCATGTGGCCGCCTTCCATGCCGTTCAAGGTGTCGCCCTCCAGCGGCAGGCCGTTGGCGTCCACATAGGCGACGCCGAGCCCGGATCCGGGCGCGAGCATGAGCACGGTGGCGCGGTTCGTTCCGCGCACCCGCTGGGCCTCGCCGACTCCGCCGTAGTTGCCGTCGTTGCCGGCCACCAGCGGCAGGGGGCGGCCGGCGGCGGTCGCAAGCGCGGCGCTGTAGTCCGCGTGAAAATTCCAGCCCGCGAAGTTCGCCGGCAGATTCGGCGACCGGCCGAGCACCCCATAGCGGTCATACGGACCGGGCAGAGCCAGACCGACCCCCTTCACCTGATCCCAGCTCAGCCGGTTGTCGGCAAGGAATCCGACGGCGCCGTCCAGCCAGCCCCGCACCACGGCGGCGGTCCCGGCCTGGGAATTGGTCGAGCTTTGCCGGAGCTTGGTCGAGATGACGCTGCCATCCTCCCGGACACCACCCGTCTTGGAGGTGGTCGCGCCGCTGTCCGTGCCGAGATAAACGCCCTGCTTCAAGGTGCTCATGGAAGAGCCCCACTCAAACTCGCTTTCCCCCGCCGGGTCAAACCCGCATCTCAAACGGCGGGTTTGCAATTCGGGTTGCGCGCTGGCCCGCAAGCCGGCCGGGATTCACCGGACCGGCACGCTGGGCCGGCCGTCGCGAATCAAGGGTGTGCTTGCCTGCCCATCGCCAGACCAGGTCGCCTCAGGCCGATGGCAGTTTGAAAAAAAACGTCGTGCCGCGACCTTCGGCGCTTTCCACACGGACTTCCCCGCCGTGCGCCAGCACCAGGTTTTTCACGATGGCCAAGCCGAGGCCCGTGCCGCCGCCCTGCGGCCGCGCGCGCGACTTGTCGGCGCGGAAAAAACGCTCAAACACCCGCCCGCGCGCCTCCTCGGGAATCCCCGGGCCCTCGTCGCGCACCCAAAGTTGCAGCCAGCCCGGGCTCAGCGGCGCTCCGCCCACTTCGACCGTGCCCTTGCCCGCGTGCTTGACGGCATTGTCGATCAGGTTGGAAAGGATCTGCCGCAAGCGACCTGCGTCGCCCCGTGCCTGGAACGCGGCCGGCAGGCTGTTGCGCAGGACGATGTCACGCCCGCGGGCCGTCGTCCGGAAATCTCCCATCGTTTCCTCCACCAGGCCGCGCAAGTCCACCGGCTCGGACCGCAGCACAATCCGGCCCGAATCGATGGCCGAGAGCAGCAGCAGATCCTCGATCAGCAGGTTCAGCCGGCTCGCATGCCGGTCGATGATACCGAGGAATCTCAGCCGGGTCTCCGGATCCTGGTGGCCGCCGTCCAGCAGGGTTTCCACGGCGCCCTTGATCAGGGAGAGCGGCGTGCGCAGTTCGTGGCTCACATTGGCCACGAACTCCTCCCGCATGCCCTCGAGTTTCCGCAGGGCCGTGAGATCATGCACCACGAAGAGCGCCCCGGCGGTCCGGGCGCCGGCGTCGAGCAGGCGCACGGCGTTCACGTTCAGTGTGCGGGCCACCGCCCCCTCGAGGCGCAATTCGTAGTCCCGCACCTCGGGCTCGTGCTCCAGCCGCGCCAGCAGCGCGGCAAACTCATGGTGGCGCACCACCTCCAGCAGGGGCCGACCCGCCCCGGGCGGTTGAAAGCCGAAAAGCTGGGCGGCGGCCCGGTTGGCCAGTTGGATGCGCCCGGCCGGGTCCACGACGATCAGCGCCTCCAGCATCTGCGCGAGGACGGCCGCGAGCCGCTCCTGCTGCTCGCCCAACGCGGTGGCGTGCTGCCGTTGCAGGGTGGCCCGCTCCCGCGCGCCCGACTCGCGGGCCGCCGCCAGTCGCCGGCGCAGCTGCCCGATCCAAACCGCGGCAGCGGCCAGGGCGGCCAGGAGAATCAGGAGAAGAGCGGTCATCCGTTCGAGCCGAAGCGGTAACCGACGCCCCGGATCGTTTCCAGATATTCCGCCGCCGGGCCGAGTTTTTCCCGCAGCCGCCGCATGTGGGTGTCCACCGTGCGGGTGTCGATCGGGTTGTCGTAGCCCCACACGTCCTGCAGCAGCCGGTCGCGCGTCTGCACCCGGCCGCGGCGCCGGGCGAGCAGTTCCAGCAGCTTGAACTCCGTGGCGGTGAGCGTGAGCGGCCGGTCCCTGACCTTGACCAAGTGGCGGACCGCGTCGATGTCCAGCACCCCGATGCGCAGATGGGTGGCCGGCTCGTCCGCCTGCTGGGTCCGGGCCAGCACTTTCTTGATCCGCAGCACCAGTTCGCGCGGGCTGAAGGGCTTCGTCACATAGTCGTCGGCGCCCAGCTCGAGGCCGACGATGCGGTCCATCTCCGCGGCGCGCGCGGTGAGCATGATGATGGGGATGCCGGCCGTCGTCGGGTCCCGTCGCAGGATCTTGCACACTTCCAGTCCGTCGATCTTGGGCAGCATCAGGTCGAGCACCACGAGGGCGGGCCGCTCCTCGCGGACCAGCTCGACGGCGCGGTGCCCGTCGGCCGCGGTCAGGGGAATATAACCGGCCTCCTTCAGTTTGAAGCCGATGACCTCCAAGGCATCGGGCTCGTCGTCAACGACCAAGATTTTCGGTTTCATTCGGCTGACCCTTGGAGTGGCGGATGTCCCGCGCCTCGTAAAGGTAGACTACCTCCTCGGCGATGTTCGTAGCATGGTCCGCGACCCGCTCGAGCGAGCGGGAGATGGCCATGAGGGAGAGGCAGCGCGAGATGTTGGCGGGTGATTCGACCATGAAGCTCGAGAGCTCGCGGTGCAGCTGCTTGTTGAGTATGTCTACATCGGCATCGCTGGGGATGATGGTCCGCGCCTCCTCGGGTTGGCGTTGCACGAATGCGTCGAGCGCGCCGCGCAGCATCCTCAGCGACATCTGCGCCATGCGGGGCAGGTCCACGTAGGGCTTGAGCTGGGGCTCGGCGTTGAGGTCGGTCGCGCGGCGGGCGATCTTCACGGCCTCGTCGCCCACCCGCTCGAGGTTTTGTGAGATTTTCATCGCCACCGTGATGAGCCGCAGGGTCGAGGCGACCGGCGCCATCGAGAGCAGGTGGATGGCGATGTCGTCGATCTCGATTTCGTAGCGGTCGAGGATGTTGTCGTCCTTCTGCACCTGCAGCGCCAGGGCGTCATCGCGATCTGTCAGGGCCCGGATGGAACGCGATACGGCGCTCTCGGCATGGCTGGCCATGGCAAGCAGCTTGTCCTTCAGCAGCTGGAGTTCTTCGTCGAAGTTGGTCATGGCGGGGTGGATTAACCGAAGCGGCCGGACACGTAGGCTTCGGTCTGCGGGTTGGCGGGGTTCATGAAGATGGTGCGGGTTTCGTCGTATTCAATGAGTTTGCCAAGATAGAAAAACGCCGTGCGGTCGGAGACCCGGGCCGCCTGTTGCATATTGTGCGTCACGATGACGATGGTGAACTGTTTCTTCATCTCGTGGATGAGCTCCTCCACCTTGGCCGTGGCGATGGGATCGAGCGCCGAGCAGGGCTCGTCCATGAGGATGATCTCGGGTTCGACGGCCACGGTCCGGGCGATGCAGAGGCGCTGCTGCTGGCCGCCGGACAGACCGAGGGCGCTCTCGTGGAGGCGGTCCTTCGCCTCGTCCCACAGCGCGGCGCCGCGCAGGCTCTTTTCCACGACCTCGTCCAGCCGAACCTTGTCGGTGATGCCCGCAATGCGCAGGCCGTAGGCGACGTTTTCGTAGATGGATTTCGGGAACGGATTGGATTTCTGGAAGACCATGCCCACCCGCTTGCGCAGCTCGATGACGTCCACCGAGCGGTCGAAGATGTTGACGCCATCCAGGGTCAGGTTGCCTTCGAGCCGCGCCCCGTCGACCAGGTCGTTCATGCGGTTGAAGCAGCGGAGCAGCGTGCTCTTGCCGCAGCCGGAGGGCCCGATGAACGCGGTGACCCGCTTCTCCTGGATCTCCATACTGACGTCGAAGATCGCCTGCTTGGCGCTGTAAAAGAAATCGACGTTGCGCAGGTTGATCTTCACCGGCGAGGCTTCGGCGGCGGCCGGGGTGGCGCTGGCAGCGGCCATCTTGGGCCGGGTGGGGGGGGCGGGATCGGTTTCAATGGTCATTTAGAAGGCTCCGGTCTGGTATTTCTTGCGGATGCGGTCGCGCAGGCGGATGGCGGCCAGATTGAGGAGAATGATGATGAATATGAGCAGCAGGGTCGTGGTATAGACCATGGGCTTGGCGGCCTCGATGTTGGGCGACTGGAAGCCGACGTCGTAGATGTGGAAGCCCAGGTGCATGAACTTGCGGTCGAGGTGCAGTAGCGGCCAGTGCCCGTCGATGGGCAGTTCGGGCGCCAGCTTGACCACGCCGGTGATCATGAGCGGAGCCACCTCCCCCGCCCCGCGGGCCATCGCGAGGATGACGCCGGTGAGGATGCCGGGCACGCTGGCCGGCAGCACCACGTTGCAGATGGTCTGGAATTTGGAGGCGCCAAGGGCCAGCGAGCCCTCCCGGGACCCGCGCGGCACGGCGGCGATGGATTCCTCCGTCGCCACGATGACCACGGGCACGGTCAGCAGCGCCAGGGTCAGCGAGGCCCAGAGGATGCCGCCGGTGCCGAAGGTCGGCGTAGGCAGCAATTCCGGGTAGAACATCCGGTCGATGCCGCCGCCGATGAAATAGACGAAGAAGCCGAGACCGAAGACGCCGAAGACGATCGACGGCACGCCGGCGAGGTTGTTGATGGCGATGCGCACTATCCGCACCACGGGTCCCTGGCGGGCGTATTCCCGCAGGTAAAAGGCCGCGATGACCCCGAACGGGGTGACCGCGATGCTCATGATGATGGTCATCATCACGGTGCCGAAGATGGCCGGCCACACGCCACCCTCGGTGTTGGACTCGCGCGGCTCGCCGAATACGAACTCGGTGACCCGGCTGAAATAGTGGCCCCATTTCTTGATCGTGGTCATCTGGTTGGGCCGGAAGGCACGCACGATGTCCGCCAACCGCACTTTCTTGGTCGGTCCCTCGGCCGAGCGCATCACGGCCACGTATTCGGAAGCCTGGGCGGTCAGCCGGTCCGACTCGGCGCGCAGGCGCTCGTATTCGGCGTTGTGCGCGGCAAGCTTCGCTTCCACCTCCGCACTGTTCACCTTGGTGCTGCCCTCGAGCTTTGCCCGGCGGAGCCGCAGGCGCTCCTTCTCCATCAACATGTTCACCTCGCCAATGTCGTCCTTCTGCATGCGCTTGGCCTGGGCCGCCAGGGCCCGGGCGCCCGGCAGCTCGCGCTCGAGCACCGCCCACGCCTCGCCCCCTTTTGCAATGACCTGGCCGCGATGCTCCACCGCCTCGAGAAAACCGAAAAAGTCGCCGTATTCCTGCCGTTCCAGAGCCACGATCTCCGGCGGCGTGCGATAGTTGGCCAGGTCCGCGCTCTGGACCCAGATGAAATCAAATCCGTTCAGGTCGCGGTTGCCGGTCTTGAACTGCACCTGGGCGGTCTTAAGCACGTTGCCGCTCACGTCGAGTTTCTCGTCCTGCTCGTTGCTGATGACGCCGACGACCGGCGGCTTGCCGCCCGCCCGGTCAGCCATGGTGATAGCGTGCGGCCAGAAGAAGGTCGCGCCGCTCGAGACCACGAGGACCAGCAGGCCGGCGATGAGCACGAACGCCAGCGCCAGGGCGCTGCCGCTGAGCCAGAGAAGATGCTCACCCCGGCGCAAGGCACGGCCGAGGCCGGCGGGGACCGTCAGGGCGGAGGCGGCAGAGGACGGGGGCGTGGACATGGCTAGACGGCTTGGTAGCGCTCGCGCAGGCGCTGGCGGACGACTTCCGCGACGGTGTTGACGGCAAAGGTGAGAAGAAAAAGCAGGAGCGCGGCCACGAAGAGCACGCGGAAGAGTGTGCCGTCCGCCGGGGCCTCGGGGATTTCCACCGCGATGTTGGCCGAGAGCGTGCGCATGCCGTTGAAGGGACTGAAGCTCATGATGGGCGTGTTGCCCGTGGCCATGAGCACGATCATCGTCTCGCCCACGGCGCGGCCGAAGCCGATCATCACCGCGGAAAACACGCCCGGGCTCGCCGTGGGCATGATCACGTGCCAGGCCGTCTGCCACTTGCTCGCCCCGAGCGCGTAGCTGGCGGACTTGAAGGAGGCCGGCACGTTGGAGAACGCGTCCTCGGAGATGGTGAAGATGATCGGGATGACGGCAAAGCCCATGGCGATACCGATGACGAGCGAGTTGCGCTGCTCAAACTGCTGGCCGAAGGTGTCAAACACCCACTGCTTGTAATTGCCCTTGAAGAAGAACGCGTCGACCTGGGGTCCGAGCCACAACGCCAGCATGAATCCGGCAAGCACCAGGGGCACGAGCAGGTAGAACTCACGACCCTCCGGCAGCCGGCGGCGCAGGCTGGGTGGCGCGACCTGCCATACGCAAACGAAGATGAACACCACCAGCGGGATGGCCAGGGTGGCCAGCATCGTCCCTACCATGATCTCCTCCAGCAGCGGGGCCAACCAGAGGCCGGCGAGGAAACCGATCACCACGCTCGGCAGCGCCGCCATGATCTCGATGGTCGGCTTCAGCATGGTGCGCAGCGAAGGATGCATGAACTGCGAGGTGTAGAGGGCCGCGAAGACCGCAACCGGGATGGCGAAAAGCAGGCCGTAGAACGCTCCTTTGAGCGTGCCGACCACCAGGGGCACGAGATTGAACTTGGCCTCGAAGTCATCGGTGCCGCCGGTGCTCTGCCAGATGTAGTCGGGTTTGTCGTAGCCCTCATAGTGCACTTTGCCGAACAGGGCCTTCAGCGAAATTTCCGGATGGGGATTGTCCACGTGGTGCAGCTGGAACTCCTTCGCGGTGTCGAGCGCCAGCAACGCGGTCAACTTGGGCGCGTAGACCAGGTCGCGCAGGCCGGCGCCGAGCTTGAAATTGAGCAGCGTCCGTTCCGAGGTGCTGAAATACAACCGCACGGTGCCGTCGGCGCCGCCGGCCAGGAAGCCCTTGTCGCGACCGGAGGGCTGCACCTTGACGACAGCGGCCGGCAAGGGCTCGAAGGCGTGGATCCGGCGGATCGGCTTCTGCACGTCCGTCTCCTTCTCCCGCACGCCAAACCAGGATTCGACCTTGCCGTCCTGAAATCCGAGCAGGAGCGCGGTGTCACCGATCAGGAAATCCATCGTCGTCACCGGGCTGTCCAGGTCGTAGCGCCGGTAGGCGGCTTCGCGGTCAACCTCCAGATACCACTGGTAAAGCCTGGCTTGGTCGGTGGAGACGAAGAAGCGGTTGCCTTCGTAGTCGATGGCAAGGGAGCTGACCTTGCCCTCCAGCTGCGCCGGCACTGAGGCGGCTTCTCCGCCCTCGTCCTCAACGAATCTGCCGGTGAACAGACGGCCGTCGGTCGTGGCGGCGGCAAAGTGAAAGTCGCCGTTGTTGTTCATCCGGGCGTGCACCTGCACCAGCGCCTGGCCTTCCGGATCCACCGCGAGGCTGCCGATCTCGGCAACCGAGGCGGTGACGGTGCGGCGGCTGTCTGCGCCGTAGTCCACCTTGAAACCGACCGTGACAAACAGGACTCGCCCGTCGGCCGTGCCGATGATGAGTTTGTCCCGCGCCGGGCTGCGGTAGGCGGAAACCGCGGGATGGCCTTGCAGGGTCGGCAGGGCGACAACGCGATCGATCTGCCTGGTCGCGACATTCACAAAACGGACCGCCCCGATGGTGGCGTCCAGATAATAGAGGTGGCTCTCGTATTCGTTGATGCCGAGGGCCAGCACCTGATCCGGGCCGGGGGTGTCCGGCAAGGGCGCGGCGAAAAGCAACTTGCCCTGGGCCGGCCGGAACAGCGGCAGGGTTTGCAGGCCGATGAACACGAAGATCAGAGCCACGATGACGATGATGCCGAGACCGCCGAGCCGGATGAAGAAGTCGGCGCCGCGATCAATGATTTTCACCCGGCGGGAGACCGAGTAGATCGGCTTGCGAACGGATGCGGGAGCGGGTGCAGACGACATGGAGGATACGACTGGCGCAGGCTAGCGCCCGCACTTTGCGCCGCACAATGGCGTTATGTTACGATTCGGTGACAACACACCATCCGGGGCGCGGGAAAGGAAACGGGGTCCGGCCGATCGTGCGGCCAGACCCCGTGACACATTGATTTTTCCGGGCAGGAAACGTTACTTGGCGCCGGAGGACTCGAGGTAGTCGGCCGCCTTCTTCGCCGGGAGCGGGAAGTAGCCGTCCTTGATCACGACCTGCTGCCCCTCCTTCGACATGACGAAGCGGATGAACTCCTTGACGAGCGGATCGGGACCCGAGGCCGGGTTGGCGTTGATGTAGATGTAGAGATAGCGGGCGATCGGATATTTGAAGGATTCCGCGTTGGTCTGGGTCGC
>CXWL01115810.1_pt1 | contig 24495 bp, 25 predicted proteins | sample 590931 | NCBI WGS metagenome assembly CXWL01 (sample SAMEA3498368, study PRJEB10139) | groundwater metagenome | biome: water well; material: biofilm material | place: Germany | collected 2015-04-27
CACCCGCCTAACCCAACCTACAAAACCGGCAACACGAAATAAATAATGTTCCAATGTACTAGGATTCATATTCAAACCAGAACGGGAGCGTATGCTCCCGTTCTGCATTGCGGTATCTGGTAGGGTGGATAAAACGCCAAAGGCGTGTATCCACCATTTTCTGGTGGATTCGCACACGCGCTTAATCCACCCTACAAACTCGCCCAGCCCGCGCGGACTCTTGCTCGGCCTGGAGCGGAACCGCCTCGCCGTGCTGCTGGCGATCGTTTCCAGCCTGCGCAACTAACCGCTGCCGGAGAAGCTGGTGGTGTTCGGTGAAGTCGGCCTCGCCGGAGAAGTGCGCCCGGTACAGCGCGGCCAGGAACGCCTGAAGGAAGCCGCCAAGCTCGGCTTCACCCAGGCCATCATCCCCAAAGCCAACGCGCCCAAACAAAAAATCGCGGGCATGGAGACCATCGCGGTGGAGCGGGTGGAAGAAGCTGTGGCGAAGATGCGCTGACCGGGTGCGGGCTTTCCGGCTTGTGTACCTGTACCTGAGTACAATAGACAGCATTGCAAAATCCGTATAGCCTTCTCGTGCAATTTTTGCTCAACAACAGTAAAGGGGAATAAACATGACCCAAAAACAATATGGATTGGAATTCAAAGTCAGGACTGTTTCTGCAGTTAGAAGCATAGTGGCCTATTGCGTCGTTGCTCTGTCATGTGGAATCTCGGAAGGCTTTGCTGCGCCAACTTTCTATTCAACTACCGCCCCCTCTCATTGGCAGGTCGCGACCAATGTTTTGGGAGGCTCTGGGGATGGCCTGTATTCATCTTTTCCTACTTCCGGCTTTACAACGGCCACCGCAATTACATCAAGACCTGGCTGGATTGCCAACAATTCAACCGGAACCAATGGATGGGTGGGGAACTGGACATTTTTCGTTTTTCGCCAGACGTTTGACCTGGCTGGCTACGATGAGGCAGCCGCGAATCTAAAGTTTCAATGGGCTGCCGACGATTCTGGTGAGATTTTTGCGAGTCGTGGTAGTTGGGTACCGAAGTTCAGCTTGAATGGCGGCGCTCTGATACCGTGGGGAAGCGGTCCGACTTACAATTATGGCCCTACGGTGGACATTTCCAGCGGCTTTGTCGCTGGCCTCAACACGATTGATTTCTACGTAGAAGGCAACGGGGTGACGGATGGCTTCGCATTGAAGACCGTGCAGTTCACGGCACCCATAGCCGCCGCCGTTCCCGAACCCGAAACCTACGCCATGCTGCTGGCCGGCTTGGGCCTGCTGGGGTTTACGGCGCGTCGCAGAAAAGGAGCAAGCAGATAAGCCGCGTAATCCAGATTCATGTTCAAACCAGAACGGGAGTCCAAGCTCCCGTTTTGCATTTTGCAGCCTCGGTAGGATGGAAGCCCGGAAAGTTGCTGTAGGGTAGAAAAATCGTAGCGTTTCCACCAATGGATAGTCTCGGCAGATCGGTGGATGCGCGCTGCGTTCCACCCTTGCGCGAGCCTGACCGAAGAGGTGGGCCAACTCGTGGGCCAGCGGTCGAACTCGGGCAGATTACACCGTGACCGTCAATCGGCATTCCTCGGGTTGTTGGTGTTATTGGACATCGCGGCGTCCCGCTCCTTTTTGGGCAGGTGCGCAAGCTGCTGCACCCGGCGGTAAAAGCGCGGCAGGTCGCGCCCTTGCTGTTCGAGCAGCGCTTCGAAGGCGGGCACCAGTTGCGTGTACAGCGACAGGGAGGCGATTTTCGCGTTGTTCAAGTCCCGCTCAAACCACTGGTCGTAACTGTCGTCTCCGCCCCATGATACTTTCAGGTCGGTATATGCCAGTTTCATGTTCGCCATGACTTCTGCCTTGGCGCGGCGCATCTCGCCCGGCGGCTGCTGTGCGGCGTAGAGCGCCCGCAGTTTGGCGCGGTACGTTTCCACCAGTTGCACGAATTGCGCCCTGCGCTGCTGTTGCGCCATGAAGTCGCGGTGCTGTTGCGGCTTTGCGTTGCGCGCAAACCAGCGGTGCAGCCCCTCATTTTCCACCGTGGCGGCAAAAGATTCGTTGAATACCGTATCGCCTTTGGCGAACAGCAACTGGTGGGCGAGCTCGTGAAAAATGATGCGCGCCGTTTCGGTTTCGCCCTGGCGCAGGAACGTGTTGAGCACCGGGTCATCGAAATAACCCAGTGTGGAATAAGCCGTTACGCCGCCGACATGGGTGTCGAGCCCCGATTTTTTCAGCTCCCCGACAAAGCGCTCCGCCTCCGCACGGTCGAAATAGCCGCGATAGCTGACGCAGCCGACGATGGCCATGCACCATTTTTCCGGCTCCACAGAAAATTCCGGCGCGGCGAAAACATTCCACACCACGAAGGGGCGACCAAGGTCGGCGTAGGCGCGGTAGCTGCCGTTGTCCGGCAAGGCCAGCTCCCGGCTGGCGAAGTCGCGGATAGCGATGAGGTTGCCGAATTTTTCTTTCAGGGCGGGGGCGGTAGTGGGGTTTTGCAGCAATTTCTGGATGGGCTGCGCGGCGCGCATCACTTGCAAGTGCCCGTTCACCGCCTGGCCGTAGTAGCCCACGCTGGTGCAGCCGGATAGCAGCAGTCCGGCAGCAATGATGAGCGGGCGCTTATTCATGGATGAAGCTGCCGAATTTCAGAAATGCCGCCGTCTGTTCCGCGCAGGCGCGCGATGCCAGCATTCCGGCATGGCTGACATGGAGCACGATGGAATCGCAGGCTTCAGGCAGCCGCGTTTCCGCAACGGCTACCACCCCATCGTTGGGCTGCGGCAAGCCGGGAACTAAACGGCCCAGCCCCAGGGAGAAATCGCCGGCCAAAACGCCGATTCCGACCGAACCCGGCAGGGCGGGGCGCGGCAGGGCGAGCCAGTCATTCAGGGAGCGCCCGATCACGGCATCGAGCAACGGCACATCCGCCACAGCCGATGCCGCATGACAGCCCGCGCAGGGCGACCCCATCAGAACCGCCCGGCGCAAGCGGGGGTCGGGATGGTGTGCCAGCATGTCCAGGGCCACCAGCCCTCCCAGGCTGTGGCCGACCAAGTGAATGTTGTCGCCGTCCGTTGCCGCAATGAACCGGGAAAGTGCCTCGGCGTTTTGCCGCAGCCCGTTGCTGACCGAGGGGTAGGAAAACTGGCGCACACCATAGCCTTTGTCGGCCAGCCAGCGCTGGTGCAGGAAAAAAACCGGGCCGCGCATCCACAGCCCGTGAACCAGGATAATGGTTTCCCGGCTGTCGGCCACCTATTTCCGGCGCGCCCTCGGCGCGCGCTCCAGGCCGAGCACCTTGTCGCCCGGCTTGATGCCGTTGCTCGCAAACCAGCTGCGGTTCATTTCCAGAGCGTAAAGCGCATCGCCCTGCGCGGGGTGCGGGTCGGTGGTGTTGGGCTGCATCTCGGCGGTGTTGAGGATGCGGCCATCGCTGGCAATGAAGGCGATGGAAAGCGGCAGCGGGGTGTTTTTCATCCAGAATGCGTACTGGTCCGCCCTTTCGAACACGAACAGCATGCCGCAATCGGCGCACAAACGCTCGCGCCCCATCAGGCCGCGCTCTCTGCCGTGCGGCGTGTTGGCGATTTCCGCGCGGACGGTTTGCTTGCCGATCTTGAGCGGCACGGTTTCCGCCCATACCGGAGGCAGCGCAAGGGCAAAGAAAAAAAATAAAGCGGAAAGAGAGAGTCGTTTCATGGCGGCGGCAGTGTAACAAATGCGCTCTGTTTTGGGTGTGTCGGGTAATGGGCTACAATCGCGCACTCCATTTTTCAGCCCGTGCCGAGCATGACTCCCACCCTTGTTTTCGACATCGAAACCATCCCGGACATCGCCGGATTGCGCACCCTGTACGCGCTGGATAACGGGGTAAGCGATGCGGAAGTGGCGGAGATGGCCTTCCAGTTTCGTCGCCAGAAAACCGGCAGCGACTTTCTGCCGCACCATTTGCATCGCGTGGCGGCGATTTCCTGCGCGCTGCGCGAAGGCGACAGCTTCCGCGTCTGGTCGTTGGGTGGCCTGGAGGACGGGGAGGGCGCTCTGATCCAGCGCTTTTTCGACGGCATCGAAAAATATACGCCACAACTGGTGTCGTGGAATGGCGGCGGCTTCGACCTGCCAGTGCTGCATTACCGGGGCCTGATCCACGGCGTGCAGTGTACGCGTTACTGGGACATGGGCGGAGATGACCGCGATTTCAAGTGGAACAACTACCTCAGCCGTTACCACACCCGCCACTTGGATTTGATGGATTTGCTCGCACTCTACACCGGGCGCGCCAACGCGCCGCTGGATGACCTGTCCCGCCTGATCGGGTTCCCTGGCAAGCTGGGCATGGACGGCAGCAAGGTGTGGGACGCCTACCGGGAAGGCAGACTGACCGAGATACGCAACTACTGCGAAACCGACGTGGTGAACACTTGGCTGGTGTTCGCGCGCTTCCAGTTGATGCGCGGCATTTTCAGCCGCGCGCGCTACCAGCAGGAGCTCGATCTGGTGCGCGCCACCCTGGAAAAATCGGACGAGCCGCACTGGGCCGAATACTTGGCTGCATGGAAATAGCCATGCGCAAGCTCCACCGGTTCTGGCTCGCGTTCGGCTGGCTGTGCGTGGCCGCCGTGGTCTATCTGTCGCTCACCCCGTCCCCGCCCGATCCGGTGCATGTCGAGCATGCGGACAAACTGGAACATGCGCTCGTCTACGGTTTCCTGATGCTGTGGTTTTGCCAGGACTACCGGCGGCTCGGCCAGCGCGTGCTGCTGGCGGCCCTGCTGGTCGGCCTCGGCGTCGGTATGGAGTTCCTGCAAGGACTGACCGGCTACCGCTCGTTCGAGTACGGCGATATGCTGGCGAACAGCGTCGGCGTGTTGCTCGGATGGGCGGCTGCCTGTACGGTATTGGGGCAGATCGGCGCGATGCTGGAGAACAGGCTTTCCCAAAAACAGCCATGAGCGCAACCCATGACTGCGACGATTGCGTCACGATCGAATCGCTCGACCACGAAGGGCGCGGCATCGCGCACGCCGATGGCAAGGTAATTTTCATCGAGGGCGCGCTGACCGGCGAGCGCGTCACTTATTCCTCCTACCGCAAAAAACCCAGCTATGAGCAGGCGCAAGTCGGCCACATCCTGAAACCGTCATTCATGCGCGTCGAGCCGAAGTGCGCGCATTTCGGCGTGTGCGGCGGCTGTTCCATGCAGCATCTGGAGGCGCGTGCGCAGGTTGCCGTCAAGCAGCGTGTGCTGGAAGATAATCTGGAGCGTATCGGCAAGGTCAAAGCCGAAACCATGCTGCCGCCGCTTTACGGGCAGACCTGGGGCTATCGCCAGCGCGCGCGGCTTTCGGTGCGCCATGTGCTGAAGAAGGGCAAGACGCTGGTGGGCTTCCGCGAGAAGAACGGCAAATATGTGGCGGATATGCGGCACTGCGAAATCCTGACTCCCAAGATAGCCGGGTTGCTGCCGCTGCTGGGGGAGTTGAACGAAAGCTTTACCACCCGCGATGTGCTGCCGCAAATCGAGGTGGCGGTAGGCGAGCACGTGGATGTGCTGGTGCTGCGTATCCTGCAAGCGCTCTCGCCAGCGGACGAAGCGGCGATCAAACAATTTGCCGATACACACAAAGTGCAGTTCTGGCTGCAAACCAAAGGGCCGGAAACGGTCGCGCCGTTCTACCCGCTGGACGCGCCGCCGCTGACCTACAGCCTGCCGGAGTTCGGCATCACCATGCCGTTTGCACCAGCCGAATTCACCCAGGTGAACAGCGCCATGAACCGGCTCATGGTCAGCCGCGCCCTGCGCCTGCTCGATCCGCGCCCCGGCGAGCGTATTGCCGATTTCTTCTGCGGCCTGGGGAATTTTACCCTCCCCATCGCGCGCAGCGGCGCGCAGGTGGTGGGCATCGAAGGCAGCGCCGCGCTGGTGCGACGCGCCGAACGGAACGCCGCTTACAACGGGCTGGGGGGAAACGCGCAATTTGCGGCGATGAACCTGTTTGAAATAGACGAATCGGCGTTGGCACAGCTCGGTGACCGCTTCCGTGCGAGCGAAGAAAGCCAGCAGGGAAGCGATGGCGGCCATTCCCGCGATCTGCTCGCTACGCGAGTAACGTGTCATGGCCGCCACTTCGACAAATGGCTGATTGACCCGCCGCGCGACGGCGCGATCGAGCTGGTCAAGGCGCTGGGCACCGATGCGCCGCGCCGTATCGTATACGTTTCGTGCAACCCCGCCACCCTGGCGCGCGACGCTGCGGTGCTGGTACATCAGAAAGGCTATGCGCTCAAGGCGGCGGGAGTGCTGAACATGTTCCCGCACACCTCGCACGTGGAATCCATTGCCGTGTTTGATATCGAAAAAGAGTAAAGGGCGCTTCTAAAAATTACCCGTTCATGCTTCGACATAACGGGCATGGTAAACGCCACCCCTGATGATGCAACTTGCCATGCCTGTTTCTCCCACCCGTGCGCGGGTATCAGAAGTCGCCCATTTTTTGGGAGCATTGACCCCGCACGCGAATGTTTGCCCATCAACTTATCTTTTTCCCCGGTATAAGGTGGCGCGGTATGTTTGAGTCTGCGGAACTTCTTCGGCTCTCGCTGTTCAGATGCTGCTACAATCCGCCTTGCTGCATGGAAGGACGCAGTTGACGGAAATGTAGGTGCGAATTCATTCGCACGAAACAAACGAACCGGGGGCGACCTGGCTTCGACGTGGGTTACAAAGCAGCGCAGGGCATACCGAGGACCCGCCACCTCGTAAATCAGCTGGAAACCAATAGTCGCAAACGACGAAAAGTACGCTTTAGCCGCTTAACCGGCTAGACCTCACACCCTGCTTCCTGTGGAGGGGCTCGAAATTTTGTTCACTCGCAAGAGCGGGCAAGATTGAGATGAGTGAGGTCATTTACACAGGATCGCGTCGCACAGGGTTACTTTGTGCGGCGCTAAACTTAAGGTGACTCGTTCGGTAGCAGCCTGTCGGTTGGCGTCTGCCGGATAAAATCAAACAACCAGACTAAGTATGTAGAACTGCCTGTAGAGTGCTTGCGGACGCGGGTTCAATTCCCGCCGCCTCCACCAACAATACCCCCAGTGGGGTCCAACGCCGTCCTAGTGACGGCGTTTTTCTTTGTATTTACGTCAAGTTATCATCCAGCACCGGAAAATAATGCAGGAGCGTACAACCTACTTCCCACTCTTTGTTCTGTTGTCCATTTTGCAGAGCATCTGGCAATTTTCAGGTACCGTCTTGCCATTCCTGCTCCACGGACGAATGTGATCGGCTTCCATTTCGCCAATGGCAAAGTGCTTTTTGCATACAGGGCAAATACCTTTCTGCTTCTCGTAGATCTTTACCTTCGTCTTTTCGTCGAAGGCGCGCAGGTTCAAGGTTTTTTCGTTGCCCGTCAAAAGATATTCGTAAATGCCTTTCTTGTTATCTACCTCGTCGTCCTCAATAAGCTCCGTGATGCGCTGCTCCAGCTTCGCAGCATTCAGCTTGTCGTCCTTGTGCTCGTTGTAGAGCCGCCCCCAATCAAGGCCCTTCATGATTTTCCGGTACTCCGGAAATATACGCTCCACCCACGCGATCACTGCCTGGAAGTATTGCCACAGCTCTTGGGCATCGACATCATGCTGGTGACGGCTCATATAATCTTCAATCTTGTCCCCCGAAATCCACTCCAGCGCCTTTTCCAAATAATCCTGCCGGATGGGCGAGCCGTTCACATACTTCTCGCCGATCTGGTACGCCGGGCAGCTTGAGCGCGAAAACCACCGCTTTGCATCCGCGAGCCACGGGCCTGTGTAAATCGCGTTGCGCAATTCCTGATCGGCCAGTTTCTCGCCAGCGATGTTGATGATCTTAAACCAGTCAAGTTTCTCGCCCTCAGTGCCCTCGCACACATACACCGAAAGTTCGTAACCCAGAATCTGCTTTTGTTTTTCAGCCGTGAGGTTGTTGAAGAACATCGGCGAACCGTCAACCTCCACCGCAAAGTCGCCATGAACGTACTGGCAAATGCTCACGGTGCGCTGCTGTCCGTCCATAAGCTCGAAACCATTGCCAGCCACAGCCCAATACATCGTGTTGAGTGGGAAATCCCTGCGCACGGTGTTGATGACTTCGTTGCGCTGCTTTTCCTTGTAGATGAACTCGCGCTGGAATGCAGGGCGAATGTTTAAGCGGCCACCGTAGCCTCGCACTCCATTTTCAGCTTTATCTTCGTAGCCGTTCGTCAGTTCGCAGATGGTTATTCCCTTGAGTTCAATTTTCATTTTCCATCCCTTTTACGCTTGACGAGTATGCGCGGATATGTCTGAACAAAGCAGTCATCATCGACCATGTAGTAGGTTTTCCCTTGTGGTGGAGAAACCACCTTGAGCGTGGCACCGTCGTTTAGCTTGGTCACATTGCTTCTCTGTCCATTTACGCTAACTTGTATTTGCCGTGGATAGGTCTTTGTAGCCGCGCCAAACCAGGTTTTTGTTATCCCGACAATCTCAAACTGTTCCGGGTTGTATGAATCGAGAAAGGTGATTGGCACTCCCATAACGCCGTCATAATCCACTGGAATCTCCGCTACCTTGCCAACCTCAATCGCGTCGTAATTGTCATAGGCAGGGTATTTGGCAGGCGTGTATTTTTTGAAGAGTGGTATTTTTTCATGGCGCTTGGGGTTGTCCATGTTCGTGAACCATCCGACATTGCGAAATTTAACCAATCCCGTTCTTTCGTCATATACGCCCGTAGCAAACTCCCGAGCGTAGCCATTTGGGGTTGAGAAAAACGCATTGCCGTTGGCAAATCCATGTCCGAGCCAAAGCACATTTTCCATGACCAGCTTGAAAATTTCTTTGCAAGTAGTGGCGTTCTTGCTTCCGATAATCAAAAATTTCCTATTGTGTTCGACCAGTTGCGCAACGTACTCGCGGAACAGGGAGAACGGCGGATTGGTGATAACGATGTCTGCCTGCTTCAATAATTCCACACACTCGCTGCTCCGGAAATCGCCGCCGCCATAGAGATCATCGCCCTTGAGTGAATGGGTCGTGTTGGCGTTGTGCCTGAGGAGATATTCCACATCGGTGATGTCCGTTGCGCCGTCGCCGTTCTGATCGGGAACCTCGTTAATTTCTATCGCGTAGGGCTCTTTGCCTTCCGGTTTGAGACCTTCAATGTCAAACAGAGGCAAATGAGCGCCGACAATGGGTGACTTCTTGTAGCTGGTGGCGATGAGTTTCCTGAGGCCGAGCGTGTTGAAGTTGAGCGCGAAATACTTGAAGAAGTTGCTCTCGAACGGGTCGTCGCAGTTGCAGAGGATCGTCTTGCCGCGCAGTTGCGCCCGGTAGTGTTTCAGCTCGTTGCTGATGTCGTTTAGCTGGGTATAGAACTCGTCCTGCTTGGCCCTCCTCGCGTTGGAAAGAACCCGATTCCCTTGTGGTGGAGAGGCATTTGCAGCTTGCGGTTTGTGGCTTGTCTTCATTTTGAAATTACTTTTTTCTCGCTTATCCAGCAGGCATGAGTGCAAACTGGCTGCACTGCACATTCCTATAGTTGTGGGAAGACTGAATAGTAGTTGAAAAGCTCTAATTCCTCCAGTTATGGGAGGGAGCTTGGACGCTGGAATAGCTTTTGGGCGGGTGCTGCGCAGGCTGCGTGAGAACGCCGGGCTGACGCAGGAGCAGCTTGGCTTCGAGGCCGAGCTGCGCCGAACTTACGTCAGCATTCTTGAGCTTGGGCAGCAACAACCATCACTGACCACCATTCTCAAGATTTCAAATGCACTTGGTTGCTCTCCGGGGAAGATGTTGGATATGGTGTCTGAAGAAATCAGCCACCCATATGTAAAGGACTCAAGCCGAAAATAGCGGTGCCGCTGCTTGCGGTGGATGATGTTTTTCCCCGATGTGATAGTCAGCAAAGCACTGCGCTATACTTCTCTACCGGGCATATGACCTGCCACAGGGAAGAAGAATGAGCGATTTTGATTCACTGACGATTGCGCTTCAGGACTGGTTCGACAAGCCGCTGTCAGATAGCCAAAAAGGATTCTGCCAACGTTACTTAAACCAAACAGCCTCCACGAAATCCGGGGCGATTCAAGCCGCCGAAAGGCGGCTTTGTCATTTCAAGCCGCACCAACAAAACATTCAGCCACCAAGTAGCTTGTTTCTGCCTTTCGGGTGTTAATGGGCTGGTTTCTGGGCAACAATCTTAAAATGGGTGTAATTGGGTGTATTATTGGCTCCATGATTCGAGCCGATACCATCCAGATCACACCGGGCATCTTGTCACTGATTGCCCGGATTGATGAATTCAAGGGCGCATGGCGCGCTTTGGGCACACTGGCGCCTGATCGGCTGTCCGCCCTGCTCCGCGTCGCCACCATCGAGAGCATAGGCTCGTCCACCCGGATCGAGGGCAGCAAGTTATCCGACCGCGAGGTCGAGCGCCTGTTATCCAACCTGAAAATCCAGAACTTCACCAGCCGTGACGAACAGGAGGTGGCGGGCTACGCGAAAGTCATGGAATTGGTGTTTACGTCGTGGCAGGACATCGCGTTCACCGAAAACCACATCAAGCAGTTGCATCAGGAATTGCTCGTTTACAGCGAGAAGGATGCCTGGCATCGCGGCAACTACAAGACTACATCTAACAGCGTCGTCGCCCTCGATGAGAACGGCGCGCAGATCGGCATTGTGTTCCAGACCGCCCCGCCCTTCGATACACCACGCCTGATGACAGAGCTGACCAGTTGGGTGCAGGAGGAGCGCACTGCCGGACACTTGCACCCTTTGTTGATCATCGCGCTGTGGGTGGTAGTGTTTCTGGAAATTCACCCGTTTCAGGACGGCAATGGGCGGCTCTCCCGCGTGCTCACGACACTGCTGCTGTTGCAGGCGGGCTATGCCTACGTTCCATACAGTTCCATGGAAAGCGTCATCGAGCAAAGCAAGGAAGCCTACTATCTGGCGTTGCGTCAAACTCAGGGAACGATCCGCACCGATGCCCCGGACTGGCAACCGTGGCTGGTGTTCTTCCTGCGATCACTCGCCGAACAGGTCAGGCGGCTTGAAAAGAAGGTGGAACGCGAAAAACTTGTGCTGGCCGCCTTGCCGGAACTCTCGCTGCAAATCGTCGAATTTGCCCGCGAGCATGGCCGCGTCACCATCGGGGAGGTCATCAAACTGACCGGGGCGAGCCGCAATACGCTCAAGCAGCATTTTCGGGGGCTGGTCGAACGCGGGCATCTGAGCCAGCGGGGGAGCGGGCGTGGGGCCTGGTACGAGTTACGCTGATTTCTCGCCGGTCGCATCATGCAGGAACCTCGGCTCGCCGGACGGTAAAGCTATCGCGCAACAAGTTGCGCTCCTGCAACTGAGCATCCGATGGGTTATCCGGGCTGAATTCGATTCACCGGAAATGAATCACAACGGATGTGCGAATATCCGGCACCACTTGAAATCCTTGCCCGTCCCCTCGTTGACAGGAATAACAAATTTGTTAATATGCGCCATGGGCTACATCATCGGCTATTACAGCGAATCTGTGCAGGAAGAAATACTGGCCTTGCCCGCTACCCTACTCGCCAGATACCTCGCCCTGACTGATCGAATGGAGGTGTACGGGGCGAATTTGGGTTACCCGCACACTGAAGCTTTTGGCGATGGATTGTTTGAATTGAGATTGAAAGGGGCTGAAGGCATTGCGCGCGCTTTCTACTGCACCCTGATTGGGAAGCGCATCGTAATGCTGCACTGCTTTATTAAGAAAACACAGAAAACTCCGCCGGGCGAACGACGGATTGCAGAAACGAGAATGAAGGAGATAAAAAATGCGAACTCACGCTGAACTGAAAGCAAAGGTGCTGGCGAACCCCAAAGTCCGTGCGGAATATGATCGCTTGAACCGCGAAGAATTTGCTATTCTGGACGAGATTTTGGCTGCTCGTCGTGAAGCTGGATTAACCCAAGCGCAAGTAGCAGAGCGCATGGGCACAAAAGCCCCTGCCGTCGCTCGTTTGGAAAGCGCATTGGCTTCCGGCAAACATTCACCAAGCTTGTCTACGCTACGAAAATACGCCGCTGCTCTCGGTAAGCGCATTGAAGTACACCTGGTCTGATCCAAAGCCGGTTAAATTGTCCGGGCTGAATTCGATTCACCGGAAAAGAATCACACACGGATGTGTGTGAGTATTGATGTGAGTATCGCGCCGGCGGCATTGCGTCAAAGCCAGTCAACATGCGGCAGTTCGGGTGCCGCCTCGCCCAGCGTTTGGCGAGGTCTCTTTGATTTAGATGGCAGATTTCCATGCAGGGCTCCGAACGGGTTGGTGGGAGTCCATGAAGGTGCTGTTTTGTCCGCAAGCCAAGTCAGTCAGTAGCGTTGATGCGGACGCGGGTTCGATTGAGTGGTGGACAAACAAACTGGAACGGAACCGCGCTTTGTTGGAGAATACGCGGGGCGACAGTTTGCGGGAAGGGATTGCGGTGAGGGAAATGAAGAAAGATTGGGTATGAGCTTGCTGCCTTCATTCGATAAGGCGCGTATTCTGGTTGTCGGCGACGTGATGCTGGATCGCTACTGGTTTGGCGATGTCGAGCGCATTTCGCCGGAAGCGCCGGTGCCGGTGCTCAAGGTCGGGCGTGTCGAGGAGCGACCGGGTGGTGCGGCCAACGTGGCGCGCAATATCGCGGCGCTGGGGGCGCATTGCACACTGTTATCGGTGGTGGGCGAGGACGAGGCGGGCGTTTGTCTGGAAAAGCTGCTGGCCGGGCAGGGCGGGGTGGCTGCATCGCTGCACCGCGACGCCACCATTTCCACCACCATCAAGCTGCGCGCCATCGCGCGGCACCAGCAGTTGTTGCGGATTGATTTTGAGACGCAGCCCAGCCACGAGGTGCTGAACGCCAAGCTGGCGGATTTCCGCACCCAGTTGCCGGGCGCCGATGTGGTCATTCTCTCCGATTACGGCAAGGGTGGGCTGGCGCACATCGGCGAGATGATCCGGCTGGCGCGCGCCGCAGGCAAGCCGGTGCTGGTTGATCCCAAGGGTGAGGACTACGCGCGCTACAGCGGGGCCACTTTGCTGACGCCGAACCGCAGCGAGTTCCGCCAGGTGGCGGGCGGCTGGAAAAGCGAGGCTGATCTATCCGTCAAGGCCGAGCGCCTGCGCGCCGAGCTGAAGCTGGATGCCTTGCTGGTAACGCGCAGCGAGGAGGGCATGAGCCTGTACCGCGCGGGCGAGGCGCTGCACGAAGCGGCGCAGGCGCGTGAGGTATTCGATGTCAGCGGCGCGGGCGATACCGTGATCGCGACGATGGCGACGATGCTGGCGAGCGGGGCGAACCTGCCGCTGGCGATGCGCATTGCCAACCGCGCTGCCGGCATCGTGGTGGGAAAGCTGGGCACGGCAGTGGTGAGCAGGGAAGAAATTATCAAAGACATCGGAGAAGAGGGACGGGGGAAGGGAGAAGGGTAGGGCGCGCAGAGCCGGTTTTACCTTTTCCCCTTTGACCTTCTCCCTTTCCTATTGAGGAGCTAAATATGTACTACATCGTCACCGGCGCAGCCGGATTTATTGGCGCCAATCTGGTAAAGGCGCTGAACGAGCGCGGCGAGAGCAATATTATCGCGGTGGACAACCTGAAGAACGCCGACAAGTTCAGGAATCTGGCGGATTGCGACATTGCCGACTATCTGGACAAGGAAGAATTCCTCGGCAAGCTGGAGGACGGGTTTTTCGATGGCCTCATCACGGCGGTACTGCATCAGGGTGCCTGTTCCGACACCATGGAAAGCGATGGCCGCTACATGATGAAGAACAATTACCGTTACGCGCTGGGGCTGCTCAACTACTGCCAGAACGAGGAAATACCCTTCCTGTACGCATCTTCCGCATCGGTATACGGCGCCGGGCCGACGTTCAAGGAGAGCCGCGAACACGAGACGCCGCTCAACGTGTACGCCTATTCCAAATTCCTGTTCGATCAGGTGGTGCGCCGCCGCTGGCACAAGCGCAGCGCACAGATCGTCGGGCTGCGCTATTTCAACGTATACGGCCCGCGCGAGGAGCACAAGGGGCGCATGGCTTCGGTGGCCTATCATTTCTTCAACCAGTACCGCGCCGATGGCTGCGTAAAACTGTTCGAGGGGTGCGACGGGTACGAGGACGGCGGGCAGTTGCGCGACTTCATTTCGGTGGAAGACGTGGTCAGGGTCAACATGCATTTTCTGGAACACCCCGGCAAGTCCGGCATTTTCAACCTTGGCACGGGCCGCGCGCAAAGCTTCAACGATGTGGCGGTCGCCGCCGTCAACACCCTGCGCGGCGCAGAGGGCAAAAGCGCGCTGACGCTGGAAGCCATGCGGCAACAGCAACTGGTCCGTTACATCCCGTTTCCGGAGCAACTGAAGGGGAAGTACCAGAGTTACACCCAGGCTGACATTGGCGCTTTGCGCGCGGCGGGATATGCCGAGCCGTTCTTCAGCGTGGAGCAGGGTGTGGCGCGCTATGTGACTTATTTGCTGGGTGGCGTTTGAATGCGCTGCCCCCATTGACAAGGAAATCAGACATGATGAAGCGAATACTGCTGGCCTTGGTGACACTCTTTGCCTTTACCGGCGCGGCGCTGGCAGCCGTGAATCTGAACGCGGCCAGCAAGGAGGCGCTGGAAGGCGTCAAGGGCATCGGCCCGGTCAAAGCCCAGGCGATTATCGAATACCGCAAGAAGAACGGCCCGTTCAAGAGCGTGGATGACTTGAAAAACGTCAGCGGCTTTGGCGACAAGTCAGTGGCGGCAATGCGCACCGAGCTGACGGTGGGCGGCGTGGCGCCCGCCGGGGACGGGAAGAAAGCGATGCCAAAATCCGAGCCGGTGAAAGATGGCAAGAAGGCTGAAAAGACGCATTAAAGGGACTCTATGTATTCCACTGTGGAAAACTTCGTCGGCAACACGCCGCTGGTTAGGCTCGAGCGCATTCCCGGCGACACTTCGAATGTCATCCTCGCCAAGCTGGAAGGCAACAACCCCGCCGGTTCGGTGAAGGATCGCCCGGCGCTTTCGATGATCGCACGCGCCGAGGTGCGCGGCGACATCAAGCCCGGCGATACCCTGATCGAGGCTACCAGCGGCAACACCGGCATCGCGCTGGCGATGGCGGCGGCGGTGCGCGGCTACAAAATGATATTGGTCATGCCGGATAACCAGAGCATAGAGCGCTGCCAGACCATGCGCGCGTTCGGCGCGGGACTGCGGCTGACGCCGAAAGAAGGCAGCATGGAGCTGGCGCGCGATACGGCGGAAAAATTGCGCGACCAGGGACGGGGCGTCATCCTGGATCAGTTCGCCAACCCGGACAACCCGCTGGCGCACTACGAGGGCACCGCGCCGGAAATCTGGCGCGATACGGGAGGACGCATCACCCATTTTGTCAGCAGCATGGGCACCACCGGCACCATCATGGGCTGTTCGCGCTACTTCAAGGAAATGAATCCGGGCATCCAGATCATCGGCGTACAGCCGGAGGAGGGTGCGCAGATTCCCGGTATCCGCAAATGGCCGGAAGCGTATCTGCCGAAAATTTATGACGCCAAACGGGTGGATGAGCTGGAATATGTCAGCCAGGGGAATGCCGAAGAAATGACGCGGCGGCTGGCTCGCGAAGAAGGTATTTTCTGCGGCATTTCCTCCGGTGGCGCGCTGGTTGCGGCGCTGCGGGTCTCGCAGCAGGTCGAAAACGCGACCATCGTTTTCATCGTCTGTGATCGCGGGGACCGCTACTTGAGCACCGGGGTGTTTCCGGCGTAAGCAGCCTCAATTCAAGTCTGTCGCGGTTTCCTTCAGCAGTTCGCGCGCCTTGCCCGCCAGTTCGTGATCGGGGTTGGCGTCGAGCAGTTGCTGCCAGATCGAGCGGGCCTCCGCGACATTGCCCTTGGCGTGACGCAGCAGCAGCCCGAGGTTTACGTATGCCTGGCCAAATCCGGGATGCCGGGCGATCACGTCGCGAAAAGTTTGCTCGGACAGGCTGTGATTCTCATTGCGCCAGTACATCGTCCCGAGATCGGTGCGCACGCCGGGTTGATCCGGATTTAAATCCAGCACATGCCGGTAATACACGATCGCCTGCGCGGAATCTCCCTTGTCGTAATAAATATTGCCAAGGGATTTGGCGGTCTCGATGTCGCTGATGTCGTTATTGAGGCAGCCCTTGAGGTGCTCAATGTTGAAAGAAGTGCCACTTTCCATAATTCTGCTCTCCGGGCTGAAATGTGATTTGAGAATATTTCGCGTGCAATGCTTGCGCGGAGCAACGAAAAAAACCGTATTTCAGTATACCAAAGGGAGCTGGCCGGGTTGGTGTTTTTGTTTCCGCCGCCTACTCGTTTTGCGCCACGCGCTGCCTCGACAGTGCCGGGTTCTGGGAGAAATAGCGCTTGATGCCGCCCAGAATGGCTTGCGCCAGCTTCTCCTGAAAGAGCGGGGTATTCAGTTGGCGTTCCTCGGTCGGGTTGCTGATGAAGGCGGTTTCCACCAGCACCGAGGGAATGTCGGGCGATTTCAGCACGGCGAACCCGGCCTGTTCGACAAAGCCACGGTGCAGGGCGTTCACGTTGTCCAGCTCGTTCAGCATGTGTTTGCCCAGCTTGAGGCTGTCGTTGATGGTGGCGGTCTGCGACAGGTCCAGCAAAGTGCGTGCGAGATAAGGATCTTTTACCGCAATGTTCACCCCGCCGATCAGGTCGGCCTCGTTTTCCTTCTTCGCCAGCCAGCGTGCGCTGGCGCTGGTGGCGCCGCGCTCCGACAGGGCGAACACCGAAGAGCCACGCGCGTTGGGTTTGACGAACGCATCGGCATGGATGGATACAAAAAGGTCGGCATGTGCCCGGCGCGCTTTTTCGATGCGGTCGCCGAGCGGCAGGAAATAATCGCCGTCGCGGATGAGCACGCCGCGCATTCCCGGCGTGTCGTCCAGCATCTCTTTCAGTTTGCGCGAAATGGCCAGAGTGACGGATTTTTCGAACGTTCCGTTGTGGCCGCGCGCGCCCGGGTCTTCGCCGCCGTGCCCGGCATCAATGGCGATGACCAGAATGCGGGTGCTGATCTCCGGGATATTTTTTGCGGGTGGTGGGGGCGGCTGTGTGGCGGGCGGTTCGGCGGGTGGCGCTGAACCGGCAAGAGCGGGTGCGCTGGCCGCAGCAGGCGCCCGGTCTTCGCCCGCAATCGGTGTTTCCGCCAGTTTGCTTTCGGATTTGAGCGCCAGCGCCATCAGCGGGTCTGCGGGTGAGGCGGGATAAACGTCCAGCACCAGGCGGTGGCCGTACTCGGCGACCGGCTTGAGGCTGAACAATTGCGGTTTGACTTCCGTTTTCAGGTCCAGCACCAGCCGCACGACACCCGGTTTGAAGCGCCCCACGCGCGCGCTTTGGATGTAGGGGTCAGCGTTGCCAATTTTGTCGGCAACCTCGTTCAGCGCGCCGCTGATCTCGACTTCTTCCAGGTCTATGACCAGGCGTTCCGGGTTTTGCAGGGTAAACAGGTTGTGGCGGATCGGCTGTGCGGATTCCAGCGTCAGGCGGGTGTATTCCTGCGCTGGCCAGATGCGCGCGGAGCTGATGGCGATAGCCGCCTGTGCGTGGGGCAACCAGAGCAGGCACAGCAGGGCGGTTAGTCTTGCAATAATTTCAAACATTCTCCGGCTATCGCAGTGTTGGCATTGAGGGTGATGTTGCGGCCTGCGGGCAGGATCTCGAAGCGGATTTCCAGATCAGCATCTGGCAGCAAGCCATGCGCTTTTTCCGGCCACTCCACCAGGCAAATATTTCGGCCATCGAATTCGTCGCGGAAACCAGCTGCTTCCCATTCTGATTCGTCGCGGAAGCGGTACAGGTCAAAGTGGCAAAAGTGCAGCCCGCCCGCCCGGTATTGCTCAAGCAGCGTGTAGGTCGGGCTTTTCACGCTCCCGGCAAGGCCCAGCGCGCGGAGCAGCGCGCGTACCAGTGTGGTTTTGCCCGCACCCAGATCGCCGCGCAAATACACCACCATTCCCGGTTTCAGGGTTGTGGCCAGGCGCGCGGCGAACGCCCCGGTAGCGGCCTCGTCGGCCAGCAAGAATGAAAGGTTCGCGCAGCGCTCGTTTGCCCCCTCTCCCGCTTGCGGGGGATAACCAATGACTTGCCCGACGTCTCTTGCTGGGCTAGTCAGGTGGCTAGTAGTTTCATCAGGGTTGGGGTGGGGGGCGGGCATGGGGGATCCCATCATCAGCGTGGCATCCTTATTAGCCCGCAAGGTTATTCGGCTATCATCCGGTTTATGCAAAGCGGAACCCCAAAAATAGATTATGCGGAGCTTGCCGCCAGTATCAAAGAATGGGGCAGGGGGCTCGGGTTTCAGGCGGTGGGCATCAGCGATGCCGATCTGGGCGAGGCCGAGATGCACCTGCTGGATTGGCTCGCGCACGGCAATCACGGCGAGATGGATTATATGGCAAAACACGGCGTCAAACGCAGCCGCCCGAACGAGCTGGTGCCGGGAACCCTGCGCGTCATTTCGCTGCGCATGGATTATTTCCCGCCCGCCGCGAAAGCTGGCCGCGAGGTGCTGGAGGACGGCAGCCGGGCTTTTATTTCGCGCTATGCGCTGGGGCGCGATTACCACAAGGTGCTGCGCAGCCGCATGGAGAAGCTGGCGGAAAAGATTCGCGCCGCCGCAGCCGGTTTCAGTTGTCGCGCGTTTACCGACAGTGCGCCGGTGCTGGAGACGGAATTGGCGCGAAAGGCCGGCCTTGGCTGGCGCGGCAAGCACGGCCTGCTGCTGTCGCGCGAGTGCGGGTCGTGGTTTTTCCTGGGCGAAATTTATACCGACCTGCCGCTGCCACCGGACAGGCTTGCCGGAAGCGAGCAGGAAAAGGAGCATTGCGGCAGTTGCATGCGCTGTATCGAAGCCTGCCCGACGCGGGCCATCGTCGCGCCCTATAAGCTGGATGCACGGCGCTGCATTTCCTATCTCACCATCGAGTTGAAGGGCAGCATCCCGGAAGAGTTGCGCCCGCTGATCGGCAACCGCATCTATGGCTGTGACGATTGCCAGATGGTTTGTCCGTGGAACCGTTTTGCGCGCCCGAGCGCGGAAGCGGATTTTGCCGTGCGGCATGGGTTGGATGATGTGGCGCTGGCCGGGCTGTTTGCGTGGGACGAGGCGGCGTTCAAGGAGAAGATGGCCGGGAGCGCCATTTACCGCATCGGCCACGAACAATGGCTGCGCAACATCGCGGTGGCGCTGGGCAACGCGCCAAAAAGTGCCGCAACGCTGGCCGCGTTGCAGTTACGGGCGCACGATGCCTCGCCTCTGGTGCGCGAGCATGTTGCGTGGGCGTCAGGGCGCTTCTAACGGGCATGGCTTCAAGTACAAAGTGGCGGCAGTTTCCTGTCAAATGACCGTTTACCAAAAAATTCTTACACCCTCGGCTTGAACTGCGGTTTTAAGGTTTATTCGATTTTCAATCGGACACTTTTGATCCGGACGGCATGAAAATCGGTTTACCACTCACACCTTGCCACGCGAATGCGCGGCTTGCCTGGCCCAATGCGAACGGCCTGAATGGTTGCCGCGCCACCCCCGGCAGAAAAAAGTCACCCCTTGCGTCTAACCCGCCACCCCACCCCAATCATCACCCCTATCACCCCTATCACCAGTGCATTCCCGAACCGCACATAAGGCGTACTCCCCGCATAACCCTGCGCCAGCCCGGTGAGTACGCCCTCCTGGTGCTGCGGCAGCATCGCCCGCACATTGCCATCCACCCCGATGATGGAGGTGACGCCGGTGTTGGTGGCGCGCAGCATCATGCGCCCGGTTTCCAGCGCGCGCATCTGCGATATCTGGTTGTGCTGCATCGCCGCGTGCGAGTTGCCGTACCAGGCATCGTTGCTGACATTTACCAGCAGCGTCGCTTCCGGCAGCGCGCGGATGATTTCCTCGCCGAACACGTCCTCGTAGCAGATGTTCACTGCAACCTTTTGCCCCGCCACCTTGAGCGGTGCCTGCGGCAAGCCGCCGCGCGCCAGGTCTGACATCGGGATGTTCAGCACTTCGTTGACCAGCCAGCCCAGCACCGGGCGCAACGGGATAAATTCGCCGAACGGCACCAGGTGGTTCTTGCGGTAGCTCTGGCTTGCTGCCGTGCCCAGCGTGATGACGCTGTTGTAATACTGGCCTTCCCCACGCTCGAATGCGCCGATGAGCAAGTCGCCGCCGTTCCGCCGCGCGTGGTCGCGCAGGATCGTCGCGTAATGTTCCGGCAGCTCGTGCCGCAGCAGCGGCAACGCGGTTTCCGGCAGCACGATCAGGCGCGCATCGCTTTGCTGGACCATTCTGCGATAGGTTTCCAGCGTGTTGACCAAGCTTTCCTCGCGGAACTTCATCTCCTGCGGGATATTGCCCTGCAGCAGGCTCACCTTGATCGGCTCGCCCTGCGCCTGCGTCCATTCCACCAACCGTAGCGCCTCGCCGCCAAACCACAACAGCGACAGCACGGCCAGCGCAATGCCAAAACGGCCTTTCCGCAGCCACATCATGGCCAGCAACCCGGCAACGGCTGCGGTCGCCAGCGATACGCCGTACACGCCGAGCAGGGGCGCATATCCGGCCAACGGGCTGGATGCCGCTTGCGAATAGCCCACCGCCAGCCAGGGAAACCCGGTGAGAAACAATCCGCGCAACCATTCCAGCAACGCCCATGTGGCGGGCATCACCAGTGTCAACCGCGCCCAACAGGGAGCGCCCAGCCGCGCCTGCGTGTAACCGGCCAGTGCCGGGAACAAAGCCATCAGCGCAGCGAACAAGCCGGTGGCGGATAGCGCCAGCACGAGCGGCATGTTTCCGTAGTCATGCAGCGCGATGCAGATCCAGCCTATCCCCGCACAAAACAGGCCGATGCCAAAACAGAACCCCAACTTTGCGGCAGCGCGGGCATCATCCGTGCGCTGCCATTGCACGAACAGCGTCGCAAGCGCAAACACTGCAAACGGGAAGATCGAAAAGGGCGCGAAGCCAAGCACCGCGAACAGGCCGGCGCAGAACGCCAGCACGCATTGATTGAAATTCTGGATTCTCACGGCGCGTCTTCAAGATGGATGCCGGATTATAGCGTCACAAACAGCAAAGCCCTCGCTGGGAGGGCTTTGCTGTTTGCGTTCATGATTCAACCTTGCCGGAACACCCCCTGTCTGCGCTCCAGATCTTCCCAGCGCGCCATCAGTTGCAACAGTTCGTCCCCGACAACCGCAGTGCGCTCTTGCAACTTCCGCGCGTGGGCCGGGTTGTCGCGGTACAGGCTGCCCGCACCCAGGGCTGCCGCAATTTCTTCCTGCTCGCGCTCCAGTGCGGTGATGCGCTCCGGAAGCAACTCCAGTTCCCGCGCTTCCTTGAAGCTGAACTTTCCGGCGGCCCCGGTTTTTGGCGCAGCTTCCGCCGCGTGGGACGCAGGTTTCGGTTTAGCCGTTTCGCGCCCGGACGCCTGCTGCGCGGCCTGAAATTTTTTCGCGCGCACCCAGTCCTCGTAGCCTCCGGCATATTCCACCAGCTTGCCATCGCCCTCGAAGGCGATGACCTGGGTCACCACATTGTCCAGAAACGCGCGGTCGTGGCTGACCAAAAACAGCGTGCCGTCGTAATCGGCGAGCAAGGCTTCGAGCAGTTCCAGCGTTTCCATGTCGAGATCGTTGGTCGGCTCGTCCAGCACCAGCACGTTGGCGGGACGGCTGAACAGGCGCGCCAGCAGCAACCGGTTGCGCTCGCCGCCGGACAGGCTTTTCACCGGCGAACGCGCGCGTTCCGGCGCAAACAGGAATTCCCCGAGATAACCGATGACATGCTTCCTGGCGCCCCCGATCTCAACGTAGTCCGAGCCCTGGCTGATAGTGTCGGCGAGCGTGGCTTCCTCGTTCAACTGGGCGCGCAACTGATCAAAATACGCGACCGACAGCTTGGTGCCGAGTTTGACCTTGCCGCTATCCGGCTGCATCTCGCCAAGGATGATCTTGAGCAGGGTGCTTTTTCCCGCACCGTTCGGCCCGAGCAGTCCGATCTTGTCGCCGCGCTGGATGCGGCAGGAAAAATCGGTGATCACTCTCCTCTCGTCAAATACCTTGCCGACATGCGACAGCTCCGCCACCAGCTTGCCGGAGCGGTCGCCCGCATCGAGCGCCATCTCCACCTTGCCTGCGCGCTCGCGCCGCGCCGCGCGCTCGCGCCGCAACTGCTCCAGGCGGCGCACGCGGCCCTCGTTGCGGGTGCGCCGCGCCTCGACGCCCTTGCGTATCCACACCTCCTCCTGCGCCAGCACCTTGTCAAACTTGGCGTTGAGCACCGCTTCATCCTGCAACATCCGCTCCTTGGCGCGCAGGTAGGCCGCAAAATTGCCCGGAAAACTGGCCAGCTTGCCGCGATCCAGCTCGACGATGCGGGTGGCGACATTATCCAGAAAGCGCCGGTCGTGCGTCACGAACAGTACGCTGCCGCGAAAGTTATTGAGCAGGCCTTCCAGCCACTCGATGGAAGAAAAATCCAGGTGGTTGGTGGGCTCGTCCAGCATCAGTACCTCCGGTTCCGCCACCAGCGCCTGCGCCAGAGCCACACGCTTGCGCACACCGCCGGAAAGGTTGCCCACGCGGCTATCGGCATCCAGCCCGAGGCGCCCGATCACCGTCTCAATGCGCGCCTGCACCGCCCACCCACCCTCGGCCTCGAGCCGGGTCTGCAACGGTTGCAACGCGGCGAGCAGCGCATCGTGATCCGCGTCCGGCTCGGCCAACTGGTGCGACAGGCGGTGGTAATCGCTTAACAGTTGGCGCAGCTCGCCCAGCCCGCGTGCCACCTCGTTGTAAACAGTCGCGCCGCCATCCAGCGCGGGCTCCTGGCTTACGTAACAGACCCGCAAGCCGGGGGCGCGCCACACCGTGCCGTCATCCAGCGCGGCCTGGCCTGCCAGCACCTTCAACATGCTGGACTTGCCGCCGCCGTTGCGCCCGATCAAGCCGACGCGCTCGCCCTCGTCGAGCTGAAAATCGGCACGATCCAGCAGCGCAACATGGCCGTAGGCGAGCGCGGCCTTATCGAGTGTGAGGTATGGCATGAAGCAGATGATGCAACAAAGTTGGCGTTCCTGTCAGAATTTGTCGAGCGCACCCCGCCGTTTGCGCCGTAACGATGTTGTAGATACCGTCTTCGACGTCAAGCATTTTTTGTGTAATCGTACTCATATGGCCGTTGAGTTTTGAGTACACCAAAGCACAAATGCACCAGCTTACGCATTGCGGCACCAAGGGCGGACATCTTGGACTTACCTCGGGCAAGCAGGCGTTCATAAACGGCTTTGACGTGCGGGTTGCAGCGTGTCGCCACGATGGCGGCCATGTATAGCACGGCGCGTATTCTGGCGGGGCCAGCCTTGGAGAGCCTGGCGCGTCCCAACACCGAGCTGCCCGACTGTCGCTCCACCGGCACCAGCCCCAAATACGCCGCCAACTGTTCGGCTGAATTGAAGTTGTGACTATGCATCACCGAAAGCATATTGCCGCCCACCTGTGGGCCTACCGCTGGAATGCTTTGGAGCAAGGCCATATCCTTCTGAAGACCGGGATGCTTGTCGATGTGCTCATCAATGACCTGTTGCAACTGCTTAAGCTGCTTGACCAGAAACTCGATACTGTCGGTAAGGGATTGCTGTATCCGACCCGGGGTGTCGGTGGCATCTGCCTTCTCCTGCCGGTTGCGCTCGCGTTGCAGGTCTTGGGCAATGGCCGCGCGACGTGCCAGCAGCGCTTGCAGTACCCGCGCTTCCGGGGCGGGCGGCATCCAAGCTTTAGGCTTGAGTAATGCGCCATATCGAGCCAGCACAAAGCTATCCACGCCGTCTGTCTTGGTGCGCACCGCCAGCCCGCGCCCGAAGTCTTTGACCTGCGCCGGATTGACGATGGAAACCGTGACGCCGGCATCCGCCAGCGCCAGGGCGGCTTGCTCGTGATACACGCCGGTGCCTTCCATGACGACATGCAATACGTCTGGGGAAGCATTCTGTTTGGCAACCCACGCCAGTAAATCAACGATACCCGACTTGGAGTTACTGATCGCCTTGGTCTTGCGCTTGCCACTGGTTTCGTCCAGCAACAGACAACAATCCAGCTTGGCTTTTGCGACATCCATACCGAGATAGAACATGATGACCTCCTGTTACAATGTTGGCCAACTTCGCCCACTTGCCTTGTGCATTCAGGGTTTGCCCCTTGGCTACCGTTCAGTGTCCGCGCTGGCGAAAGGTGAAGCGGAGGGCTTGATCTACAAAACAAGGTCGAGCCTTAAGGTGCGAAACAAGCTTCCTCTGCTTCGTGTGATGGTAGCTAACCACCACGGAAAGAAAGATACAAGGTCGAGCCTTAAGGTGCGAAACAAGCTTCCTCTGCTTCGTGTGATGGTAGCTAACCAC
>CXWL01079246.1_pt1 | contig 24489 bp, 22 predicted proteins | sample 590931 | NCBI WGS metagenome assembly CXWL01 (sample SAMEA3498368, study PRJEB10139) | groundwater metagenome | biome: water well; material: biofilm material | place: Germany | collected 2015-04-27
TGCTCCGATGGCTGTTTGCATTGCTCTCTCTTATGGTCGTAAAAAGTGGTCATATTGTAGCACGCCCACTGGAAAACCTACATCATGGGCAGCCATCGCTCTAAAGCCAAACAAGAAGCGGGTAGAGGCGGCTGGATTGCCACGCCACTTCCGCGGCTCGCAATGACAACGCTCGTCATTGCGAACGCAGTGAAGCAATCCAGTAAATTGAATATGCCGTTTGTTTCAGGATAAAGGCATTTTGGATAAAGACGTCTGGATTGCCGCGTCGGCTGCGCCTCCTCGCAATGACGGGTGGGCTTTAAGTGGGAACGCAAGGCTCAAGTCGCGGGTGGCAAGAAAGTTCCAGGCACAACTCAATCTTTCCCGAACAGATCGCGGCTATACACTTTGTCCGTCACATCGCGGATGTCGTCGGTGATTCGGTTGGCGACGATGATATCGGCTTCTTTTTTGAATTGCGCGAGGTCGTTGACGACGCGCGAGTGGAAGAATTCTTTTTCTTTCAATGCAGGCTCATACACGATAACTTCGACGCCCTTGGCCTTGATGCGCTTCATGATGCCCTGGATGCTGGAGGAGCGGAAGTTGTCCGAACCGGCCTTCATGATGAGGCGGTGAATACCGACGATTTTGGGGTTGCGCTTGAGGATGTCGAAGGCGATGAAGTCTTTGCGCGTGTTGTTGGCCTCGACGATGGCGTGGATGAGGTTCTGCGGGACGTCGCTGTAGTTGGCCAGGAGTTGTTTGGTGTCCTTGGGCAGGCAGTAGCCGCCGTAGCCGAACGAGGGGTTGTTGTAGTGGTCGCCGATGCGCGGATCAAGGCAGACACCCTGGATGATCTGTTTGGTATCCAGCCCGTGGGTGGCGGCGTAGGTGTCCAGTTCGTTGAAGTAGGCGACGCGCATGGCGAGGAAGGTGTTGGCGAAGAGTTTGACGGCTTCGGCTTCGGTGGAGTCGGTGAACAGGGTGGGGATGTTTTGTTTGATGGCACCTTGTTGCAGCAGTTTGGCGAAGGTCTCGGCGCGTTGGGAGCGTTCGCCCACGACGATGCGCGAGGGGTGCAGGTTGTCGTGCAGGGCGCGGCCTTCGCGCAGGAATTCGGGCGAGAAGATGATGGCGGGTTGTTGTCTGGATGAATCCCGACCTACAACATCTGACGCATTTTGTAGGTCGGGTTTTAACCCGACATCTTGTGCCAGGCTGAAGCCTGATCTACCGGCAGCATCGGCGGCGATGCGTTCGCGCAACTTGGCGGTGTAGCCGACGGGCACGGTGGATTTGATGATCATCACCGCTTGGGGGTTGATGCTCAGCACGTCCCTGATCACGGCCTCGATGGATTTGGTGTTGAAGTAGTTGGTCTCGGGGTCGTAGTCGGTGGGGGTGGCGATGATGACGTAGTCGGCCCCGGTGTAGGCTTCGACCTTGTCCAAGGTGGCCTTGAAGTTGAGTTTCTTGTGGGTCAGGTAGTCTTCGATCTCGGCGTCTTCAATGGGTGAACGCTTATGGTTCAGCATCGCGACCTTTTCGGGGACGATGTCGATGGCCACCACTTCGTTGTGCTGGGCCAGCAGCATGGCGTTGGAGAGTCCGACGTAGCCGGTGCCGGCGATGGCGATTTTCATATTGTTAATTCCTTTGTACGCATACCTGGTCTATCTACCTCGCGCATCACCCCAGCGCAACGGGGTACGGTCATCGCCGAGGTAATAGGTCTGGCCGGTACGGTGTTCGACGCAATAATTGGGGGAAACGATGGTTTCCTCGAAGGTCATGCCGGCACTGATGCGGGTGTATTCCAGCAGCACGCTGCGGATCACTTTGGCTTTGGCGCAGATGTGCGAGCCGCGCGTGATCCAGGCGGGGCCGATGATCTCGGCACCCGCTTCGATGCACACGCCAGAGTCGATGTACACCGGCCCTTCGATCTTGACGTGGTCCCAGTCGATGCGGGTATTGAGCCCGACCCAGACGCCGGGTTTGACTTGTTTGCCCGGCATCTGCATCTGCGCGACTTCGCCTTTGAGCACGCGCTGCAGCACTGCCCAGTAATCCGAAACATGTCCGATGTCGATCCAGTTGAAGAGGCGTTTCTGCGCGTAGAACGGCAGGCTTTTTTCCGCCAGCATGGGGAACAGCTGGCTGCCGATGTCGAACACTTTGCCCGGCGGGATGAGGTCGATCACTTGCGGCTCGAAGATGTAGATGCCGGTGCTGGCGAAGTTGGAACGCGCCTGTTCCGGGCCGGGCTTTTCCTGAAAAGAAATGATGCGGCCTTCCCGGTCGGTCTCGACCACGCCGTAGTTGCTGACGTCGGCCCTTGGCACTTCGAGGGTGATGACGCTGGCCATGGCTTTTTTGCTCTGGTGCTCGAGCACGGCCGCGCCGATGTCGAGGTCGATCAGCGCATCGCCGCAAATCACAATCGTGGTGGTGTCGAAGAAGCCGCCGAAGTCCTGGATCTTGCGCATGCCGCCCGCGGAGCCCAGCGATTTCGGCGTGATCTCGCCGTATTCATACACGCCTTCATAGGAGTAACCGATGTCCACGCCCCAGCGGCTGCCGTTGCCGAAATAGTTTTCGATCGTCCAATGTTTATAGGCGACGTTGACCATGATTTCGTCGACGCCGTAGCGCGCGAGGTGCTCGACCAGATATTCCATTACCGGTTTGCCGAGGATGGGGATCATCGGTTTGGGCAGGTCCTGGGTGAGCGGTCTCACGCGTGTGCCCTGCCCCGCGGCAAGGATCATTCCTTTTATTTTTTTCATTTCAAGTACTCACTGAATCCTGCAAGGGGCGAATTCTACACGCTGTCAGGCGACGTGATGTCGCGTGCGAAACTGTCGCCGACCTGCCCGGTGGTTTAAAAACTATGCCGAAAACGGGCTCGAACCGTCGACAGCTATTTTCAAATTAGTGCAGCTTTTACTGCCTCAGGTGCACTTTTGATTACATTCAACAATACCAATGCAGCACCTTGGGGTGTACGATCCCCTCGCTCCCAGTGGCGCAATGTCGCAACAGAAAATCCAAACCGGGCAGCAAATTGTTCCTGCGTCATACCCATGTGCTGACGCAACGCAGAAACATCCACCGACCCAGGCTTGTAAGTTTTCACAGCCACCTTCTTGCTCTTGGCGTGTGCCACGGCTTCATTCAAACCACGCGCGATACTGTCAAAAGTTGTTCCCATATTTCACCTCTCAATCCATGTTTCAACCAAAATATCCACCCGCTTCACCATAAATCACACGTACCCCTCCACTCTTGCCACGCCCACCTCTGCCCCATCTCAAATTTGCGTATGCCGCCAGTGCCTTCAATCAAGTCGCCCGATTTTGGATGCGCTGCAAGATAATTCAAGACATCCCGCCGCTCCGTTTCAGTTAATAGCTTTTCCGCTTGGCGGATGTATTCCGGCACTTCGGCAATTGTAATCATGGTGATTATTGTAATCCAATGGATTAGTCAGCGCGAGACATTCTTGAGGATGCCCGGAAAGGGTGATGGTGGCGCAATAATGAAAAAACCCGCTAACCTTTTGGATTAGCGGGATTAATGTGGGGTGGCTGAACGGGCTCGAACCGTCGACAACTGGAATCACAATCCAGGGCTCTACCAACTGAGCTACAGCCACCGTTGAATCGGCAAGTGCTTGTTGGTGTGCCCGACAGGAATCGAACCTGTAACCCCCAGCTTAGAAGGCTGGTGCTCTATCCGGTTGAGCTACGGGCACAATTCCTTCGGCAACCAACGTGACTTATTACTTCTTGAAACCTGGTCGGGGTGGAGAGATTCGAACTCCCGACATCCTGGTCCCAAACCAGGCGCGCTACCAGGCTACGCTACACCCCGAGAGCGCGGCATTATACAGACCAAGCGCCAAAAATCAATTTTGATTGCGAGATTTTTCCAATATTTGCGGCATTGCCAGCATCAGGTAATACACCATCGACCATAGCGTCAGCACCGCCGCCAGATAGATCAGCAATGTGCCCAGCCATTTTGTCGAAATGCCCAGCAAGGGTTCCTGATAAAGCAGGAACAATATGGCCAGCATCTGAAACACCGTTTTGACTTTGCCCAGCATGGAGACCGCGATGCTCTTGCTGTTCCCGAGTTGCGCCATCCATTCGCGCAAGGCCGAGATAGCCAGTTCGCGTCCGATGATGATGAACGCGATGGCGGCGTCCACGTGGTTGAGTTTGAGCAGGATCACCAGTGCCGCGACGACCATCAGCTTGTCCGCCACGGGATCGAGAAATGCGCCGAAGGCGGAGCCCTGGTTCAGCATCCGCGCCAGATAGCCGTCCAGCCAATCGGTGATCGAGGCCAGCCAGAAGACGAATGTACCGAGCAGATGTTTGTGATGCAGGCTGAGTGTTTCGTCCGATACGTAGAACACCGCGATGAACACGGGGATCAGCGAGATGCGGAACCAGGTCAGCAGATTTGGAATATTCAAAGGCATGGTTAATGTAGGTGCTGATAAATTTTTTCTGCGAGTGACGGGCTGATTCCTTCCACTCGCGCCAGTTCATCTACGCTGGCTTGTTGTACGCCCTTCAAACCACCGAAGTGGGTCAGCAGGTTGCGTCGGCGTTTCTCTCCCACCCCTTCAATATCTTCCAGGCTTGAGGTGGTGCGCGCTTTGCCACGCTTGGCTCTATGGCCGCTGAGGGCAAAGCGGTGCGCCTCATCGCGTACTTGCTGGATTAAATGCAGGGCTGGACTATCCGGCGGCAATTGTAATGGCTTTTCCATATTGGGTCGTAACAATTGCTCCATTCCCGGCTTGCGTTCGGCGCCTTTCGCCACACCGACCAGCGCGATGTCGGACAGCCCGAGTTCTGCCATCATTTCTACCGCCACACCCAATTGCCCGGCACCGCCATCGATCAGGATCAGGTCCGGGCTTTTGCCTTCTCCCGCCTGTAATTTCTGGTAGCGCCGCTGCAGGGTCTGGCGCATCGCGGCGTAGTCGTCGCCACCGGTGATGCCACTCCCTTCGTCTTCGCTCAGGACAGGGATGTTGTAGCGCCGGTATTCCTGCGGGCGGATACCCAACTCGTCATACACCACACAGGAAGCCACGGTCGCTTCGCCCATGGTGTGGCTGATATCGAAACACTCGATGCGTTTCAGATCGGGCAGCGACAGCGCGGTGCGCAGTGCCTCCAGGCGCAATGTCTGTCCGGTTTGCAAGCCGGCCTGTTGATGCAGTGCCAGCAGCGCGTTGGCCTGTGCCATCTCCAGCCATTGCCGCCGCTCGCCGGTCACCGCATGGCGTATCTGCACTTTGTGTCCGGCCTGTTCGCCCAACAGTTGCTCCAAAGCCGCGTCGGCAATCTTGGCGCTGGTGATGATCAGCGGCGGCACGGTGCGTTCCAGATAGTGCTGCGCCAGAAAAGCTTCCAGCACTTCGGCGCTGTCCTGCCCCTGCACGTTCTGCGGAAAGAACGGTTTGTCGCCCAAATGACGCCCGCCGCGCACCACCGCCAGATTCAGGCACAGCGCGCCTGCCGACTCGACCACCGCGACGATGTCGGCATCGGTATCGCGTCCGCTGTCCACGAATTGTTTCTCCTGCACCGTGTGCAGCGCCTGCAACTGGTCGCGCAGCGCGGCGGCTTTTTCGTAGTGCATGGATTCCGCCGCCTGTTCCATCGCGGTGCGCAAGTGTTTTTCCACCTCATCGTGTTTGCCCTGCAACAACAGCCCGGCATTGCGCACGTCGGTGGCGTAATCCTTGGCGCTGATGATGCCGACGCAGGGCGCACTGCAACGATGGATCTGGTGGAGCAGACAAGGCCGCGTGCGGTTGTTGAACACCCCTTCCTCGCAGGTGCGCAGCCGAAACACCTTTTGCAGCAGGTTGATGCTTTCCTTCGCCGCCTGTGCGTTCGGATAGGGGCCAAAGTATTGGTGGCGCTTGTCGGTCGCCCCGCGATAGTAGGCCAGGCGCGGGTATGGGCTGCCGCTGAGAACAATGAACGGATAAGATTTATCGTCCCGGAACAATATGTTATAGCGCGGCTTTAAACTTTTAATCAGGTTGTTTTCCAGCAGCAGGGCTTCTGCTTCGGAGCGCGTCACGGTGATCTCGATGCGCGCGATGTGCGACACCATCAACTGGATGCGCGGTGACAGGTTGCTCTTCTGGAAGTATGACGAAACACGTTTTTTGAGCTGGCCGGCCTTGCCGACGTACAGCACCTGCCCCGCTTCGTCCAGCATGCGATACACCCCCGGCTGCAACGGCAGCGAGGCGACGAATTCTTTAGGGTCGAAGGGTGTGCTGTTCAAGGATGGATTCAAAGACCTGGTGTAACATCGCTTCAGTCAAGCGTTTGGTCTGGGTATTGTAGCGACTGCAATGGTAGCTGTCATAAAGCTTCAAACCACCCGGTAATACATGGCGTGCATTGTGGCCGAATTTGAAATCCTTCACCTTCAGCCCGCCGGCGCGCAACACTGCTTCATGCGCGATGGTGCCCAGGGCCAATATCGACGCCCCCCGCGGCAACGCGGCCAACTCCTGCACGAGATAAGCGTTGCACTGCCTGATCTCGGCCGGCTCCGGTTTGTTCTGTGGCGGCAGGCAGCGCACCGCATTGGTGATGCGGCAGCCTTTGAGCTTCAGTGCGGGATTGGCCTGCTTATTGGCATCCAGCGGCTCGGCGGCCGTCGACAGGCCGAACTTGTGCAAGGTGGAGTACAGCAACTCACCGGCATAGTCCCCGGTGAACGGCCGCCCGGTGCGGTTCGCGCCGTGCATTCCGGGTGCGAGGCCGACGATCAGTAACGGCGTACCCGCCTCACCGAACGAGGGTACCGGTTTGGCGAAATAGTCCGGCTGTGCCGCCCTCACCCCGTCCAGAAAGGTTGCGAGGCGCGGGCACAGTCGGCAGTCGGTAGTGAATCGATTCATCGCAAATAAAAGCCCCGCTCGCGGCGGGGCTTGCAGGACATCGCTTACCGGATCATTCCGTGGCTGGTGCGGCCGCTTCATGCTGCGGCAACAACGCCTTCATGCTCAAGCGCATGCGGCCTTTGTCGTCCACTTCCAGCACCTTGACCTTGACCACCTGGCCTTCTTTCAGGTGATCGGATACGTTGGCGATACGCTCGTGCGAGATCTGCGAGATGTGCAGCAGACCATCTTTACCCGGCAGGATGTTGATCAGCGCGCCAAAGTCCAGCAGCTTGACCACCGGACCTTCGTAGACCTTGCCCACTTCGACTTCGGCCACGATGTCTTCGATGCGTTTCTTCGCCAGTTCACCGGCATCGCCGCTGACGCAGGCGATGGTGATGTTGCCTTCATCGTCGATGTCGATGGTGGTGCCGGTCTCTTCGGTCAGCGCACGGATCACCGCTCCACCCTTGCCGATCACGTCGCGGATCTTGTCCGGATTGATCTTCATCTTGATCATGCGCGGCGCAAAGTCGGAGACTTCCGGTCGCACTGCAGGCATCGCCTGTTTCATGATGCCGAGGATATGCAAACGACCTTCCTTGGCCTGGCTCAGCGCGACTTGCATGATCTCTTTGGTAATACCGTTGATCTTGATGTCCATCTGCAGGGCGGTGATGCCCTTGTCGGTGCCGGCCACCTTGAAGTCCATGTCGCCCAGATGATCTTCGTCACCCAGGATGTCGGTCAGCACCGCGAAACGGCCGCCGTCCTTGATCAGACCCATGGCGATGCCCGCCACATGGTCCTTCACCGGCACACCGGCATCCATCAGCGACAGGCAACCGCCGCACACCGACGCCATCGAGCTGGAGCCGTTGGATTCGGTGATTTCGGATACCACGCGGATCGCGTAGCCGCATTCTTCTTCGCTCGGCAGCACGGCAATCAGCGCGCGCTTGGCCAGACGACCGTGGCCAATCTCACGACGTTTTGTGGCACCCACGCGCCCTGTTTCACCGGTGCAATACGGCGGGAAGTTGTAGTGCAGCATGAAGCGGTCGGTATATTCGCCCTGCAGCGCATCGATCTTTTGTGAATCGCGCATGGAGCCCAGCGTCGCAATCACCAGTGCCTGTGTTTCGCCGCGGGTAAACAGCACCGAACCATGGGCACGCGGCAACACGCCGGTACGGATGGTGATCGGGCGCACGGTGCGGGTGTCGCGACCGTCAATACGCGGTTCGCCGTTCAATATCTGCCCGCGCACGATTTTGGCTTCCAGCGCGCCGAACAGTTCACCGAGGTGATTTGCGGAGACGTTTTCGTATTCGGGAGTAGCCAATGCTGCAAAAGTCCTGGCACGGATCGCATCCACTTGCTGGGTACGCGCCTGTTTCTGACGCACGGCGTATGCCGCCTTCAGTTCGCTTTCGGCCAGCGCGTTGATCCTGGCGATCAGCGCGTCATCCTTGGTGGCGGGTGCCCAATCCCAATCATCCTGGCCGACCGCGGCCGCCATGTCGTTGATGGTATCGATCACCGCTTGCATCTGCTCGTGGCCGAACACTACCGCGCCCAGCATGATCTCTTCGGAAAGTTGCTGCGCTTCCGATTCCACCATCTGCACGGCTTTTGCGGTTCCCGCCACCACCAGATCCATCTGCGATTCAACCAGTTCATCCTTGGTCGGGTTCAGCACATATTGCCCGTTGAGGTAACCCACGCGCGCCGCGCCGATGGGGCCGTCGAACGGGATACCGGAGATCGCCAGCGCGGCGGAAGCGCCGATCATGGCGGGGATATCGGAATCGATCTGCGGATCGGACGACATCACGGTGGCGATGATCTGAACTTCGTTGTAGAAACCTTCGGGAAACAGCGGACGCAGCGGACGGTCGATCAAACGCGAGGTCAGGATCTCCTTCTCGCTGGGGCGACCTTCACGCTTGAAGAAACTTCCGGGGATCTTGCCGGCCGCGTAGGTGCGCTCCTGATAGTCCACGGTCAGCGGAAAGAAATCCTGGTCGGGCTTGGCATCCTTGCGACCCACCACGGTGACCAGCACCACGGTGTCGTCCAGACTGACCATGACTGCACCGCTGGCCTGGCGCGCGATCTCGCCGGTTTCCAGTGTCAATTGATGTTTGCCGTAGCTCAGTGTTTTTTTATAGTGACTCAAGATAGCGCTCTCCAATGTGTACGCGAACCGAGTGGTCCGCATGCTGCTTCGAAAACCAAAACGAAACGGGCCGCTTGTGCGACCCGCTGGTAATTCTGTTGTTACTTGCGCAGTTCCAGGCGCTGGATCAGCTCTTTGTAACCGTTTTCATTCTTGCTCTTCAAGTAGTCCAGCAGCTTGCGGCGGCGGCTCACCAGGCGCAGCAGACCGCGACGGGAGTGGTGGTCTTTGCTGTGCTCTTTGAAATGATCGGTCAGATAATTGATACGTGCTGTCATCAGGGCGACTTGAACTTCGGGGGAGCCGGTATCGCCCTTGGCGCGTTGATAGTCGGTCACGATCTGTGATTTTTGTGCAGCGGTAATAGACATTTACTTACTCTCTCCAAATAAAAAGTGCGGCATTCTACCCTTTAATAGGGGTTCCGCTCAAGTTGATTCGCGCTGTGCCGCAGCTTTAGCCACACCGGACAGCAACCGGACGGGAACCAGCCTGCCGCCGGACAGATCGCCGAGTCCGATGAAGCGTCCGGCGGCGTACAGCCGCCGTTTCCCGTCAGGATGCCCGTCGCTCAGACCCAGTTTCTGCCCTTGTGCAAGACGATTGGCTTGTACGCTATCCAGCTCCAGACTCGGCAATTCCTGCACCAGACGATCCAGCGGCATCAGGCAGGCATCGCGTTGCGCCGCGTCCATGGATTCCAATTGCGCCAGGGTATACGCCTCGCTCAGCTTGAATTCGCCGATTCCGGTGCGCTGCAGCGCGATCAGATGCCCGCCGCAGCCCAACGCCTCGCCGATGTCCTCGCCCAGCGTGCGCACATAGGTTCCCTTGCTGCACAGCACGCTGAACTCCAGTTCGTTGCCTGCCAGCCGTTCCAGCTTCAACTCGCGGATGAACACCGGGCGCAGCTCGCGCGCCACGGTTTCGCCCTTGCGGATGTATTCGTACAGCGGTTTACCCAGATGTTTGATAGCGCTGTGCATGGGCGGCAACTGTTGGCTCTCGCCCATGAATCTTGCCATCGTTGCCAGCGCTTGTGCTTCATTCACAGCGACCGGGCGCGTCTCGGTGATTTCGCCTTCAGCATCGCCCGTGGTCGTGCGTTGCCCAAGACGAATCGTCGCGCGATAGCGTTTGTCTGCATCCAGCAAGGCAATGGTGAATTTGGTGGCTTCGCCGAAACAGACGGGCAACAAGCCGGTCGCCAGCGGATCGAGTGTTCCCGTGTGACCGGCTTTCTCGGCGTGATACAGACGGCGGACTTTTTGCAGCGCGGTGTTGGAGCTGAGTTCCAGCGGCTTATCGAACAACAGGACGCCGTCCAGTGATCTTTTTTTGGGGGGAGTCATCACATGGATACCCTTGGCTTTGGAGTGCAGCGACACGTCGCTGCAATGCGCAGACGAGTCTGCGCACTCCAAACTGCGGCTAACTTTCGTGTTTGTCGCTGGCAACGGCTTGATCGATCAACTGCGACAGATGAGAGCCGCGCTCGATGGAAGCGTCATAGACAAAATGCAGCTGGGGGGTAATGCGCAGTTTCATGGCATGCGCCAACTGGCTGCGCAGGAAGCCGGCGGCACGTTCCAGACCTTGCAGCAAGTCCGGACTGTCGCCGTCCAGCGAGGTGTAGTACACCTTGGTATGGGCGTGGTCGTTGGTCACTTCCACCCCGGTCAGGGTGACTTTGCGCACACGCGGATCTTTTACCTCAAGCCGGATCAGTTGCGCCAACTCGCGCTGGATTTGTTCCGCAATGCGATCCGTGCGTGCGTAGTCCTTGGCCACTACAGCGCCCGTGCCACTTCGACAATCTCAAACGCTTCAAGGAAATCGCCGACTTCCAGATCGTTGTATCCGCGCAAAGACAAGCCGCACTCGAAGTTGGACTTCACTTCCTTCGCATCATCCTTGAAGCGTTTCAACGAATCCAGTTCGCCGGTATGGATGACCACGTTGTTGCGCAGCACGCGCACGCTGGAACCGCGCTTGATCAAACCTTCCGTGACATAACAACCGGCCACCGTGCCGACCTTGGAGATATGGAACACTTGGCGGATCTCGACCATGCCGATGATGCTTTCCCGCTTTTCCGGCGCCAGCATACCGGACAGCGCGGCTTTGATTTCATCGACCATCGCGTAAATGATGTTGTAGTAACGGATGTCCACACCGGACGATTCCGCCAGGCGCCGTGCCGCCACATCAGCGCGCGAGTTGAAGCCGATGATGATGGCCTTGGAAGCCAGCGCCAGATTGACGTCGGATTCGGAGATGGCACCGACACCGCTGTGAATCAGGTTGACCTTGACTTCGGCGGTGGAAAGTTTCTGCAACGAACTGGAGATGGCTTCGAGCGAACCCTGTACATCGGCTTTCACGATCAGCGACAGCGTACGCACTTCGCCTTCGCCCATCTGTTCGAACATGTTCTCCAGCTTGGCAGCTTGCTGCTTGGCCAGTTTCACGTCGCGGAACTTGCCCTGGCGAAACAGCGCAATCTCGCGCGCCTTCTTTTCGTCGGCCAGCACGAGGAAATCTGCACCGGCCACCGGCACTTCGGACAGACCTTGTATCTCGACCGGAATGGACGGACCGGCTTCGTTGATCACCTTGCCGTTCTCATCCAGCATGGCACGCACGCGACCGGATACGGAACCCACCAGAATCGCGTCGCCGCGTTTCAAGGTGCCGGACTGCACCAGCAAAGTCGCCACTGCGCCCTTGCCCTTGTCCAGACGTGCCTCGACCACCACACCTTTGGCACCGGTGTTCCTCGGTGCCTGCAACTCCAGCACTTCAGCTTGTAACAGAATGCCTTCCAGCAAAGTGTCGATGCCCTGCCCGGTTTTGGCAGATACTTCGACGAACATCGCATCGCCGCCCCAATCTTCCGGAACCACGCCTTCCGTAACCAGTTCCTGGCGTACCCGCTCGGAATTGGCTTCCGGTTTATCTATTTTGGTGATCGCCACCACGATAGGTACTTCGGCTGCTTTGGCGTGGTGAATCGCTTCTTTGGTTTGCGGCATCACGCCGTCGTCCGCCGCTACCACCAGAATCACGATATCAGTGGCTTTCGCACCGCGTGCGCGCATCGCTGTGAACGCCTCGTGGCCGGGAGTATCGAGAAAGGTGATCATGCCGCGCGGGGTATTCACATGATAGGCACCGATGTGCTGCGTAATACCGCCCGCTTCGCCACTCGCCACACGGGTACGGCGAATATAGTCCAGCAAGGATGTCTTGCCGTGGTCGACGTGACCCATCACCGTCACTACCGGTGCGCGCGACTCCAACACTGCATCGACATGTTCCTTCACATCCATCAGGAATGCATCCGGATCATCCGGCTTGGCCGGGATCGCCTTGTGCCCCATTTCTTCCACCAGAATCATCGCAGTTTCCTGATCGATGACCTGATTGATGGTGACCATGGAACCCATTTTCATCAGCGTTTTGATGATTTCCGCCGCCTTGATGGACATCTTCTGTGCCAGCTCGGCCACGCTGATGGTTTCAGGAATCATTACTTCCTGCACGATCGGTTCGGTCGGCAGCGAGAAGGCATGTTGTCCCGTATCCTGTTGCTTGCCATGTTTGTCATGGCGTCCCGCACGCAAAGAACCACCGGCGCGCGCGCCTACTCCGGCGCGTGTGTCCGGACTGCGCGAAGGCGGACGTTTCTTGTGGCCGGCCTCGTCCCAGGGACTGTCTTTGGCAGGGGCCTTATCGGCTTTTTTGGCGTGTTTCACCACCTTGTCGCCCGGTTTGAGCGTAGGCTTGTGCAGCGTTCCTTCCGCTGTTACCGCGGGTGTTACCACGGGAATAACAGGGGCTGTTATTACTTCCGCCACCGGTTCGGGTTTGGGCTCGTCAACAGCCACCGCCTTACGTTTGCCGCGCGCTTGCTTGATTTGTACTTCTTCTGCCTGGCGCGCTGCCAGTTCTGCTTGCAGGCGCGCTTCTTCCTCGCGTGATTTTTGTTCCTGTTCGTCCAATCCCTTTTTGGTCTTGGCCGGGGCTGCCGCTATTTCTACAACGGGTTTCGGTTTTTCTTCAGTTTTTTCAGTGGGCGGAGCGATGGTGCGTTTCTTGCGCACTTCGACTTGAATGGTGCGTGACTTGCCGGTGCTATCGGACTTCTTGATTGCGGTCGTCTCGCGGCGCGTCACGGTGATTTTGCTCTTGCTTGCACCATGCGCGCTGCGCAGATGCTCAAGCAGCTTGGCTTTATCCTGTTCGGAAATCGTGTCGGAGTCTTTCTCTTTGCTGACTCCGGCCGACTGTAACTGTTCAAGCAACAGTTCGACCGGAAGCCCCAGCTCCCCGGCGAATTGAGTGATATTCATTTTTCCCATTGCTTTCCTTCAGTCCATCGGACTATTTTTCGCTTATACAAACCAAGGCGCACGCGCCGTCATGATCAATTGATTCGCGCGTTCGTTATCCATACCCGTCAGTTCCACCAACTCGTCGCCATCCAGATCGGCCAGCTGTTCCTGTGTGCCAATACCCTTGCCGGCCAGGGTACGCGCGGTCGCTTCGTCCATGCCCTCGATCTTGAGCAAATCCTCGATGTTGTGTTCGACCTGCTCTTCGTTGACGATGGCTGCCGTCAACAGCACATTTCGTGCACGGCTGCGCAGCTCGTTCACCGTCGCCTCATCGAAAGATTCAATCTCCAGCATTTCTTCCAGGGGTACGTAGGCGACTTCTTCCAGGGTGTTGAAACCTTCCTGCGCCAGAATGTCGGCGACTTCTTCGTCCACATCCAGCTTGGACACGAACAGATCACGCACCTTGGAGAACTCCTGCTCGTTCTTCTCGGCAGATTGCTCCACCGTCATCAGATTGATCTCCCAGCCCGTCAATTCGCTGGCCAGTCGCACGTTCTGACCGCCGCGACCGATGGCTTGCGCCAGATTCTCTTCCTCGATCACCACATCCATGCTGTGCTTTTCCTCATCCACCACGATGCTGCTGACTTCCGCCGGCGCCAATCCGTTGATGACGAAAGTCGCCGGATCATCCGCCCACAGAATGATGTCCACGCGCTCACCGGCCAATTCGTTGGTCACCGCCTGCACGCGCGAACCGCGCATACCGACGCAAGTGCCGATCGGATCAAGGCGCTGGTCGTGGCTGCGCACCGCGATCTTGGCGCGCGAACCGGGATCGCGCGATGCGCTGACGATCTCCAGAATGCCTTCTTCGATCTCCGGCACTTCCAGCTCGAACAGCTTCTTCAAAAACTCGGTCGTAATGCGCGACAGGATGATCTGCGGACCGCGCACGGTGCGATCCACGCGCAGCAGATAGGCGCGTACACGGTCGCCGATACGCAGGTTCTCTTTCGGGATCATCTGGTCGCGCGGCAGCAATGCTTCGATCTTGCCGAATTCGACGATGGCATTGCCGCGCTCGATGCGCTTGATGGTGCCGGACACCAGATGCTCGTTGCGTTCCATGAAATCGGCAAGGATCTGTTCGCGTTCCGCATCACGGATCTTCTGAAAGATGACCTGCTTCGCCGCTTGTGCGCCGATGCGGCCGAAATCGATGTTCTCCAGCGGCTCCTCGACGAAATCGTCCAGTTGAATGCCGGGATTCAGCTTCTCTGCTTCGCTTTGCTTGATGTGCAGCTCCGGAGTTTCGAAGGTCTCGTCGTCCATCACTTGCCAGCGGCGGAACGATTCGTACTCGCCACTCTGACGGTCGATGCTCACGCGCACATCCGCTTCTTCGCTTGAGAAACGCTTCTTGGTGGCGGAGGCCAAAGCCGATTCCAGCGCACCGAACACGATCTCCTTGTCCACGTTCTTCTCACGGGCCAAGGCATCTACCAACAACAGAACTTCACGACTCATCGCGCTCTCCGAGACTTCAAAATACAGGCACCAAACGTGCCTTATCTATATTCGACAATTCGATTGCAACCGAACTGCCATCCACATCCAACTGCAAAATCCCATCTTTCAATTCGCCGATGATGCCGACGAAGTTCTTGCGATTTTGCATTGGCATGCGCAACTTGATCTGCACCTTATGCCCTGCAAAGCGCACGAAATCTGCTTCCTTCTTCAGCGCCCTGTCCAGGCCCGGCGATGAAACTTCGAGGCGTTCATACGCCACATTTTCGACCGTGAACAAGCGCAACAGCTGGTTGCTCACCCGCTCGCAATCTTCCAACGTAATGCCAGCCGGCTTGTCCATGAACACGCGCATCAGCCCGCGACCGGACACTTCCAGATCGACCAGCTCGTAACCCATGCCGGCCAGCGTCGTCTCTACCAGCTTCGCCACATCCATATTCGTACCCACAAATAAAAAACGGGCTCGAAGCCCATCTGAAAACGGCGCGGATTGTACCAAAAGGTTTGATTAAGGGAAACAGGTATTTAAGGGGAAACTGTAATCCAGCCGTTCGCCCTGAGCTTGTCGAAGGGTGAACGCCGCAAAATCGCCGTACGGTCTCCCGCTCATGGTTCGACAGGCTCACCACGAACGGGGGCTGGATATCGTTAAGCCATCAACTTACGGATACCTTGCGCATCCGGCTGCAACACCACACCCCGCTCAGTGATCAACCCCGTCACCAATTCCGCTGGCGTCACATCAAAGGCAGGATTGCGTATCTTCACCCCCTCCGCCGCCCAGTGATAATCGCGAAAACCCTTCACCTCATCCACCGAGCGCTCCTCGATGGGGATATCCTTGCCCGTGGCAATGTTAAGGTCGATGGTCGAAAGCGGGCACGCCACGTAGAACGGGATGTTGTGCCGCCTGGCCAGCACCGCCACCATATAGGTGCCGATCTTGTTCGCCACGTCGCCGTTGGCTGCCACGCGATCCGTACCCACCACCACGGCATCCACCTCGCCCTGCGCCATCATGTAGCCCGCCATATTGTCGGTGATGAGCGTAACCGGAATGTTTTCCTGCACCATCTCCCACGCCGTCAGCCGCGCGCCTTGCAGGAAAGGACGAGTCTCATCGGCTATCACCGATATCTTCTTGCCCACCTCCACCGCCGAGCGAAACACCCCCAGCGCCGTACCCCACCCCGCCGTCGCCAACGCGCCCGCATTGCAATGCGTCAACACCCGTGCCCCGTCTTGAAGTAAGGCCGCACCATGCGCACCCATCGCTTTGTTGATGCGAATATCCTCCGCCAATATCTCATGCGCCTCGGCCAGCAGGCGCTGCGCGATCTGTTGCGGCGTTTGTGTCGCGACGCCCTCCCACACCTTGCGCATGCGCTGCAAGGCCCAGAACAGATTCACCGCCGTCGGACGACTCGCGGCCAGCACCTTGAAGCCTTCTTCCATGCCCGCATTGAACTCCGCCTCACTACTCCCTCGCCCCTCAGGGGAGAGGGTTGGGGTGAGGGGTGGTATTGCGCTCGACAACTTCAACGCCTCCAGCGCCACCCCATAAGCCGCCGCCACGCCTATGGCCGGTGCACCGCGCACCACCATACTCCGGATGCCCTCCGCCACCGATGCGGCTGTGTAGTAACTCAGGTATTCAAAGGCGGCTGGCAGGATGCGCTGATCCACCATCTCCAGCCTGTTGTTGAACCAGCGTAGGGTTTCGACTTTCATTTTATCCATCAACATAATTTCCAATATTTGAATTAATGTGCCTCAGCCATCTACCCGCCACTTCTCAATTAAAATTGAAGCTAAAGCTCTCCCTTAGACGCAAAGTAAGCTACAAAAAGAGGCGGTGTCGCACCAAATACCACAAGTAGTAATGGGCCCAAAAATTCATTGGCTATTACTCCTGCAGCAACAAAATATCCCAACCAAATAATGACTACAGCAGCAAACCCAAATGCAACATTTTTGAAATTGGCTTGGGGCAAAAGTTTTAGACAAATATAAATGCAAAATACGCAATCCTTAATCTGTTGTGACATATAGCGCCCCCATTCCAGAACACATCAAACCGTTAACTTGCCAATTAATCCCCCTCAAACTCGCACAACGCAAACACCTTATGCCCGCGCTTTTCCAGCCGTGCGCGTCCGCCGATGTCCGGCAGGTCGATCATGAAGCTGCATTCGATGACGTGGCTGCCCATCTTTTCGATGAGGATGCAGGCGGCTTCGGCGGTACCGCCGGTGGCGATGAGGTCGTCGACCAGCAGTACCTTTTCGCCCTTGCTGATGGCGTCGGTGTGGATCTCGATGCGGTCAGTGCCGTATTCGAGTTCGTAGTCGTGGCCGATGACTTCGGCGGGCAGTTTGCCCTTCTTGCGGATGGGCACGAAGCCGATGCCGAGCGCGTAGGCCAGCGGTGCGCCGAGGATGAAGCCGCGCGATTCGATGCCGGCGATCTTGTCGATCTTCACGTCCTTGTAGCGGCGCACCAGTTCGTCGATGGTGGCGCGCAGGCCGACGGGGTCTTTCAGCACCGTGGTGATGTCGCGGAACATGATGCCTGGCTTGGGGTAATGGGGGACGGTGCGGACTCGGGATTTGATGGGCATGGTGGTTCCTATTTTCGGTTCATGTTGGTTATAGAGGGTTCCCCCATCCCAACCCTTCCCCCGGTGGGAGAAGGGCTTAACCTCCCTCTCCCTTCGGGGGAGGGAATGAGGGTGGGGGCACAACCGCTGTGTATCGGCAGCTTCATTTAGTCACGCTTCTTGTATTCGACAAACTTCGCTTTCACCTCGTGCATCTGCTGCGCGGTGAGTATCTTTGGTTCCCCCACCGACAACGCGCGCCAGTAGATCTCGCACAGGTATTCGACCTCGTGCGCGACGGACAGCGCATCGTCGAGGTCTTTACCCAGCGCGATCATGCCATGGTTGCCGAGCAGGCAGGCTTTGCGGTCGCGCAGCGCTTCCAGCGCGAGGTCGGAGAGGTTCTGTTCGCCGAAGATGGTGTACGGCGTGCAGCGGATGGTGTCGCCGCCCGCGATGGCGATGTGGTAGTGGACGGCGGGCACATCCTTGCCCAGGCAGGCCATGGTGGTGGCGTAGGTGGAATGCATGTGCAGCACCGCACCGATCTCGGGACGCGCAACAAAGATGTCGCGATGGAAGCGCCATTCGCTGGAAGGCTTGCCGCCCTGCAGCACGTTGCCGTCCAGATCCATGCGCACCATGCTTTGCGGCGTCATTTCGGACACGGGCAGCGCCGATGGCGTGATGATCATGCCATTGCCGTAGCGCAGCGAAACGTTGCCTGCCGTGCCGCGATTGAGGCCGAGTTCGACCAGGCGGCGCGAGGTATCCAGCAGTGCTGTGCGAAATTGTTGTTCGTTCATCGCTATCTTTATAACCCGTTCGCCCTGAGCTTGTCGAAGGGCATTCGTTGGCTTGCTCCGTTCATGGTTCGACAAGCTCACCANNCGCGCGCATCGGGTGCGGTGATCAGTGCATATTGCAAGACATTGCGGCAACCGCATGCGCAGGCTTTAGCATCCGCACCGATGCGCGGCACGACATATTTCACCAGCGTCTTGGCCTTGTCGGCGTTCGCCAGCAGCACTTTGATGATCTGCTCGACAGTCACGTCGTCATGGTCTGGATGCCAGCAATCGTAGTCGGTGACCATCCCCACCGTGGCATAGCACAGCTCAGCCTCGCGCGCGAGCTTGGCTTCGGGCATGTTGGTCATGCCGATCACGTCGCAGCCCCAGCTGCGGTACAGTTCGGATTCGGCGAGGCTGCTGAATTGCGGTCCTTCCATCACCAGATAAGTGCCGCCGCGCAGCGCGTTGATGCCCGTTTCTTTGGCGGCGGCTTCAATGTGGTCGCCCAGTCGTTTGCATACCGGATGCGCCATCGAGACATGCGCCACGAGGCCGGTGCCAAAAAAGGATTTCTCGCGCGCAAAAGTGCGGTCGATGAATTGATCGACGATNNCGCTTGAGAACATCGATGTTGGCGCGGAAGTTGATCTCGGAAGGCGGTATCTTGTGCCCGCGCCCGTGACGCGGCAGGAAAGCCAGCTTCACCCCGTTGAGTTCGCCGAACAGTAATTCGTCCGATGGTGCGCCGAATGATGATTCGACCTTCTCCCAGCGTTTGTTCTCCAGCCCCGCGATGTCATATACGCCGCTGCCGCCGATGATGCCGATGCTTGCCTGTGCCATGTTCCTGCCCTATGCTTAAAACGGATAGGGATTGAAACAGGAAACCATGTTCCACTCAAGATGTTGTGTGTGACATTTCTCACAGACGGTCTTGACTATCTCGCCTATCATGCGATCTCCGCTAACACTATTTCCCAAGGAGCTCACCATGAAAATCAACGTTGGCAGCACAGACCGCATCCTGCGCATTGTCGTTGGCCTCGTACTCATCGGCCTCGCCGCCACCGGCACCGTAGGTGTCTGGGGTTGGATCGGCGTCGCACTATTGCTCACGGGCATCTTCAAGTTCTGCCCGGCCTACGCCATTTTCGGCACAAGCACTTGCCCGATGGAAAAGAAGTAATCCTTACGTTTCACTCTTTAGTCCCGCGCCCGATAGACAAGCACGTCTATCGGGCGTATCTTTTCAGGCGTTCATTCCACGATTCAATCGCTCATGTCACACGCTGAAAATCACGCCGAACTACAGATCGTCGGCATGCGCTGCGCCTCCTGCTCGGCCCGTTTGGAAAAATCGCTGAACCAACTTCCTCAAGTCAACGCGGTGGTGAACCTCGCCACCGAAAAAGCCAGCGTCACCTTCGACTCCACGCTGACCAATGTGGACGAACTGCTCAAGGCGGTGCGCGACACCGGCTTCGATGGCCACGTCGCGCGTGATTTTGCCGCCGAGAAACAGGAACGCGCCAAGCTGTATCGCAAGGAACAACTGGAATTCTTTATTTCACTGGCGCTCATTACCCCGCTCTTGCTGGAGATGGGGCTGATGTTGTTTGAAATACACCTCAAGTTGCCGCTTTGGCTGCAATGGCTGCTGGCGACACCGGTGCAGTTCTGGGCGGGCGCGCGCTTCTATCGCGGCGCATGGGGCAGTTTAAAACACGGCAGCGGCAATATGGACTTGCTGGTGGCATTGGGAACCAGCGCGGCCTACTTCCTGAGTTTCACCATTTTTCTGTTCGACCTGCATCAGCCGGTTTATTTCGAAGCGGGTGCGACGCTCATCACTTTGGTGCTGCTAGGCAAACTGCTGGAGGCGCGTGCCAAGAACAAAGCCACTTCCGCGCTGGAGGCCCTGTTCAATCTGCAACCCAAAATCGCCCATGTGGAGCGCGAGGGTGAGCTGCTCGATGTTCCGGTCGGGCAGTTCCGCCCCGACGACATCTTCATCGTGCGCCCCGGCGAAAGTGTCCCGGTGGATGGCGTTGTGCTGGATGGCGCGTCCAGTCTGGATGAGAGCATGCTGACCGGCGAGAGCCTGCCGCAAGCCAAGGCAGCGAATGACAAGGTCTATGCCGCCACGCTGAACCAGCAGGGCATGCTCAAATGCCGCGCTATCGCCGTCGGCAGCCGCACCCAGCTGGCTGCGGTGATCCGTTTGGTCGAACAGGCGCAAGGCTCGAAAGCTGCCATCCAGAGACTGGCCGACAAAATCTCCGGCATCTTCGTCCCGGTCGTGCTGGTTCTCGCTGCCGCCACCTTTACCTATTGGCTGAAAATAGAAGGCGATTTCTCCTATGCACTGATCAACGCGGTGTCGGTACTGGTAATCGCCTGTCCCTGTGCTCTCGGCTTGGCCACACCGATCACTATCGTGGTCGCCAGCGGTCTGGCGGCAAACAACGGCATATTGGTGAAAGATGCGGCGGCGCTGGAGCGCGCGCACAAACTGTCGGTGCTGGTGCTGGACAAGACCGGTACCCTGACCGAAGGCAAACCGTCAGTCTCCGAGCTGCGTCCGAGTGCTGCCAGCGGCGTCGGTGAATTGCTGCGCATCGCGGTCAGTCTGGGACAACATTCCACGCACCCGCTGTCCGCTGCGCTGCAGGAACACGCGCTGACACAGGACGTGATGCCGTTGCCCGTCGACGATTTCATCGAAACACCGGGCAAGGGTTTGCGCGCGACGCTGGAGGGAGAACACTACGTCATGGGCTCGCCCGCGTACTTGACGGAACAAGGCATCAAGCTGGATGAACCGTCCATCCTGGCATTGCAGCAACAGGGTAAATCAGTCATCGCGGTGGCTCACGAGTATGTCCTGCTCGGTCTTATCGCCTTCGCCGACCGGTTGCGCCCAAACAGTGTCAACGCCGTCGGGCGCTTGCGCGAGATGGGCATCCGCGTGGTGATGTTGAGCGGGGACAATCAGGCCACCGCACGAGCCGTGGCACAGCAGGCAGGCATCGATGAATTTATCGCCGAAGTGTTGCCTCAGGACAAAGCGCGCTACATCGCCTCGTTCAAATCCAGGAAGAGTTTTGTCGGCATGGTCGGCGACGGCATCAACGACGCGCCCGCGCTGGCCTCCGCCGACGTCAGCTTCGCCATGAAGAGCGGCAGCGACATCGCCATCGACGCCGCCGACATCACGCTGATGCGCAACGATCTGTCCGGCGTGGCGGATGCGATAGACCTGTCGCGCGTGACCTTGAGCAAGATCCGCCAGAATTTGTTCTTCGCTTTTGCCTACAACATCCTCGGTATTCCGCTGGCGGCAATGGGTTTGCTCAATCCTATTATTGCGGGTGGCGCGATGGCGATGAGTTCGGTGTCGGTGGTCAGCAACGCGCTGCTGCTCAAACAATGGCGCCCCGGATATACCAAAAAGGAACCGAATTCACTGAATGCTATCAAACAGCAATCCAATATTGGCAATCTTCCCCAAGGGGTCCGAACATGAACAGCAAATGTATTCTTCCGCTCTCAGTCGTTTTGTTTCTGGTTGCTTGCGCCAGCGGTAAATCCGGCGACGTCTATACTCGCGACCAGGTGCGCCAGGTGCAGACCTACAAGGTCGGCGTGATCGACAGTTTGCATGAAGTGCGCATCGAAGGAACGAAAAGCCAGGTTGGCACGGCGGCAGGCACGATCGTCGGCGGTATCGCGGGTAGCGGTGCCAGCCAGGGCAAGACGGGACAGGTGACCGGCGTGATCGGCGCTGTAGTGGGTGGTATGGTCGGCGCTGCGGCCGAGGAAGGCTATACCCGCGAGGATGGATTGGAATTCGCCATTACCCTCGAAGACGGCAGCCACATCTCGGTGGTGCAGGAAAAATCCGTCAACGACGAAACCTTCAAGGTTGGCGAAAAAGTTCGCGTCATCGAAAGTGCCGGTGTGACTCGCGTCACGCATTGATCCGTACTCACACCAAACAAAAAGCGGTGGGTTGACCACCGCTTTTTGTTTACACAGACCGGTAGCGGCAGATTACAGACCCGGGCGATTCTACGTTGCAAAATCGTTTCAATCTCTTCAGTGGGGACGGGTCTGGAGCAGACTGTGCAGGCAGGCTACAGGTGTTCAAACCGTCACACGAAAGTATCTGGCAGCTCACTCCCACTCAATCATCAATGAGTAATTCATTGTATTGATTTATATAGTATTTTAGCATTCTGTTTTTTTACATACCCTGACTTATACCCTTACAAAAAATATTCTCTGAAGCTGAAAACGAGATGCGGAATATCCCCGACACAACGCCTGCGCCTCTCTTTCAATACCAGTCGCAAAATCTCCAGCCGTTCCGATGAAATATCCGCCAGCAATTTTAATTGCGAATTTTCTTATACGAACATGGCTAAACAATGTCGTAATTTGAACGACGGCTTTGCCTTCCATCACGGAAGTTGATCGTGTGGTAGCACGAAGTGGCACTATCGACCCGTTGCAGTCATTCGCGATTCCGGGAAGCGGACGGTCAGCGCTAAGTTAACAGGCACGCTGCTTAGTCGTATTCGCGTTAAACGGATTGTTGGGTAGACGGTCATACTTTCTTTCCGCGTTACTGAAATTCATTTGTTTGATTGTAAGGTATTCCGTCCTGGGCCGACCAATGCTTGCATCCGCCATTTCGGCCATGCCATCACATTCAAGGAGAGCACCATGAAACTCAACACAATCGCAAAATCCCTGATCTCTTCCGGCGCGCTGGCTGCGGCCATGAGCGGCGCAGCCATGGCAGCCCCCTGCGGCGCGGCCAATCCTTGTGCGGCCCGTTCGCGCCAGATGACGAGCGCCAACCCCTGCGCCGGAAAGAATCCCTGTGCGGGCAAGCACCCGTGCATGGCCAAATCCAAAAAGAAGGCCAACCCCTGCGCAGCGAAAAATCCTTGTGCAGCCAAGAACCCCTGTGCTGCAAAGAATCCCTGTGCCGGGAAAAATCCATGCGCAGCGCATTAAACACACAAGTCATGCCGACGACCAACCTCGCATCGAGGCTGGTCGTTGCGCCGGACCTTGCTCAATTGCCGCTGGAACAGTTGCTCGCCATGCGGCAGGCGGGACGAGAGATCACCGAGGGCTATCGCGTATTGCGCAAGAGCGGACTGAATATCGTCGGCGAAGTGCTGCGCGACAACTTGAACCGTGGCGAGACGTTCTACGAATTCAACCACTACCCCGATGATGACGTGTACGACCGCGAGACGCATGCGCAGTATTACTACCATGCGCACCGCAGCGAAGTTGGCGAACACGGCCACTTCCATTGCTTCCTGCGCCCCAAGGGCATGCCTGCCGGTGTCGCACCTATCGAATATCCAGCCACCGACCCGTGGCCGCAAAATGAGGGAGCACTGTCGCATCTGGTCGCCATCGCCATGGACGGCTACGGCTTTCCGACCGGCCTGTTCACCACCAACCGATGGGTGACCGCCGAAGCTTGGTATCCCGCTGAACAAGTGATGCGCATGCTGGATCGCTTCGTCATCGACCATGCTTTTCCGTCTTGGCCGGTGAACCGCTGGATCAGCGCGATGTTCGTGCTCTACCGCCCGCACATCGAAGCGCTGCTGAAGAAGCGTGACGAGATAATCTGGGCATGGGCGGATGCACATCCCGGCGAGGACGTGTTTGAAGACCGCAAGCTGGACATCACCAGCCAGATGGATATCTCGGTCGAAGACACGTTATGGCTAGTAGAATTGGCGCTCGCCGAGCGACCCAATTGACCATGACACCCTTCAAACCCGAGCTGGAATCCTTGCTCACCTGCCCGCACTGCGGCTTCCAGAAACTGGAAACCATGCCGGAAGATGCGTGCCAGTGGTTCTACGAATGCACGCACTGCCATACCCTGCTCAAACCTAAGTCTGGCGATTGTTGCGTGTATTGCTCCTATGGCAGCGTGCCGTGTCCGCCGGTGCAGGAGAGTGGCAAGAGCTGTTGCGCTTAAGCGCCCTCTCCCAGATTGCCGTGACTGCTCATCGGCCTTATGCAAAGCTTTCCATAAGGCCGATTATGCAAAGTCGTTGATTATGTAAAGTAGC
>CXWL01000869.1_pt1 | contig 24432 bp, 19 predicted proteins | sample 590931 | NCBI WGS metagenome assembly CXWL01 (sample SAMEA3498368, study PRJEB10139) | groundwater metagenome | biome: water well; material: biofilm material | place: Germany | collected 2015-04-27
GTGCAGCAGCCGGAAACGGTCGTCGCCACCCCGGCGGAACACCTGGTAGACGAGCCAGCGGTCGTCGAACGCCCAGCGCACGGATTCCTGGCCCGCCACTTCGACGGTGTAAAGCGCGGTCGCGGTGTCGCCGGCGAGCTCCACCTCGGCGTCGACAACGGCGAGGTCGACGGCGATCTCGCCACCCGGCCGTTCCCATGCCTCCCACTCGCGGGGCAGCGCGGCGACCACCGCCTCAGGGCCGCGCAAGCGCCCGGTGGCAGCCGAGAAGCGGGTGACGTCGGGGTCGAGCCAGCCGCGATAGGCCGCTGCGTCGAGCGCGCACCAAGACTCGAGCAGCTGAAGGATGGCCTCGACCGCGGCGTTGCGATCGGCGGCGGCCCCCGGGCCAACGAAACGGACCGCGGCCGGGTCGAGCGCGACGTGGCCGTGGTGGGCTCGGGGCGGAGCCATCGGCGCCACCGCCGGCGCGACGGCCAGCGGCGATGCCGGGACCGCGGCCTCCCTGGCCGGCAGCACGGCGCCGGCGCCGACCGCCGCCAACAGCCAGAGCCCGACGCGTCGTCGCGATAGCGCCGTCGGCGCCCAGCCGGCGTAAGACCTCGTCCCATTCGCCATCTGTCGCTGCCTCCGGACCGCTATCCTCCGCCAAACATGCGGTGGCGTCGAGCGACTAGCCTTGGGCAGCCCGGGCCGCGCAGGGCGGCGGTGGTCAGGCTGTTGGCCTTGGTGGCCGTGGTCGGATTCGCCGCGTCGCCCGCGCATCCCGATGTCGTCCTCGACGCAGCGAGCCTCGAACGCGGGCCGATCCCGGTCACCGCCTGGCGCTTCCACGTCGGCGACGACCCCGCCTGGGCGGCGGCGAATCTCGACGAAGCTGGCTGGGAGACGCGGTCACCGTCGCTGTTCAGCGCCGAGGCGCCGATCCCCGCGACCTGGACCGGCATCGGCTGGCTCCGCGCCACGCTCGACGTCGGTGCGAACCTCGTCGGCCGGCCGCTGGCGGTCCGGCTCGGCGGCCAGGCGGCCGTCGAGCTGTGGGTCGATGGCGGGCTCGTGACAACGCTCGGAACGGTGTCGGCGGACCCCGCCGTCGCGGTGCCGCGGATCCAGCAGGCGCCGGCCGAGGTGGTCTTCGACCGCCCGGGCCCGCACCAGCTCGCCCTCCGCTTCAGCGGCTCCGACGCACCGAGCTTCCTGCGGGCGATCGGCAGCTACTCCGTCACTGTCACCTTCGACCAGCCGGAGCGCGCCACCACCGCCCTGCTCGCCGCGGCGAGCTTCCGCAATCGCTACCTGGGCTGGTTCTGCGGCATCTTCCTCGCGTTCGCTCTCCTGCACCTTCTGCTCTACCTCTTCCATCGCGAGATCCGCGCCAATCTCGACTTCGCCCTGCTCTGCCTGGTGCTGGCCGGCCTCATCTTCGCGATGGCCTACCGCCACGTCCAGGGCGACCCGCGCTTCTGGCTCTTCGCCGAGCCCGCCATGGGGCTGCTTGGCTTGCTGCTCGGCATCACCTCGCTGCGCTTCGTCTACCGCGTCTTCTACCCACGGCCCCCGCGTCTCTTCCGGCTCTATCTGGCAGTCGCAACGCCGATCGCAGTGTGGAACATCGTCGCCGCGGCGGCCGCCGTCACTGCGGTCTTCCTGCTCATGCTGTTGGCGGTCGGCGAGCTGGTGAGGGTCGTCGTGGTCGCGCTGGCGCGACGCAAGCCGGGCGCCAAGACGATCGGCATCGGCGTCCTCAGCCTGGCGGCCGGTTTCGCCCTCGGGCTGCTCGCCAACCTCGGCGTGTTGCCGAGCAATGCCGTCACCGGCTTTCTGATCCCGTTCTATTCGGTCCTCGGCCTACTGATCTCGATGTCGGTGTACCTGTCTCGCCTGTTCGCGTCGATGCACCGCAGTCTCGAGGCGCGCCTGCGCGAGGTCGAGCGGCTGTCGCGCGAGGCGCTCGACAGCGAGCGGCGGCTGCGCGCCGAGGAGGTGCAGCGCCGCGTCCTCGAGACGCAGTACGAGCAGAAGGTGCGCGAGCTCGAGGAGGCCCGCGAGCTCCAGCTGGCAGTCCTGCCGGCGGCCCTGCCCAGTCTCCCCGACCTCCACGTCGCGGCGCACATGGAGACTGCCACCGAGGTAGGTGGCGACTACTACGACTTCGAGCGCGCCGTCGACGGCGCTCTGGTCATCGCCATCGGCGACGCCACCGGCCACGGCATGCGCGCCGGCATGATGGTCACCGCCACCAAGAGCCTGTTCAACGCCCTGGCGACCGAGTTTCCTCTGCTCGACACCCTGGGTCGTTCGACGCGAGTGCTCAAACGGATGAATCTGCGCAAGCTGACGATGGCCCTCACCCTCGCCCGCTACCAGGCCGGCGAGCTGCGACTGGCGGCCGCCGGCATGCCACCGGTGCTGGTCTACCGCGCGGCGAGCGGCGAGGTCGAGCAGATCCTCCTCGTCGGCATGCCCCTCGGAGCGATGGCCAAGTTCCCCTACCGCGAGCAGACCGTCATGCTCGCCGCCGGCGACACGGTGCTGCTGATGAGCGACGGTTTCCCCGAGCGGCGCAATGCCGCCGCCGAGGAGCTCGGCTACGAGCGGGCGGTCGCCGCCTTCGCCGCCGTCGCCAGCCGCTCGCCGGCCGACATCATCGCCGACCTGCGTCGCGAGGCCGCCGCCTGGGCCGCCGGCCACCCCCTCGACGACGACGTCACCTTCGTCGTCCTCCAGGTGCCCGCGCCGACGACGTAGGTCTCAGCTTGACCGTGCGCTCCGCGCACTGGCCTTCGGCCGTCGATACGGCCGCGCAACTTCCTGGCGCGCGGCCTCCTCGCGTGGCTCAGGCGTTGTCGATGGCGACGATGACGAGCGAACGGCCGGCGAGGACGTTCGGGGCGACCGCCGCGCCACCGGCCTCGACCACCACGTCGAGCGCCGACCCGGGCCGCAGGTCGCGCGGGATCGGCAGGTCGAAGCGCTGTTGCGCCGGGCCATCGGCCGCCACCGTTGTCACTATCCTGCTGCCGCCGTCGGGCGACGGGATCGACAGGGTGAGCGGCAACGGGTAGAGCGTCGGGCTCTCGTCGAGACGGCGCACGGTGACCACCAGGTGGCTGGCACCTGGCCGGTAGCGGACCAGGATCGTGGTTCCCCGATCCATCACCCCGGTGCGGCCCTCGAGCGGGCCGACGGCCTGGCTGTCGAGCGACTTGCTGCCCGGCCGGAAGGTGTCGGGCATGGCGTCGGTGGTGGCGGCGCACTCGCGGTCCCAGGCCACCGGCCAGTCGGTGCCCGGAGGCGGCGGGCCATACACCGGCACGTCCCCGCGGTCGTCACCGGGCGGCAGCGCTGGCCAGCCCAACAGCCGGCTCATGCCGCGGTAGATCATGCGACCGTAGAGCTGGTAGGCCGCGGGCGTGCCATGACCCCAGCGCGGCTGGCTCCAGCTGCCCTTGGCGAGCTCGATCGGCACCACCACGTACGGCGCCTCGATGCCGGCACGGGCGATCGCGGCGTGCGCCTGGACCTCCTGAAAGCGGCCGACGAAGGCGACCATGAACGGCGTGTCGAGCGCGCGCAGCCGCAGCTCGGCTTGGCGGATCGCCTCGAAACAGCGCCGCCAGCGCAGCTGGTAACGGTAGGAGTCGATGAGCCGCCCCTGGTAGGCGACGTGGTGGGGGTCGCCGAATTCGTCGCGCTCGATGCCGCGGCTGGTGGCCGAGCCGTTGGGCAGGATGGCGAAGCCGCTGTGGTTGTCGTTCTGCGCCAGGCAGAGGACGACCGCGTCCGGCTGCAGACGGTCGTAGTAGAACCACAGCGCCGCGAGCTCGTTGAAGGTGTTGTATCCCGGCAGCGCCAGCGACCAGGCCTCGACCTGCTGACCGCCCGCGGCCCGACCGAGCGCGGCGTGCTGGTTGGCCAGGGCCGCAAAAGCCTCGGGGAACGACTCCTCGCGCTTGACCCCCATGCCGAAGGTCCACGAGTCGCCAACGAACAGCACCCGGAAGGTGCCAGGCGCCTTGGCGGGAGCGCCGGTGCGATAGCCGAGGGCGTTGCTGTGAAAACGGTCGCCCCAGGCGGAGAGGTCGGCGTCGGGCCGCAGGCTGTAGCCGATCCGCGGCTCGAAGTAGGCCCACTGGTAGATCCCCGGCGTCGCCTCCATCAGATCGCCGACCAGCGCCTGGCGGGCCTCCGTCGACAGCTTCTCGATCGCCGGCGCGCGGCTCGCCTGAACCCAGCCGACGGCGCAGACGACGAGACCCGCCAGCGACAGCGAGGCCACCAAGAGCAGCGTCTGAACGAGGCGCGGCGAGGCGCTGGAAGGGGTAGGCGAGCTCACGGGGAGGTTCGGCGGACGGCCGACAGGCGCTGATACTATCGAACGGCCTCGCCAATGCGCCCGCCTCGCCCGCAAACGCTGCTGCTCGTGTTGCTCGCGGTGAGCCTGGCCCTGCGCCTCTGGCTGTCGCTCCCCAACCCGGGCCCCACCCGCTTCTGGGACGAGCGCTTTGGCGCCGAAAACGTCGTCGCCTTCCTCGGCCAGCCGAGCCTGACGCCGGCCAACGGCTATCACCCCAGCCTGTCCTACCTGCCCCAGGCCCTCGTGTTGGCGGGCGTCGAATGGGTTGCGCCGGCGGACGCACCCGTCGTCGAGCGACCGGCAGACGGGCGCCCCCGGCTGGCAGCCACCGGCTACCGCCTGAGTCGGCTGCTGGTCGTCCTCTACGGCGTTTTCAGCTTGTGGCTCCTCTACCGCATCGGCAGCCTGATCTTCGACCCGGCCACCGGGGTGCTGGCCGGCCTGCTCCTCGCCATCGTGCCCTGGCATCTTCGTCAGTCGGCGATCTTCAAGCCCGACATGCTGCTGGTGGCCACCACCCTGCTGGCGCTTTGGGCCAGCCTGCTGGCGGTCCGTCGGCGGACCCTCGGTGGCTGGCTCGCGGCCGGCGCCGCCATCGGCCTCGCCCTGGCCAGCAAGTTCAACGCCGCACCGGCCGCCCTGCCCCTCGCTGTGGGAGTCGCGCTCCAGACCTTCGCGCCGCTCGACGGCGCCCACCGACCTCCGGGCGTACCCTGGGCGCGAGTGCGCGACCTGGCGCTCGCCGCCGGCGCCGCGCTCGTCGTCTTCCTGCTCATCGACCCTTGGATGGTCACTCGTCACGAGCTGTTCACCGGCGACTTCGGGCAGACCGTCGACCACTACGAGGACGAGGCCGGGGTCGCCCGTGCCAGCCATTGGTCGCTGCCTCTCCACGCCATCCAGAGCCTGCTCGGCCGGAGCTTCCATGGGCCTTGGCTCGGCGCGCTGGCCCTCGCCGCCCTCGCCGTCAGCCTGTGGCCAGCGGCCCGCCGCGACTGGAGCCCCGACCGCCGACTCGGCTGGTGGATGCTGGTCAGCTACGTCGTCGCCTACGTCGCGCTCTACTCCGCGGCCACCGCCAATCCCAGCCCCCACAACTGGTTGGTTCTGGCACCGATCACCGCGCTCGCCCTCGCCTGGGGACTGCGGACGGCGATTCCGGCGCTGCCCGCCGGCTGGCCGCGGTGGCTGGCGGTGGCGGCGGCAAGCGTGCTGATCGGTGAGCGGACGGTCGCCTTCGGCCGCGAGTGCTATGCGCTGGCCGTGCCAACCACCGCCGAGGTGGCCGAGGCGGCGCTGCGGCGGGACCTCGAACCGCTGGCCGGTCGCATCCTGCTGAGCGAGGTCGACCTCCAGCCGCAGCTCGCCGGCCACGCCGTCCAGGCGCGCACCATGCCGACCAGCGGCGGGCTACCGCTGGTAGTCGCCACCGAGCAGCTGACCGCCCTGCCCGCCGACGAGGTCGAGCTCGCTGACGGCCTGATCTTCCCCGCGGACCGCCTGACCGACACCGCCTATGCCGCCCGCATCCTGGGTCGGCAGACCGCGACGATCACGCCGGCCGCCTTCCGCCGACGGGGCCCGGCACTGGTCGTCGCTACCCGGCTGCTCGTCGCCGTCGGCCAGCCCGGCTTCCTGACGCCGCCGGCGGCCGGCGACGGCCGCTACCCGCTGGCTGCGCCCTCCAACGACACCGTCCTCTCCCTCGACGTCTCGTTGCCGATCGCAGCCGTGCCAAGAAGCGCCCTCAAGCCGCCGCCGCGGGTCGACGTGCGCGTCGAGCTGGCCGGCGGTGAGCTGCTCGACTGCCTCCCGCGGCGCTCCCAGCTGCGCGTCCTGCGCTGCCTGACGCCGCGCTTCCACGTCGGCCCCGGCGCCGTCCTGGTGGTCACCGGCGCGGGCACCGGCGCGGCCACCGGCCCGCCGGTGATCCGCACCCAGGCCTGGCGCGGCGGCCCGTCCGGGTAGGCAAATCCCCTTCCACGCTCGAATACGCTAATCTTGACGCACTGCGGCAATCATGCCGCGGCAGTACAGGTACAGCGGCAGGGTCGTTTCGAGACCCGGGAGGCGAGCGATGCGGCGCGTGGTCTTCAACAAGAAGGGCGGCGTCGGCAAGACTTCGATCGTCTGCAATCTGGCGGCGGTGGCGGCGGCGCGGGGGCGGCGGACGCTGGTGGTCGACCTCGACCCGCAGTCCGACACCACTCGCTACCTGCTCGGCGCCAAGGCCGCGCAGGTGGCACCGACGCTCTTCGACTTCTATCAGAGCTCGCTCGGCTTCTCGCTGTTCGGCGACCGCGGCCTCGACGCCCACGTCCACCCGACGGGCATCGCCAACCTCGACCTCCTGCCGGCCAGCCGCGATCTCGCGACGATCGAGGACAAGCTCCAGGCTCGCTACAAGATCCTCAAGCTGCGCGACGGCCTGGCCCGTCTCGACTACGACGAGGTGTTCATCGACACCCCACCCGCTCTCGGCTTCTTCACCATGTCGGCGCTCTGCGCCGCCGAGCGCTGCCTGATCCCGTTCGACTGCGACGAGTTCTCGCGCCACGCGCTCTACGTGCTCCAGGGCCACGTGCGCGAGGTCGCCGCCGACCACAATGCCGACCTCGCGATCGAGGGCATCGTCGTCAACCAGTTCGACGCCCGCGCCCGCCTCCCCCAGCAGCTGATCGACGAGCTCGAGTCCGAGGGTTTCCACCTGCTGCGGCCGTTCCTCTCGCCGTCGGTGAAGATCCGCGAATCTCACCAGGCCGGTCGACCGCTCGTCGAACTCCTGCCGAGCCACAAGGTGGCGGCCCAGTTCGCTGCGCTCTACGACGCCCTGGCCGCCCCGCCCGCCACGGGACCACGCTCCCGTCGCGCCAAGGGCGGGCCGGACGCGGCGGACGCTCCCTCGGCGGCCAGCAGGCGGGCCTTGCGCTCGTCGCCCCAGCGATAGCCGCCGAGCCCACCGTCACCGCGAATCACCCGGTGGCAGGGGACGACCACCGCCGTCGGGTTGCAGGCGCAGGCCCGCGCCACCGCCCGCACCGCGCGCGGCTCGCCGATCGCCGCCGCCACCTCGCCATAACTCCGCGTCGCACCGCGCGGGATCGTCTGCAGGTAGCTCCACACCCGATACTGAAACGCCGTTGCCCGGACGTCGAGCGGCAGGCCGACGCCTGGCGCACCGCTGAGCTCGGCCGCCAGCGCGGTCCGCCAGCCCTCGAGCTCGGGCGTTGGCGGCGTCGCCGAGGGAGCGATGGTCGCCCGCGGGAACTCGGCGACGAGCGCGGCCCGCAGCGCGGCAGCGTCGTCGCCGAGGGCGACGAAGCAGAGCCCGCGATCGGTGGCGCCGAGCAGCAGGCGTCCGGCCGGGCAGTCGAGCACCGCGTGCGAGATGGCCAGGCCCTCGCCACCCTGGCGGTACGCCCGCGGGGTCATCCCCAGCCGGCCGTCCACCTTCTCGTAGAGCCGGCTGGCGGAGCCGAAACCAGCGCCGTAGATGGCGTCCGTCACCGACTCACCAGCCCGCAGGTCGGCCTTGACCGCGGCGAGACGACAGGCCTCGACGAACTGGCGCGGCGAGACGCCGACCGTCGCGCGAAACACCCGCTGCAGGTGGCCCTCACTCAGTCCCGCCTGGCGAGAAAGCTCCGCCAGCCCGAGCGGCTCGCCGAGCGGTGCCCGCTCGCGGATGAATGCGCACAGCGCGGCGATGCGGTTGGCGTGCGGGTCGACGGGGCTGGTGGGCCGACAGCGGCGACAGGCGCGGTAGCCAGCGGCCTCGGCCGCCACGCCATCGGCGAAGAAGCGCACGTTCTCGCGCCGGGGCCGCCGCGAGCCGCAGCTCGGGCGACAGAACACGCCGGTGGTCAGCACGGCATAGACGAGCTCGCCGTCGCGGCTCGCATCGCGGGCGACCACAGCGTCCCAGCAGGCGTTCTCGTCGAGGGCGCCCATCACGCCGCCTGCTCCGCCGGGTGAGCCACCGCCTCGACGCGCGGCGCCACCGGTCTCGGACGGTACGCCTCCTCGGGAATCTCGGCCAGGGTCGAACGGTGGACCTGCGGGCCGAGCCCATAGAACTGGCAGAAGCTCATGATCAGCGGCCGCCAGCGGTCGGGGTCGACGCGGTTGGCATAACCCGGCAGGCGCAGACTCTCCTCGACGTGCACCCGCAGGATCTTCACCTCGATCGCGACCAGGGCTCCGCGGCGGGCGGGGTCGCTCTCGGCGAGGCGGTGCGGTGCCTCGAGCACTGCCTCGAGCTGCACCGGGCACTCGGCGACCCGCGGCGGCCGGACGTCGAGCGAGGGCGTGGCAGTGAGCCCGGCAACCGCAAACTTGTCACGCTCGTGACGGTACCCCATGGCCACCTTGTGCGGCGGCACCGGGTGCGAGCCAGTGGTCTTCGCGAGGCGGTCGACCGCCGCCACCTGGTCGACCGACGGCAGGTTGAGCACGCACTCGCCGGTGCGGAGGATGTTCTGCGGCGTCTTCGAGCGGGCACCGAAGCCAAGCAGACAGCTCCGACCCAGCCACCACGCCGACGAGATCGGCGCCAGGTTGGTCGAGCCGTCTTCGTTCTCGGAGCTGACCAGCACCACCGGGGTGCCGAAGTAGAGGATCGCGGGGTCGAGGGTCTGGTGCATGGCAGGGTCTCCTGAGAGGACGCAATCCGTTGACGACCCGCGCATCATCGGACCATCCGACCCGGCCCATCCATCCGTTTCCTGCGTTCGAATTCGACCGGCGCACGAATTTCCCTAGGAATCTGCGCGCCAGAAAATGCGGTGCCGCATCGGCGGCCGAAGGCCAGTGCGCGGAGCGCACGATCCGATAACACCTAGATGACCGCCCCGAGCGGCGGCGGGCTGTGCAGGAGATCACCGAGGACAGCGAGCGCCTGTTCGAGCCGTGGCCGCGCCGCGGCGCCGAGGCAGACCCGGATGGCCTCCGGCGCCGGCTGGCGTCCGATGGTGAAGACCTCTGCCGGCTGGACGACGACCCCGGCCGCCCGAGCCGCGGCGACGAAATCGTTGACCCGCCAGGGCTCCGGGATCTCGAGCAGGAGATGGGAAGCCGCCGGATGGTTGGGCCAACGGCTGCCCGGAGCAGCTGACCCAACGGCGGCCAGCAGAGGCGCGGCCAAGGCCTGACGGTCCGCCACCACCTCGCGCTTGCGCTCTTCGAGCGCGCGCACGGTGCCATCCCCCAGCCAACGCCCCAAGAGCCCGGTCAGCGCCGGCGAGGCATACCAGACGGTGGCGGCAATCTCGGCCACGAGCCGTGGCAGCAGCACCTCGGGAGCCACCAGAAAGCCCACCCGCAGGCCCGACACCACCGCCTTGGTGGCGCTGCGGAAGTAGAGCGTCCGTTCCGGCGCCCAGGCCGCGATCGGCAACGGGCGCGTCGGCCCCGCCAGGAAGCCGTACACGTCGTCCTCGAGAATCTGGAGATCCAGGCGCCGGGCCAGCTCGGCGATCGCCTGCCGCCGGGCGGTGGACATCACCGCCGCCGTCGGGTTGTGGAGCGTCGGCTGGCAGTAGAGCAGGCGTGCGCCGGAGCTCGTGACGGCCGCCTCGAGCGCCGACGGGACGACACCCTCCCCGTCGATCGCCACCGGCACCAGCGGCAGGCCGAGGTGGCCCGCCGCCGCCTTGATCCCCGGATAGGTCAGCTCCTCGACCAGGAGCGGCGCTCCTGCCCTCGACAGCGCCGCCAAGGCGACCACCATGGCGTGCTGTCCGCCAGCCGTGACGATCGTCGCCGACGCCTTCGGCGACCAGCCGTCACGCGCCAGCCAGGCGGCACCGGCAACGCGGTCCTCCTCGAACCCGGCCGGTGGTGGAATGGCCCGCAGGCGGGTCGCCAACAGCCGGGCGACGAGCGGCGACAGCGCCGCGAGCAACGTCTCGGTCTCTGGCACCACGAAGTTCGCCGCCAGGTCGACCAGGGCCGTCTCGCCGCCGCCTAACGTCGACGCCCCCACAGGTAACACCACGGTGCCGCGCCCGACTTCCCCGCGCACCAACCCGCGACGAGCAGCAGCCCGGTAGGCCTTGCCCACGGTCACCACGGTGACACCCAGCCGCGCCGCCAGCTCGCGCTGCGGCGGCAGCCTGTCACCCGCCACCAACAGCCCGCGCTCGACGTCGGCCGCCAGGACGTCGACCAACGCCCTCCAGAGCGGACCCTGCCGACTCTCGAGGCTGGGCCGCCAGCTCATCGACAAGGAACGAGACCCGATCCCGCCCGCGCGGCTCGCAACATGGCCTCAAATTGTACCCCTCGGCGCGCTCAATCGCGCCAGCCGTTCCCCCGGCAGCGATGACGTGGTCGTCGTCGCTGATGCACGTGGAGCAGGCAGCAAGTCGCGCGCACCACCCACCCCAAGACCGGAGACACCAAATGGCGAAGAACGACGACGACGCATTCAGCACCCTCCTCGAGAACCCCTGGGGGTCCCTCATCTTCGGCCTCTTCGTGATCGGCATCGCCATCTCGCTCCACCACACCTTCACCGAGCTCGAAACCGGCGTCCGCGAGTCCGAGCGCCTCAACTGGATCGTCGCGGTGGTCTACAACCTCCTCGGCCACTGGCCCGCCGTCGGCCTGGTGGCGGCCATGGGCGGCTTCCTGGCCGTCTCGGGGATCCGCAAGATGACCGCTAGCTGACGTCTCCCACGGCTTTCTCGGTGCGACTCAAATTGGAACCCTTGACGAGATCAATCAGCCGCAAATAGCGTCGCGGGCATGTCCCACGACGCCCTCAGCGATCCCGACCTCGAGCGCACCGAGACCCTCGACCCGAGCGACTGGGAGGTCATGCGCGACCTCGGGCACCGCATGCTCGATGACAGCCTGGATCAGGTTGCCGCCATCCGGAAGCGCCCGGTCTGGCAACCGCTGCCCGACTGGGTGCGAGAGTCCTTCACCGGCCCGCTGCCGCGCGACGGCGGCAGCCTCGAGGCGGCCTACGCGCAGTTTCAGCGCACCGTGGCGGCCTACCCCCTCGGCAACCTCCACCCGCGCTTCTGGGGCTGGGTGATCGGCGGCGGCACGCCGGGCGGCATGTTGGCGGAGATGCTGGCCGCCGGCTTGAACAGCAACGTCTTTGGCGCCACCCAGGCGCCGCAGTTACTCGAGCTGCAGGTGATCCGCTGGCTGGCCGAGCTCATCGGGCTGCCGAGCGACGCGAGCGGCATTCTGGTTTCCGGCGGCTCGATGGCCAACCTCGTCGCCCTCACCGTTGGCCGCAAGGCACGCGCCCCGTTCGATGTCGCCGACGGGCTGGCCGGCCGGCCGCAGCTCGTGCTCTACGCCTCGCGAGAGACCCACAACTCGGTGGCACGCGCGGCAGAGATGCTGGGCCTGGGCCGACGCGGCTATCGACAGGTCGCCGTCGACGCCGACTACCGCCTCGACCTCGGCGCCCTCGCCGCGGCCATCGCCGAGGACCGCGCCGCCGGGCGCGTGCCGGTTGCTGTGGTCGGCAACCTGGGCACCGTCGCTACCGGCGCCAGCGACGACTTGGACGCCCTGGCCGAGCTCTGTGCCCGCGAGGGTCTGTGGCTGCACGTCGATGCGGCGTTCGGCGCCGCCCTTGCGCTCCTGCCCGAGCGCGACCCGCGGCTGGCCGGCCTCGAGCGCGCCGACAGCGTCGCCTTCGACCTCCACAAGTGGTTCCACGTGCCTTACGAGGCCGGTTGCGTGCTGGTGCGCGAGCGCAGCGCCCACCTGCGCGCGTTCGCCGGCGGCAGCTGCGCCGGGCCGGGAGTCTCGTCGGAGCCGGACGCGCCACCCAAGCCGTCCTACCTCGGGCGCACGGCGCGCGGGGTCGGCGCCGAGGGCGACTGGATGACCGACTTCGGGCCGCAGCTGTCGCGAGGCTTCCGCGCCCTCAAGGTGTGGTTCGCCTTCCGCGAGCTCGGCGCCGCGCGCCTCGGGCGGATGGTGGCGAAGAACCTCGCCCAGGCGCGCTACCTGGCGCGACGCGTCGCTGCCGACCCGCGTTTCGAGCTGATGGCGCCGGCGCCGATGAACATCGTCTGCCTGCGCCACCGCGGCAACGGTCTCACCGGGCCCGCGCTCGACTGCTTCAACGAGGAGCTCCTCGCCCGCCTGCACGAAAGCGGGGTCGCGGTGCCCACGCACACCCGTCTCGCCGGCGCGTTCGCGATCCGGGTGTCGCTGTGCAACCACCGCACGACGCGGAGCGACCTCGACCTCCTGCTCGCGACCCTGGCCGACCTCGCGGCGGGGCTGCTCGCCGAGCCGCCCGCCACGGTGTCGGCGGCGGGATGACCCGCCGCACCGCCCTCGGCCTCGCCGTCCTGCTGTTTGCCATGTGGGCAAACAGCTTCGTGGCCATCGGCTATCTCGTCGGCGCCGAGCACGCCAGCGCGCGTTTCGACTGGCTGGGCCTGACGGCGGCTCGCTTCGGCCCGGTCGGCATCGGCTGCGCGCTCTACCTGCTCGCCTCACGCCGCCGCGAGACGATCGACCTGCTACGCCACCACGGCGGGCGCCTCGTCGTCTGCGCGGCGCTCAACGTCGTCGTCTACAACCTGGTCCTGAACTTTGTCCAGCAGCAGGGCGTCCCGGCGCCGATCGCGTCGCTGGCGACGGCCCTGGCACCCCTCTTCCTCCTGCTCCTCGGCGCCTTCTTCCTCGGCGAGACGCTGACGCTGCGACGAGCCGTCGGCTTCGCCATCGCCCTCGCCGGGTTGCTGGTGGTGGCCGAAGCCCGCGGCGGCTTCTCCGGCAGCGGTCGCTATGGCGCCCTGCTCCTCCTGCTCGCCCTCGCTCCGCTTTCCTTCTCGATCTACAGCGTGCTGTCGAAACCCCTGCTTTCGCCGCGCCCCAGCGGCGGCCTTGGCTACAACCAGCCCGCAGTCTCGCCACTCACCTGGACCTTCACCGTCTTCGCCCTCGGCGGCCTGCCTCTCGCCGCAGTGCTCCCCTTCCACGGCGGCGCCGCACTCCTCGCTCTCGACGCCGCCGGCTGGGGCGCGATGATCTTTCTGACCGTCTTCTGCACCGTCGTCGGCTTCCTGATCTGGATGCGCCTGCTGCGCGCCCTGCCCGCCTCGGTGGTCGGCTTCACCGTCTTCCTGAACCCGCCGCTGACCACCCTGTCGAAGCTGCTGCTCGCCATCGCCCTCCCGGCCACCTTCCAATTCACGATCCGGCCACTCGAGTGGTTGGGTGGCGCCATCGTGCTGTCCGGCGTCGCGGTGGCGATCGCGGGCCCTGCGATCGCCAGCCGTCGGGCCAACGCCGCCCCCGCCTCAATTGGCGAGTAGCACCTTCTCGAGGGCCGCGATCGCCCGCGGATCGTCGCTCTGGCCGAGCCAAAACAGCGCCTGCTGACGGACCTCGGCGTCGTAGCCCCGGTCGTGCAACACCGCCAGAAGCTCGGTCGTCGCCCTGGCGTCCGGCAGCTGGCTGACGGCAAAGACGGCCTGTTCGCGGACCTCGGTCGAGGCGTCGCGGCGCATGGCCTCACGGAGCGAATCGACGACGCCGGGCGCGTCGGTCTGGGCGAGCCAGAACAGGGCCTGGCTGCGCACCTCGGGGGCCGGGTCGCGGCGCGCGAGCTGCGTCAGAGTCGCGCCAGCTGCCGGCACCGGGCTCTGTGACAGGGCGAAGGTCAGCTCCTTGCGCTGTTCGCCTGGCACCTCGCCGAGAAGGGTACGCAGCGTCTCGAACCCCAGCTGACCGCGGCTCTGACCAAGCCAGAACCAGACGTCCTGGCGCCGCTCGGCCGGGCCGGTGCGAGCCAGGCCCACCAGCGCCTGGTCCGCCTCCGGCCCGCGATGCAGTGCCAGGGCCATCACCGCCGCGTCGGCGGCCGCCTGGCCGCCGCGTCCTTGGCCAGACGGCCTGCCCGCCAGGGCGGCCAGGAGGGAAACGCTTTCCGACGCCGACACCTGCTCGAGCCAGGCTACGCGGTGCCCGCCAGCGTCGAGCGGGCAGCTGGCTGACACCACCCGCAGCTGCTCGACCCCACCGCCTGGGGCCGGCTGCAAGAAGACGTGGAGGACCGCATCCTCGCCCGTCCTGCCGTCGGCGCTCGACGAGATGTTGAGGCCGCCGCCGTCGCGGTCGAGACGGCAGCCGCGGCTACCGGGTTGCGTGCCGGGTCGCCCCGTGGCGCCGTCGAAGCAACAGACGTCGCGGCTGCCCGGCTGGAGCGGCACCGCCCACCCGACCCACTCTGGCCCATCGCCGGCCGCACGGGCCGCGCTGGCGCCCAAGGTGCTGGCCAGAGTGCCGCGCCAGGGCAGGGCCGCCGGGGCGGCGCGCCGCAGGCTGTCCGGCGCGCCCGCCGCGCCGGCAACCGCCGGCGTGAGGAGAACCAACAAGCAGACGCAGGCGCTGGTCTTCATGGCCGGCCCCTTCACTCGAGAGCCTTCAGCAGGAAGGCCTGCGCCTCGTCGCTGTCCATCATCGACAGCCGCTCGAGCGCCTCGCGGCGCAGCTCGCGATCGGACTCGGACTTGGCCACCGCGATCAGGCCCTTGGCGTCGTCGCGAATCATGAAGGCGTCGAGCACGGCTCGCTTGGCCTCATGGTCGCCGGCGCGGTAGATCCTCTCGAGCTGGGCACCTGCCGCCGGGCTGTCGTCCATGCCGAGGCCCTGTATCGCCTGGCGACGAATCTCGGCATGGCTGTCGCGCGCCGCCTCGGTGAGGAATGCGGTGTCGCCGGCGATCGCCAGTGCCTGCACGATCTTGGCGCGCACCGCAACGTCGGGCTCCTGGCGAAAGAGCTCGTGCAGCGCGTCGTTGGCGTCCATCATCCCCAGGCGATCGATCGCCCGCCCTCGCAGGTCGAGGTCCTTCTCGCTGCGCGCCACCGACAGCAGGCGATCGCCGGCGCCCGCCATCATGAAGCCGTCGAGCACCTTCTCCTTGACCTCGCGCCGGCTCGTCGCGCGGTAGACGTCCTCGAGGAGGCGCAGGTTCTCCGGGTTGTCGCTCATCCCCAGGTACTCGAGCGCCTTCTCCTGCAGCTCGGGCTGGGCGTTGCCGCGGGCGACCTCGGCGAGCAGCGACGCCGCCTCGCGCGAGGCGTGCTGCGAGAGGACGAACAGCGCCTGCTCGCGGACCTTGAGCGAGGCGTTCCCCGCCAGGACCTTGCGCAGCAACGGCAGCGCGCGTTCCGGCTCGACGTTCATCAGCGCGTTCAGGGCGTAGAGCTTGAGCTCGTCCTCGCTGCTTTCGCCGGCCCCTGCCGTGGCCGCCTCGCGGCCGCCCTCGGCCCGGGCCGCCGGGCCACCGAGCTCGATACGCAGGGCCTCGGCGTCGTCGCGCCAGGCGCTCTCGGCGTGCCCCAGGGTCAAGCGATCGAGGGTGGCAAGGGCATCGCGATCGCGGCCGAGGCGATGCTCGGCGTAGGCCTGCCAGTAGAGCGCGGCATCTGCCTGCGCGCCGCCCGCCTTGGCCACCTTGGAAAAGCGCGCGGCGGCGACATCCCAGCGTGCGTCGTCGAGCGCGCTCTGTCCCTCACGGTAGAGCGCGTCGTCGGCCCCACCCTCGGTGGCAGCAAGGAACAGGGGCGCCGCCTGCCAGCCGGCAAAGTCGGGATCGAGCATCGGGGCAGCGGGCGACGCCCCGGCCAGGGCCACCTGGGCCAACAGGCAGCAGGTGAAACACGAAAGATGCGAGCGGTTCATGACGGAAACCTCCAGGGGAGGAAACGGCACCAGCGTCAGACGCTGGCCGCCGTGGGGTTCTCGGGATTGCGGTGAGCGGCGGAGTCGGCGAGTGGCGGCACGGGTTGCGCGGTGCCCGGTCGCCGCTCGTCGGTCCGCTGACCGCCGCGGGAAGGTGCCGATTCGTGGCGCAGGCGCGCCTGGACGATCCGCACTTTGAACAACAGGTCGGCGGTTGCGAGGCGCTCGCTCACCGCGGCCAGCGTCGCGGCGTCCGCGTCGGCCGGCAGGTGGGCGACGTCGAGCAACAGACGTTCGAGGCTGGCGAGGAGGTCAGCCACGTCGCCCGCACCCGCCTGCGTTGCCGCTCCGCGGTAGAGGCGGTTGGCTGCCGTCAGCACCGCCGCCCGGTTGGCCTCGACCGCCGGGTCGGCGTTGCCGTTGGCGACCTCGAGCAGGAGCATCTCCGCTTGCTCGAGATGGGTGACGACGGCGGAGGCCAGGATGCGTTCGCGCGCCGCGGCGGAGAGCGCCGGCAACTGCGCCGTCGGACCCACCACGGCAACGGGGTCCACAGGCCCGGCTGGCGGTGGCAACGAGCGGCCAGCCAGAAAGCCGGCGGCGACGAGGACCACCGCGGCGGCGGCGAGGGGCAGGTAGCGACGCCAGGGGCCGGCCAGGACTGCCCCTCCCAGCGGCGGAGCCGCGGGCGTCACGAGCTGCGGAGCGAGCCGCGCCCAGACGGTGGCGCCGTAGTCGTCGCCACGCGTCATCGCCGCAGGCGGTGGCACCAAGTCGAGGATCCGCTGCCAGGCAGCCAGCCGCTCCGCCAGCTCGGGTGAGCTCGCCAGCTCGCGTTCGAGCGTCGCCCGCGTCGCTGGATCGCCCTCGCCGTACAGGTACAGCACGAGATCTTCGTCACTCGGAGGAAGCGGGGACATGGTCAAGTACCTCCTGCCAGTCGTCGCGCCGGCGCGACGACGTAGGGGCGCAGCGCGAGGCGCAGCTTCTGCACCGCCCGGAACACCGCATGCTTGCCCGCCTGTTGGTTGACGCCGAGGGTGTCGGCAATCTCGGCGGTCGAGCGGCCCTCGTAGTGGCGCAGCACGAAGGCCGTGCGCTCGAGCGCCGACAGCGTCGCCAGCACCCGCGTCACCGTCGCGCCGACCTCCCCCGACAGGGTGTGGCGCTCGGGGCCTGGCTCGTTCGCCGGCAGATGCGCGCGGGCCGCACTCCCCTCGTCGTCGGTCGTCGGGTGCTCGTCGACCAGGGCGAGCTCGTGGCCGCGCTGACCGCGGCGACGCAGCGCGTCCATCGCGCAGTTGACGGTGATGCGGTGCAGCCAGGTCGCGAGCTCGCTGCGGCCGTCGAAGGACGGCAGCGCTCGCCAGGCCCGCAAGAAGGCCTCCTGGACGACGTCCTCGGCGGCCGCCTCGTCGGCGACCAGGCGCTGGGCGAGGCGAAAGAGCGGCGAGCCGTGGCGCTCGACGAGCTGACGGAACGCCTCGCTGTCGCCCTGGCGGGCGCGGTCGGCGAGGGTGGCGTCGGGGCTCGGCGGCATGACGCGAGGTTAGACGGGAACCAGCGTCGCCGGTTTACCGAGCCAGCCGAACGGGCCTAGTCGTCCCACCGCGGGCACCCGCCGCGCGCCGCCGTCAGACGGCGAGCGTCGCCCGCAGCACGGTCACCGCCTGACCGGCGAGACGCACCCGCTCGGCGGTTTCCCGGCGATGCTCGGTAACGGCCGTGCCGGCTCGACGCGTCACGGCGAGCCGCAGCTCACCGCCGCGCGCCGACGCCTGGTAGGCGCGCAACACGTCCCGCCCGAGGCGCTCGCTCCAGTAGGTTGCGAGCGTGCAGTGGGCGGAGCCGGTGACCGGGTCCTCATCGACGCCGGAGCCGGGGGCGAAGAATCTCGAGACGCAATCGAAGCCGCCGCCGACGTCACCCGCCGCGGTCACCGCGACACCGCGCACCGGCAGCGTGCGCAGCGCCCGATGGTCGGGCTGGAGCCGTCGCACCGCCGTCTCGCGATCCACCACCACCAGATAGTCGAACTTGCTGCGACCGAGCTCGACGACTTCATCGGTGGCGACCCCGAGCGCCGGCAGCAGGCCCGCCGGCACGTCGTCGCCGGCCGGGTCGAGACAGATCGGCGCCACCGCTGGGAAATCGAGCTCGATCCAGGCCCGGTCTCCCGCAGCACCTGGCTCGTCAGCCAGACGACGCGCCGTCAGCAAGCCGCTGGCGGTGTGAAAGCGGGCGACCGCGCCAGGGGCGAGATGCCCCTCGCTCCACAGCACGTGGGCGCTCGCCAGGGTGGCGTGGCCGCAGAGGGCGACCTCGACCGCCGGCGTCAGCCAGCGCAGCCGCCAGCCGTCACCCTCGGGCAGCAGGAAGGCCGTCTCCGAGAGGTTCATCTCGCGCGCCAGCGCCTGCATCCAGCCATCGGGCCGGGGCCCGTCGAGCAGGCAGACGGCGGCGGGGTTGCCGGCAAAGGGGACACTGCTGAAGGCGTCGACCGTGAACAGGGGCAGCACCATGCGCGCCATGCTAGCGCGACCGCGCCAAGGTGCGGCCGGCCGGCGGGTCAAACCCCACCTTCGCCGTCGCCGCACCCACCTGCCCGGGCGGCGGGGCGGCGACCCGACGCTGTGATACAACCGAGCGAGCGGGGTCAGCCACGGTTTCGGTGGGGCCTCGCATCGCACCGTCGAAAGGAGCCATGACATGGCTGTACGCGTGGGGCTGATGGGCCTGGGCCGCATCGGTCGCAACCTGTTTCGTATCCTCTACAACCGAGCCAATGAGCCGGCGGCCGAGCCGGCCATCGAGATTGCGGCAATCAGTGACATCGCCGACCCGGCGGCGCTCGAGTACCTGCTGCGCTTCGACACCATTCTCGGACGGTTTCCGAGCGAGGTCAGCATCAAGGAGGGCAACCTCTACGTCGCCGGCCGACAGATCCCGGTGCTTGCCGGCGAGAAGCCCGGTGACGTCGACTGGGCTGCCCTCGGCGTCGACGTCGTCATCGAAGCCACCGGCAAGCAGCGCTCGCGCGCCGAGCTCGAGCTGCACCTGGCCAAGGGCGCGCGGCGCGTCATTCTCTGCACCGCCTCGTCCGGCGCGCCCGACATCACCGTCGTGCGTGGCGTCAACGACCACCTGCTGTCGGCCGATCAGCGCGTCATCTCAAACGCCTCGGTGACCGCCCACTGCGCCGCCCCGGTCATTCGCCTGCTGCACGACGCCTTCGGCATCGAGCGATTGTTCCTCACTACCGTCCACGCCTACTCCAACAAGCAGCGCCTGGCCGACGTGCCGTCCGAGGATCGTCGTCGCGGCCGCGCGGCAGCGGAGAACATCATCCCGCAGGCGACCAAGGTGGCGACCGTGCTCACCGATCTGGTGCCCGAGCTCGCCGGACGCATCCAGGCCATGGCGGTCAACGTGCCGATCGCCAACGGCTCGGTCGTCGACCTCGTCGCCTGGCACCAGCGTCCGGTGTCGGTGACGGCGATCAACGAAGTGATCCGCACCGCGGCGTCGATGCCCCACTGGCGCGGCATCCTCGACTACGAGGCGGATCCCATCGTCTCCTCCGACATCATCCGCTCGAGCTACTCGTGCACCTTCGACTCGCTGGCCACCATGGTGCTCGGCGACCACGTCTCGAAGACGCTGTCCTGGTATGACAACGGCTGGGGCTATGCCCACCGCTGTGTCGAGCTCATCGAGCGCTTCGCCGCTCTCGACCAGAAGAACCCGCAGCAGGAGGCCGCGTGATGAGCGCCGAGACCAAGGCCATTCGCATCGGCATCAACGGCTTCGGCCGCATCGGTCGCAGCCTGTTCCGGATTCTCCTCGAGCAGGCCGAGGCCGGCCATCCGAACGGCGTCGCGATGCAGGTCGTGGCGATCAACGACCTGTTCGAGAACGACCAGCTCGCCTACCTGCTGAAGTACGACACCGTCATGGGCATGCTGCCCAACGCCGTGACCTCCGACGACGACTTTCTCTACGTGGAGTCGGCGGCTGGTGAGTTGAAGGTGGCGATGACCGCCGAGCGCGACCCGGCGAAAATCCCCTGGGCCGCCCTGGGTGTCGACGTGGTGGTCGAGGCAACGGGCGTCTTCACCAAGAAGGAGGCGCTGTCCAAGCACCTCGTCGGTGGCGCCAAGAAGGTGCTCCTCACGGTGCCGGCCAAGGACGAGATCGACGCCACCATCGTCATGGGCGTCAACGACCACGCGCTCAGACCCGAGCACCGCATCGTCTCGAACGCTTCCTGCACCACCAACTGCCTGGCGCCGCTGGTCAAAATCCTCGACGACGCCTTCGGGCTCGAGGAAGGCTTCGTCACCACCGTCCACGCCTACACCAACGACCAGCGCCTTGCCGACGTCGCCCACAAGGACCTGCGTCGCGCTCGCGCCGCCGCCGAGAACATCATCCCCACCACCACCGGCGCCGCCCGCGCCGTCGGCAAGGTTCTGCCCCACCTGAAGGGCAAGCTCGACGGCTTGGCGATCCGCGTGCCGGTGCCCGACGGCTCGATCGTCGACTTCGCCGCCCGCGTGCGCCGCACGCCCACCCGCGACGAGGTCAACGCCGCGGTCTACGCCGCGGCGCTCGGCGCTCTCGATCCGATCGTCGAATACAGCGAGGAGGCTCTGGTGTCCTCCGACATCATCGGCAACCCGCACTCGTCGATCTTCGACGCCCTGTCGACCGTCGCTGACGGCACCGGCTACCTGCGGATCGTCGCCTGGTACGACAACGAGTGGGGCTACTCGAACCGCCTGGTGGACCTGATCGCCAAGATGGTTGCCGTCGGCGGCATGGACGGCTGAAGGCCGGGGTGACCGAGGGCGGGTCTGAGACCCGCCCCTACGAACGAAACGCGGTGCGCGTGTGGGGGCGGGTCTCAGACCCGCCCCTATTTCGTTCAGCCCACCCGCATTTCGAGCGCGGCAATGCGCTCTTCGAGCGGCGGATGCGTCGACAGCAGACCCAACCAGGCCTTCTTGTCGGAGATCTTGTAGGCCGCCATCGCCGGCGTGCCGGTATCGATCGCCTGCTGCGTCGTCAGCAGACGACGGAGCGCTGCCGCCATGTTCTGGCTGCCGACCAGCTCGGCGCTGCCGGCATCGGCGCGGAACTCGCGCCGCCGGGAGAACCACGCGGTGACCATCGAGCCGAGGATGCCGAGCACGATCTCGCAGGCGAAGACGACGATCATGTAGAGGAAGCGGCCGCCGCGCTCGCTCTTGATCGACGAGGTGACCACCCAGGCGATGATCCGCGCGATGAACATGACGAAGGCGTTGACCACCCCCTGCAACAGGGCCATCGTCACCATGTCGCCGTTCTTGATGTGCGCCACCTCGTGGCCGAGAACCGCCTCGACCTCCGGGCGCGACATGCGCTCGAGGAGGCCGGTCGACACCGCCACCAGTGACCGCTTCTGGCTCGGCCCGGTGGCAAAGGCGTTCACCTCGCCGGAGCGATAGAAGCCCACCTCCGGCATCGGCAGGTTCGCCCGTCGGGTGAGCGTCGCCACCGTGTTGTAGAGCCAGTCGAGCGCGTCGTTGCCGGTTCGGCCGTCGACCAGCTCGACGCCCATCGCCCGCTTGGCAACCCAGCGCGAGATCTGCAGCGAGATGAACGACCCCACCATGCCCCAGATGAAGCAGAACACGGCGAGCTGGGGGATCATCAGCTGGCCGTTGGGCCCGAGATAGCCGCCGATGCCGAGCAGGTTCAGGATCAGCGAAACGGTGAGGACGATCGCCAGGTTGGTGGCCAGGAAGAGCAGGATGCGTTTCATGAGGGGTCGGTCTCCGCAGATTCGGGGAATCGAGGCTCCCGATCTTATCCTCCTCGAACGCGCCCGCGGTCGGTCGCATTCCAGGCTGGTCGGCTGACGGAGGCGCCGGCTCGTGTCAGGATGACCGCCGTGAAGAGACGTTTCGGCATCCTCACCGGCGGCGGCGACGTCCCCGGACTGAACGTGGTGATCAAGGCCTTCGTCGACCGCATGGTCGGCGCCGGGCACGAAGTGATCGGCCTGCGGCGTGGCTGGGCCGCGCTGCTCAACGCCAACGGCGACCCCGAGCACGACCGCGAGTGGGTGATGCGGCTGGACAGTCGCAACACCCGAACCATCGCGCGCTCCGGGGGGACCATGCTCCACGCGACGCGGCTGTCGCCGGAGCTGCTCAAGCCGCGGCAGGCTCCGGCTCACCTGGCCGCCCTGGTGCAGGCCCGCATGGCCCCTGGAACGAGCACCGTCGACCTTACCGACGTCGCCGTCGCCACCATCGGCCGCCTCGGGCTCGACGCCCTGGTGGCCATCGGCGGCGACGGCACGCTGACCTTTGCGCGGCGTCTGCACGCCGAGGGCGTGCCGGTGATCGGCGTGCCGAAGACGATGGACAACGACGTCTTCGGCACCGACTACTGCGTCGGCTTCTCCACCGCCGTTTCGCGTTCGGTGCACTACATCGACGAGCTGCGGACGGTGGCCGGGTCCCACGAACGGTACCTGGTGGTCGAGCTGTTCGGTCGTGAGTCGGGAGAGACCTGCCTGCTGGCCTCCTACCTCGCCGGCGCCGACCGCGCCGTGCTCGCCGAAGTGCCCTACGACACCGAACGGGTGTGCCAGTTGCTGGCCCGCGACAAGCGCGACAACCCGAGCGGCTATGCCGTGGTCTGCATCTCGGAGGGGGCGCGGCCCGAGGGTGGTGGGCTGGAGCAGTCCGGGGAGCCGGACGCCGTCGGGCACCGTCGCCTCGGCGGCATCGGCCGCCGCCTCGCCGAGGACATCGAACGGCGCGACGGCGGCGAACCGGTGATCTACCAGCGCCTGGGTTACCTCATGCGCTCCGGGCCGCCGGACGCCTTGGATCGCCTGGTCGCTCACAACTTCGGCAACCTGGCGGCCGACCTGCTCGAGACCGGCGAAACCGGGCGCCTGACCGCGATCATCGGCGGTCGCTACCGCGCGGTGCCGATCACGGTCCTCGGTGAGGGGGTCAAGCGGGTCGACGTCGACCGCTTCTACGACCGCCTCGAGTACCGGCCGCGAGTGGTCTCGGTGGCCGGGCTGCCAATGTTCCTGCACTGATCCCAAGAGAGCGGCCCGAGAAGCAACGGGCCGCAGCAAGCAACGAGCCCGTCCGAAGACGGGCTCGTTGGGCCTCGATCCAAGCTAGAGGTACGACCTCGTGAGAGGTGCGACCTCGTGAACGCTTCTTACGGGATCAGGATGACGCCGCCGACATTCGTGGCGGTCAGGTTATCGAGCTGAATCGCGTCGAAACCGACCTCGAAGCGACCCTCGGCCGTCATGTCCGTCGACACCCAGTTCTGCGCGATGCCCGGGTACGGGTCGCCAGCAATGGTGTGGTTGAGGTTGAGGTAGATCCAGCCGAAAGCAGCCGGCGGTGCCGGATCGGCGCCGATCGTGTTGCCACCGACCAGGCTGACGCGCTGCGCCTCGAGCGGGAAGCAGGTATCGACGCCACCCGTCGGCGGCGAGACGTTGTCGCCCTGGAAGCACAGGTCGGTCGGGTTCTCTGCCTCGTCGAACGCCACGATGTCCGTCTGGCTGAGCGGGAACCATGACGGGACCGTCGAGCAGCTGTGGGTGCCGTTCGAGCCGCTCGGGCGGGTCTTCGAATCACGCCAGACGATCAGGTCGGTGCCACCGTCGAAGGCGCCACCGTTGACGTAGCGGGACGCGAAGGTGCTGGCCAGCGGCTCGCGCTGGTCCTGACCGGCAACCGCGTTGTAGCGGCCGTAGAACGTGTAGTCACCCGCCGCGAAGCTGAACGGGCAGTGCCCCGCGCCATTGCCGACGTAGCCGTTGAAGGACCCAACCAGACCACGGGTGACCGGGTTGCAGGCTTCGATGTGAACCAAGGTCTCACCCGACGCGAAGTTCTCCGCCGAATTGACGTAGAAGTAGTCGCCCCAGAGGACGTTCTGGTTGGTCGCCAGGGCGGTGAAGTAGCCGGCGTCCGACGGGAACGACAGGTTGCACGTGTTGACCGCGTCGACCGTGATGTAGCCACGGGCGATGTTGTCGCCGTGGTTGGCACCCGAGCAGCCGCCGTACAGCGACGAGAACTGGCCGGTGTGCGACTTGCGGAGGTGGTCGATCAGCGCGGCCGACAGGGCGCCCGTCGCCGGGTACGGATTGGCGCAGGGGCCGGTCGAGCCGGCGTAGTTGATGTCCTGCGACAGGTCGCCCTGGGGGCTGATGGTGTCAGCGAGGTCGGCGCCGTCGTCAGCGGTGCGCGGCAGGTTGCCGTTGAAGATGTCGCGGATGTTGATGGTCTGCACGTCGTAGCCAGTCAGGTAGACGTCGAAGTCGAGGGTCGGAATCGACTGGTCGGTCCAGAACGTGACGTGGGCA
>CXWL01119519.1_pt1 | contig 24421 bp, 34 predicted proteins | sample 590931 | NCBI WGS metagenome assembly CXWL01 (sample SAMEA3498368, study PRJEB10139) | groundwater metagenome | biome: water well; material: biofilm material | place: Germany | collected 2015-04-27
CGGAAAGGATGAAGTCACCATGTTCGAGATGACCGGGCTGGTGGGCAAGCACCTGAGCTAGCTAAACATCACGGGGCCCTCAGCAAACATCGATACCAGGAGCGCTTCACGCGTTCCGGACACGTCGAGCGTGGGGGCAGCTCGCACTTCCATCGCCAGGGTCAGACTCGAAATACAAAGGGGCATCTTGGTCAGGATAAAGCGCGATGCGAGCGAATCTGCTGCGTTCCAATTTGGTCGAAGGAACCCAACCAATGCAAACTGGCGCAATCCGCCGCGGGTCAAGTTTACGCAGACGTATGGCCTTCAATGCCCACTCTGCGGAACGCCCCTGGCGTCATCGCCACGCCTTTCCAACACTGTTTCCCGGGTGCCTCGGGGCTTTGCCGTTACGCCCGCATCAGATGACTTATTTTCAGACAATTGGAGAAATTCGATGCGAGCGATAGACGTCAGATCGCTCCGGCAGGCGTCACGGCGGGAAAGTCTTTGTCGTGATCGAACACGTTATTGAAGAAGTTCGTCAGGGAGTACATGGCCACCAGAGCGATGATCTCCATGACGTTCGCATCCGTGTATCCGACATCGCGGACAGCTTTCAGATCGGCGTCACTGACTTGGCCGCGAGTCTCGACAATCTTGCGCGCAAACTGAACGGCAGCGTCCCGCCTCGGGTCGGTCGCATGGCCCTTCCGCGCGAGAATTATTTCATCGGCTGGCAGCTTGGCCATATGCTCGGCCGTAAAGCTGTGAACCGTCAGGCAGTAGTTGCACCCGTTCACTTCAGAGACAGCAAGGCCGATGCTGTCACGAGTCTTCACATCGAGTGCCTTGCTCAAGGAGCCGAGCAATGTGGCCCATGCGTTGAACGCGATCGGGCTCTGCGCGAAGGCCGCCATCATGTTCGGGGTGAATCCGATATTCTTGGTGAATGCATCGAGAGTCGGTTTCGAACCGGCGGGCACCTGTTCCGGCTTTAGGGCAGTAGTTCTTGGCATCGTAATCTTCCTTGAAATAGTTAGGCAAAATCAAGCACTTCGACGAGCGGACGGCGCGGCTTCTGCGCCCAGTTTCCGGCCCGCTCTTTCCCAACAGACAACAACATGACCGGCACTTCGTCCTCGGCCAGTTCGAATTCGCGGTGCACCGCATCGGCATCAAAGCCGATCATCGGCGTCGAGCCCAGGCCCAGCGAGCGAGCCGCATAGATCATTGCCGCCGCGCCGAACGTGGCGGTGCGTACGGCCTCGTCGCGCCGGCGCTGCGGGTACGCCATATATAGATCGCGAGCGGGGATTTCCCAGTCCGCCACCATCGATGCTGGCATGACGCCCATCGCGACCAGCGGCGCCAGGCGCTCTGGTATGACGCTGGTCTCGACCAACTGGCCGCAGACGATGAAGGTAACGGCTGCATCGGTAATGGCAGGTTGATTCCAGGCAATCGGACTCAGCCGAGCCTTGGCTTCACGCGTGCGCACGGCAATGAAGCGCCAGTTCTGCAAGTGGAAGGATGTCGGTGCGGTGGTGCCGATTCGCACAAGCTCGCGTATTTCGTCGTCGCTCAAGGTGACGGCAGGGTCGTAGTACTTGGCGGCGGTGCGGCTCAGGATAGTTTCGATGACGGCGTTGGTCATGGTGGTTCCGTTAGTCATGGTTATTCCTATGCGTGAAGGATTAGATTGAGTACATGAGTGCTTTCGCTCTTGTGCGGTCATACTTCGAACTCTCTGGTCTTGGCGCATGGCATGTATGAGTTGCCGGGCGAGACCCGGATGTGCGATGCCCTGTCCGCCCAGCGAGGCGGTTTACTCGACGAGCGGAAAGTCGACGTCGGTGCCGTTGATGCGGTTGAAGGTATTGGTGAAGATCCCGAGTGCAATGGTCAGCGAGATCTCTGCCAAATGAGTGTCGGTGTAGCCGACGGCACGGATGGCATTAAACTCGACCTCGTTGATCGTGCCGCTCGTGGTGTGCAAGTGGGACACGAAACGTACCAAAGCATCACGTTTGGCGTCACCCGTGGGCTGCCCTGCGCGAATGGCACGCAGCGCATCGACCGGTAGGCCCACCAGTTTTCCGACGGAGCTGTGCGCAGCCACACAAACGTCGCAACCGGTCTTCTCACTGATTAACAGCTTGATGGTTTCGTGCTCTTGCCGGCTCAGGCTGCCCGAGTTCAATGTGCCTTGGGTGTCAAGCACCGCAGCCAAAGACGCCGGTATTAGGTGGCCTAACACGGCGTACGTATTGGGGACGCGGCCACCGGACATTTTCCTCACCCACGCATAGATATCGGCAGTGGCGCCGGTGGCGGACTCGACAGCGGGGATAGCGATGCGGCTCATGGTATAGCTCCTTCGCCAAGTGGTTAAGAGCCTCCACTTTAGGCTCAGCCGATACCGATTTCGAGACTAGGTTTGCTCAATAAAATGCCCAAAAGGATCAAGACAACAAGATAATCGATTCGCCTCATTGCGGCGCGGCGCATGTTTTCTTGTCGAGATTGAGCTCGAGATTCAGGTGTTCACGGGGATAGACGAGCACGTCGCGGGTCGCTTGGGCGAAGAAATGACCGACCCGCTGGCACGTCTAACGCCTCATTCGGGATGTACGCCGAGAGCGAAGCGCGTTACTCGCCCTCGCGCGCCAAGCGGCGCCATTGCCCCGGCGTCATCCCCACCTTGTCGGTGAACACACGCCGGAAAGCTGCCACGGATTGATACCCGACTGAGTCGGCCACCGCCTCGGTACTCATCGCCGGTTTTTTCAACTCGTTGGCGGCCAAGCTCATCCGGATATCGGTCAAAAATTCGACTGCTGAGCGCCCGAGCTTGTCCCGAAAGTGGCGCATGAAGGTCGCACGCGACATGCTGCACAAGTCAGCCAGATCAGGTAAGTTCCAGGGTCGAGTCGGGTCGGCGAACATGGCTGAAATTGCCGGGGCCAGTCGTGGGTGGCCGGTCAGTGCCAACAAGCCTGCTGGGGCCTGTTCGGATTCGTTCGCCGCACGCAGTGCCAGTGTGAACAACGCCGAGGTAAGCGCATTGAGGATAGCGTGTGCTCCAGGTCTGTCGCCGGCGGACTCTATGCGCATCAGCCCCACAAGACTGGCCAGGTGGTTCGAAGCAGATCCGATGCCCGCTTCACCACCGCCGTCTATGGCACGTACCATTAGAGTTGTGGGTAGATAATCGCGTATGAGCCGATCATGGGGCGGTCCGATGAAAAATCGCCCGCACAACATGTCCAGGTGTTCGCCCCCGCCATCGTTCTCTCTGAGCCTCCATCCTGCGGAAACTTGGCGCTTGTAGGTACGACCCGGCGTATGTCCGCTGCCATCGTGCAAGACGTGTGCCGACCCATGAGGCAACAACACAATATCTCCGGCTATCAACTCCCTCGTCGTCCCCGCTTCCGGATCCTCCATAATGGCACTGCCCTTGAGCACGACGTGGTAGGGAATCTCATGCGCCGCGGACTGAGCCCAGGCGACGCGCCATGGCGCACTATAGATGCGGTGGTCCTCCAGTTGGCCAGTGATGGTCATCATTTTCAGGAGATTGCTTAGCCAGTCGACTTGGGACATAGGAGACGTAGCGGAAACATTCAAGGGCGTGGCAGAGGAGGTCGTTTCATACGCACAAGCTCGGTCACATCATGTCGATCGCCTGCAGATGAGATCGCAACAGTCAGCCATTTCCCGTCGTGGTAGGTTCGGGTTTCGTCGTAGAGCTTGACCAACTGCGGGCTCCAGGAATATCGCCGCTCCTCGAATCTTTCTCGCTCCGCTCCTCCCAACACGACCAAGACCGACAACAACCTGTATGACGGCACCAAGGTGCAAAGCGCCTTGGTCTTCGTGTAGCGCAGAGACCAACCACGGCTCTTGCCACCGTAGAGCCAATCCGGTGCGAAAACACCGGGGTAGGATGCGTCGATCCAGCTCTGCAGCTTGGCCCAATGCTCGAATGCCTGCCGTCCGAGCCAATCGCGGACCTTGCGCTCATCGGGCGATGCAGATTTGTCGGTGATCCTGTCGCCGATTTTTGGAGACTGTTCCATGTTGTTTTCCTCACACATCAACTTTTTTGCGGCGGTGGTGCTCGCGATTTCTCTGCTGACGCCCTTTTTTAAGCACATTCAAGCTGACGTCTGATCGCGGCGCGGAGGGCGGGGAGTAGTTCCGCATCGAACCAGGGATTGCGCTTCTGCCACCCGACACTTCGCCACGAAGGATGTGGGGTTGGGAAGATGTTGGGAGCGAAGCGGTCGAAGCCGCGGACACGGTCAGTGAGGGTCTTCCCGGCGGTCTTGGGAAGGTAATATTCCTGAGCATAGGATCCGACGAGAAGCGTCAATCGATCCGTCGGGAGGAGTTTGAGAATACGCTCGTGCCATCGCGGTGCGCATTCCGGCCGCGGTGGTGCGTCGCCGCCGGCCGCTTTTCCCGGGTAGCAAAATCCCATAGGCACCAATGCCACTTTCGTGGCATCGTAGAAGTCGTCCCGATCAAGCCCAGTCCACTCACGAAGGTGATCTCCACTGTCGTCCTGCCAAGGAATTCCGCTGACGTGAACCTTTGTTCCTGGCGCCTGGCCGATGANNGCACAAACGGTACACCGCGAAATTTCGCCGAATAATAGGGTGCCCTTTTGCGGCATAAACTGCTCTCCTGAATCTTCACGGTCGAGTTGAAAGCGGCGATGGCATCGTCGAGAGTTGCGATGGTGCGGATGTTCGTGCGCAGTCGTCCTTCTTGCACCCTCTGGACGATCTCGGTCGGTCGGGCACGATCCGACTCGGCAACAAAGTCAATCACTCGGATGTTGTCGAGTCATGCTTCCTCCGGTCCGACGACAGACACATGCCCGGCGGACAGCGCATAGCAGGGCGTGTCCTCGAAGCCGGGCAAACCCACCGCGGCCAGTGCCTGTCCGATTGAAGCAATTGCGCCGTGCCTGCGCAAGGCACGGAGCCAGGCCAGATTCTCCTCGGCGGTCAACACCGCCTTGACCCCGGCGGCATGGTCGATCCATAACAGTCCGGATGCCAGGGCGCTCAGCGCCTGACTGAACAGCTCTACATTTCCGGCGGTCGGCTGGGATAGCCTGCAAAGCAGACAGCCGCCTGTTTTTCCCGCTGCCGTTGAAGCCGCGGATGCGCAACATATCGTCTGCCCGTAGCCGGAAGCTCAGTCCCGCGAACAGTCGGCGCTGGTCCCGTTCGCAGCCGAGAGCCATTGCGTCGAGCACAGGATTGGCAGCGCATGGATCGGAGCCCGCGGGGCAGGGAAATTCGTGCATGGCGTACAGCTTCTACAACCGGGAGTTTGTGCCGACAGGAGCGGGAGTTGTTGTGGGCTCGCCAGTGGTCTGACGCTTAGGAAGGACCCAGTTGAGGCGAGGAAAGTGACAGGTATAACCCTGCGGTCGCTTCTCAAGATAATCTTGGTGCTCTGTCTCGGCTTCCCAAAAATCTCCGACAGGCTCAACCTCAGTAACGACCTTATCCGGCCACAGACCGGATGCGTTCACGTCGGCGATCGTCTCCTGCGCCACCTTTCTCTGCTCGTCGCTCGTATAGAAGATCGCCGAACGGTAGCTTGTGCCGGCGTCGTTGCCCTGTCGGTCCCGCGTCGTGGGGTCGTGGATTTGGAAGAAATACTCCAGGATGTGTCGGTAACAAGTCTGCGTTGCATCGAAAATGATCTCGATCCCCTCCGCATGAGTACCATGGTTGCGGTAGGTCGCGTTCGGTGTAGTGCCACCGGTATAACCGACGCGAGTTGAGACAACGCCGGGCAACTTGCGGATCAAGTCCTGCATCCCCCAGAAGCACCCCCCGGCGAGCACAGCGCGCTGATGCATGTTAGACATCTTCAACCTGATCGAGATATTCGCCATAGCCTTCACTCTCCATGTCGTCCCGATGGACGAACCGAAGCGACGCTGAATTGATGCAGTAGCGCAGGCCCCCTCGATCAGGCGGACCGTCCGGGAATACGTGGCCGAGGTGGCTGTCGGCATGGGTTGATCTAATCTCGGTCCTTGTCATCCCATGGGAAGTGTCGCGCAAGGCGTTGATGTACTTGGAAGCGATAGGCTTGGTGAAACTTGGCCATCCGCAGCCGGAGTCAAACTTATCAGACGACGCAAAGAGAGGCTCGGCCGATACGACGTCAACGTAGATGCCAGGCTCCGTGTGATCGTTGTATTTGCCGGTGAACGGGCGTTCTGTCTCCGCTTGTTGAGTGACGCGGCGCTGTTCCGGCGTCAGTAAATTAATTGCCTCTTGCGATTTCCCATATTTCATAGTGACCCTCCATTGCTTTGATTGAGAACCGAGCGCGGCGCTGTTGGCTTCAAGGCGCTCGCTTTGGGTTCAGTGTCTGTATCTCGACCGAGTGGTCGAAGTTAAGCGCCTTGGCCGAGCGCAAGTCGCAAGGCTACCGACAACCATGCGCTGACCCAGGTCTTCCCTTCCGTTCGGAGGTGAGGCAACCGCGCTGGCTTTGACATGATGCATGCGCGGTACGCCTCTAGTCTTCACGGGCGAACGCGGATGACTGTCTTCCCCGCGCGCCGCTGGGTCGAATTGAAGGTGGCGACGGCATCGTCGAGGGTCGCGACGGTGCCGATGTTCGTACGTAGTCGTCCGTCCCGCACCCGCTGGACGATCTCGGTCAATTGAGCACGATCCGACTCGACGACGAAGTCGATCAACCGGACGTCGTCTAGCCGTGCCTCCGCCGGTCCGACGACGGACACCAGCGTTCCGCCGGCTCGAATCAGGCGCGCGGATCGCGTGCCGATCTCACCGCCGATGACATCGAACACCAGATCGACGCCACCAACATCTTCCAGCTTGTCGTTGTCGAGGTCGATGAACTCGTGCGCACCGAAGTCAAGCGCCTTCTGGCGGTCGGCCGCGCGTCCAGTGCCGATGACGTGGGCGCCGGCCTCGCGTGCGAGCTGCGCCACCATCGAACCGACGGCGCCGGCCGCGCCGTGCGCGATGACGCTCTGGCCCGCCCGAAGGCGGCCGTGTTCGAAAAGCCCCTGCCACGCGGTAAGGCCCGAGATTGGCAAGCTCGCACCCACGGTGAAGTCCACGTCGCCCGGCAGCGGCGCGAGGTTACGGGCCTCAATCGCCAGATACTGGGCCAGGGTGCCGTCGCGATGCCAGTCCGCGAGGCCGAATACGCGCTGTCCTAATGACAGCCCCGTCGTGCCATAGCCGAGGGAGGTGACCACCCCAGCCAGCTCATGGCCAGGGATCGACGGTGTTCGGTCACGGTCACTGCGATCGGTCCAGGTCGAGGGCCACTCCAGCTCGGTCGAGACGAATCCCGATGCGTGAATCTCAACGACTACGTCGTTGATCGCTGCCCGCGGATCGGGGCGTTCGACCAGCTTCATCGCGGCCGTTCCTGCTTTTTGGTCTGTTACAACGATTGCTCTCATCATCTTCCTTTCTGTGTCGAGTCCTCGCCTGCATGCGGCTCCATGCGAGATGCGGGATGGTTATGTCATTTCAATTTCGAAGAAATCGTCCCTTCGGCCATTTTCCCTTTTTCGAGGAGAGAAAACCCGTTCGACATAGCATCACTACCTGTGGTCGACGGGACCTCGCTTGCCGAATTGTTCGATACAAAGCAGCAACCCGGCCAGTGACACGTCGTCGACGGCACGCCCCGCTTATTGCTTCAGGGGCGGATAGCCGTGGGTGTAAATCCAGTCTGACGCTTGCGCTGTTACATAACAGGACCGACAGTCCTTTTTGTAGTCAGTGGACGTAGTCCTCATGGGATCGGCTGCATCGGACCAAACTGCAAACCGTGGTGGCAATCAACAAGATAATACGCATGCATTCTTCTCCTCTTCACGACTTGTTGGATGTTCATCGTAGCTTTGTCTGTGTACTACGTGGTCTCAAAATTGTCTCTTTTCGTCCAAACATTCGAATTGCACTTATCACTTATAGTCATGCCCTGTTTCAACGCGAATTTGGAGGGAGCGCGCCGGCTTTTCGCCGTTTTGCATGGAACTTGACGTCACACTCGACGCACCAGAAGGCGAGCATCGCGCGGCATGACCGGCACTAAGGGCTGCAGGTGTGTGAACTTGCCGATGCGCAGGTAGGCGATGCTGATGAAGGTCGCTGCGGTCTTGAAGCCTCTGGCGACGCGATTGACCTGGTGCGGCAGGCCGTTCAAGGCCTCTACGAAGGCATTGTGGTGATACGCGAACATGCCACACACCTTCCCTCTAAGTGGCCAGCCAAGGTGGCGGCCTTGCGCCCCGGCAGCGCGCGGCTGCGCTCACGCCAAAAAGAAAAAGCAGCCGGATGGCTTGTTTTTGATTAGGGGTCGCACGAGAGGCCCGTGCCGTCCGGCTTACTTGGACGGAAAGACTTCGCCCGACTTCGGTAGCTCGCCTGCCTTGTCGGCGACGGCCATGGACGCCTTGCGGTTCGCGCGTGCAGCACCCCGTTCTTCCGTGGTCAGGGTCGACCTGGTACCGACAGTGGGCACTGCACCAACTTCACCAGCAGGCTGTTCCTTAATGGCTGCACGGCCTTTTTGCCCTTGCCAGCAGCCGGCTCTTCCGGCGTCGCCTTGCTGGCCGCAGCTGGCTTCATGACGCTCCCCGCTTCACCTGGACGAACGCGCCGAAAGGACAGCGCAGACGCCCATACTTTGTCGTGGAGACGATGCCGCGCATCCATTTGATGCAGCAGTGGTTCATGCTGAGCGATCCGGCGATGGAAGAGGCATTGCACGACGTGCCGCCGTTCCGCAAATCGCAGACTTGAACTGGGACACGGTCGTGCCCGACGAGGCAACGATCCCTCAGTTCCGCCGGCTGCTGAAAGAATACAAACTGTCTTCGCAGATCCTGGCTCTAGCCAACGAACTGCTGGGTATCAGAGGCCTGCTGCTGCGCGCAAGTGCTGTGGACGATGCCGCGCTAACGGAATATCATGGGTCTTGGCGGTTCAACGAAAAGAGTAACTGTAATCGAACCACATGAGACTGTCGTTTGAATACAAATTGGACTTTGGGACGCAAAAACTGGATCTTTTGCCGATAACTCTGTTCTACACTGAATTTTTTTGACCGTTGTCACCTAGGCCTTTCGATGTAGACGGCAATGTCTTTGTCGCAAAGAAAGTGCGACGGTCTTTTCCCGAACTCACTACATAGATAGAGCGCGAGTTAACGCGTTTTCTGAGATTTCCAGCGATACCCGACTGACGGCGAAACCGGCGAGAATTATTGGAAAGATTTAGCACTGGAAAAGAGAGGCGTTATGACTGCAAGAAGTAGTCATCTAGGCGGGCCTACCGGAAATCTTTTGGAGGCAAGTCTTCCATGAATAAACATACTACCTCTAAGAGCGCAGGTCCGATGTTGCGGATGTCGCCAGCCCAACTCGACGATCTGATATCGACCTTGAACGTGGAGTTTGTTCGCTTAACTGAATGCTTGGTTAGTGCAGGCTGGCGCCTCAATCTTGGAGGGACTGCCGCTCCCGGTATCCATTACAACCTCTTGGGGCATGGCCGCATGGTGTTGGAAGGCTATCCTGCCATCGACCTAGCGCCCCACACGCTGATCATCACGCCACCAAATCAGTATTTCTATATTGAGGTGCCGTCGAAAGATTCACAAAGTACCGCGGCACATACAGTAGAAGGCCGGTGGAAGCCATTTCCTGCGGGTGAAATTCGGCGTTTCGTCGCTGGCGATGATGAGTCGAAAATGATGTTGATATGCGGCTATTTCGAAGCGTCATACGGGCTATCGCTCGATTTGTTCTCAACGTTGAGCATGCCCATTGTTGAACAGTTTGACGCGACGCACCGCATCGACCAAACGTTGCAGTCTGCTCTCGATGAGCTTGTGAACCAGGAGGTTGCCGTCGGCGCAATGACAACAGCCCTGCTGAAGCTTGTCCTCATCGCTTTGTTGAGAAGATCGTTGACGTCCATCAATCTTTGGGTCGAGCGTTTTTCCCTGTTGGGCGATTTGAGCATTGCCAAAGTGTTTTCACATATGGCTGCTCATCCTGGCGCTTCCCACTCAGTGGACAGTCTCGCTCATATAGCTTGTTTGAGTCGATCTTCCTTCATGGCGCGCTTCACGAATGTGATGGGAAAGCCGCCAATGACAATGCTTCGCGAACTCCGCATGCGCCAAGCCGCATCGATGCTTGCGGTCAATGAACACTCTGTAGATTACGTTTCACGGACTGTCGGGTATACCAGCCGTAGCAGTTTCCTCCGAGCCTTTCATGAGGCCCACGGAGTTCATCCGTCGGCATATCGGGTGCATCGACGTCTCGGAAAATCAAATGAATAGGAACGAGGTATCGTTGTGATCGACAAATTATTGCTCAAAGAGACCATGTTGAAACTTGAGGCAGACAGGCTCGCTTATGTAAAACAGTCCTACATCGACTTCCTTCAACAGAGTGCGCCTGATTTCAGCGAAGCTACGGATCACGATCAGTTGTCGCAGAGGTTCAACGCAGCCGAAATGGCACAAGCGTTTGAATGCCCTCTTCATAACTATGAAGAAGCTATCGCCTCAATCAACGCCACCGATTTCGGAAACAAAACAGATGTTAGGGCAGGCGCGGTTATCGAGATAGATGGACGATCCTTCGTGGTTGCAGTCGCAACTGCACCTTTCATCTGCCAAGGACACATTTACATGGGTCTTTCGACTCAAGCACCCATCTTCAAATGTCTTGAGGGAAAGCGGGCCGGAGAGTCGTGCCATTGGGCCGGACTAGATATTCGCCTGGACTGCGTGTCGTAAACACGAGAACTGAAATTCGCAATGTTTGAGCAGGCGACTCGTCGGCGAAGATGGCCGCAGAAGACTTTGTGCGTCATGATTTTCAAGCTCTATTAACACTAAATCCGCGGTTGCGGCAGGTGCATCGCCTGACTGGAAAATTCAGCTGCAGACTCGCTCAGATGGATTCGTTCTGCTCGCACGGTACGATCTAAAATAGCTGGAGATTCATATGGTCCTATGTTCAGACTGCGCGGAGTTACGACGAAAACATCCTTCTCAGCCACCGCATCGCTCATTGGCATTGATAGCCTGCGTCGATCAACCGATAACCAGCCTCGCAGCCGGTAGCCAGAATATTCGCTACCTTTGTCGAATCTGCGGGACGACGCTCATTCGTGGGGCGATGGGCGACGATTCTGATCCAGTTTGGGATCTATATGCGGGCTGAAATATCTTCTCTTTGATTGACCTGTCTTTGAAGGATCGCTGGCAATGTTCGTGTGAGCGGCGCTTTGATGCTCTCCCGATTTCCGACATGGGTCCTCACGAACTGGTCCCCTCTGGATGCAAGGCAGCCTCATAGGCAAGGTAGCGTCTGTCTTCACCGCCTCAGCGACGCAGCATGGTGGTCAGGAAAGCCCGATTCTTACATTCCTGCCCACTTTGCTCCACCACGGCATGCTCATCTCAGGCCTGCCCATGCGGAAAAGCGGTATATGGGATTGGACGAAATCAAGGGTGGTAGTCCGTACGGCGCGGCAACCATCACCGGCGGACAGGGGGAACGGATGCCCAGCGAGCAGGAGCTCGGCATGGCGCAGTTCCAACAAAGGCACGTCGCCGAGATCGCAAAAAAGATCTTCGGCTAGCACGAAGACCAGTAACTTGTGGGTGGACCCATGTCGTGTCCATGAGCAAATCGTTTACTTGAGATTTGAGCAAACCATGATGCCTGTAGAAGTACCAGGGGTGCATATACCCGACAGCAAATTCACGCGAGAGGTGACCCAGTTCATTCGGGATACCGAGAGCGATTTGCTCTTTCTCCACTCCGTCCGGGTGTATTGCTGGGGAGTCTTGACGGGGACCTGGAGGGGATTGAAATTCGACTCGGAGCTGCTTTACGCAGCTTCCATGCTTCACGACATTGGCCTCACCGCACGTTATCAAAGCAGCCAGCCGCGTTTTGAAGTCGACGGTGCGAACGCCGCGCGTGATTTTCTTCGAGGTCACGGCGTGACCAATAGCGATATTGAGACCGTTTGGAACGCCATAGCCTTGCACACCACACCTGGCATACCGCAATTCATGCGTCCGGAGATTGCGCTGGTCCAAGTTGGGGCAGGTGTGGGCGTGGCTGGCCGCGGCTACGATCAATTTTCCGAGGCGCAGCGCGAGGCCGTCGTCGCAGCCTATCCAAGAGAAGCGGACTTCGCACCACGAATCATCGACGCCTTCTACGAAGGGATGAAACACCGCCCGCTCAGTACCTTCGGAACCTTTAACGATGATGTCCTGGCGTTCAAGGAACCCTGCTTTAAGCGTGTTGATATGTGTAGCATCATTCTCGCTTCAGAGTGGAATAAGCAAACGAGCTGCAATGTGGTGGGGTGTCATGATCACGCGCATCACCACTCTGACAAGTAAACGGCTAAGCCACATGTTCCGCGACGCGAGCCACACATTCTTGTAGCCACAGGTGCGCGGGATCGTGGTCGTTGCGGCTGTGCCAGACCGCGCGAAACGTGGACCGGGCCGACGGATAGGGCGGCTCCCGCATCAGCAACTCGCCTGCACCAGCAAGACTGTGAGCCAACGACGACGGCATGATGGACAGCATGTCCGATCCGCGAAGCAGAGCAGGAATTGCCAGAGAATGCGGGACGGTCGTGCGATAACGAGGCGCCAGACCTTCGACCGACAAAGCCTCTTCGAGCGCATGGCGGTCAAACATCTCGGCCTGCCGCGCTAGGCCACGCTCGAGGATGAAGCCGCCGACCGCACCCTCCTCCTGGCCGCCCACTGACACCGTCACCAAAGGGTAACGCGCTAGGTCGCGCAGCGCCAGCTTGCGGCGCGAGGCCGGGTGCCCCTTGCGCATTACGATCAACTCTCCCTGCGTCATCAGCGTACGCGAGCTCAGGCGGGACGGAACCTGCGCGAAGATGCCCACCGCAATATCGATTTTCCCGACGTCGATCTGCTCGGCAAGATCGAGGCGTGTGGATGGGCGGACCACGAGGTCGACATCGGGTGCCTCTTCGATCATGAGCCGGCTCAGCTCCGCCACCATCACCGCCGTCAGATGGTCGTTGGCGGCAATCGCAAAGCGGCGCGTCGATTTTCCCGGGTCAAACGGTTTCACCCCCAGAGTGGCCTCGATCCGGCGCAAAGAATCACGCAACCCGTCGGCCATGGCGGCCGCTCGTGCCGTGGGCACCATGCCCTTGGCGGTGCGGACGAACAACTCATCGCCCACCACTTCGCGCAAGCGCGTAAGCGCATGGCTGACCGCCGATTGGCTCAAATTGAGGCGCTTGCCAGCGCGCAGCAAGTTGCGGTCTTCATAGACCGCGTCGAACACCTTGATGAGGTTCAGGTCGATGCGTCCGATGCTCATGATGCGCCTCTTGGATATTGCATGGTGTGCATTTTGCTCTTGAAAAATGAGCGATTCCGTTCATGCCGAGGGATGACGATCATTGACTCGTCAAACCCTGAAACCTCACGGAGCCCCGCATGGACACACTCTCACGTCGACGCTTCGGCGCCATCAGCTTAGGCACTCTGGCCACCACGGCATTGCCATTCAGTACCCGGGCGCAAATCACTGGGTCGCCGCGACGAATTATCGTTGGTTACCCTGCTGGAGGAACCTTAGACCAGACAGCGCGTCGCGTTGCAGAGGCATGGCGCAAACAAGGTACCACCACCATCGTCGACAACCGCCCAGGCGCCGCCGGTCGCCTGGCCAACTCGCAGCTCAGGCGAGAGCGCGGTGATGGCAACACTTTGCTTTGTACGCACACATCGGCGCTCAGCATCTATCCGCACGTCTACACCAAGCTCATGTACGACGCGGTGGCCGATTTCGTTCCGATCACGCCGGTGGTTTCTGCAACCTGCGCGCTCGCGATCAGCAGTGCCGTTCCCCCGTCCGTCAAGACGCTCGCCGACTACGTGAAGTGGGTGCAGCAGTCACCCACCCACGCCATGTTCGCTTCGCCGGCGGCCGGCTCAATGGCGCACTTCTTGGGATTCCAATTTTCAGAGGAGGCCAAGCTTAATCTGCAGCACGTGGGCTACCGCGGATCCGCACCTGCCATGAGCGACCTGCTCGGTGGACAGATACCTGCCTACCTCGGCTTCATCGCGGATTTCCTGCCCTACATGCAAAGCGGTAAGCTGCGCATCTTGGCCGTGAGCGGCGAGAAGCGCTCGCGCTTCATCTCCGGCGTGCCGACTTTTCTCGAGCAGGGCTTCAAAGCGATCACAGGCATCGAGTCCTACGGCATCTTCGCGCCACCTCGTACACCCGAGGCCGTGGTCAATAAGCTGCACGAGGAAGTACTCGCGTCTACCCGAGACCCGGTCTTGGTGGCGGGCTTCGAGGAAGTCGGGCTGGAACTGTTCACGCTAACGCCAAAGGCCTACGAACGCTATATCCAGACGGAACGAGAAAAATGGAGCCCGGTGGTTCGGGCCTCCGGCTTCAAATCTGAGGAGTGACCGTGCAAAACAACAGCAACGACGACCGCGAAGAACTGATTGAGCGCAGCATCGTCTTTCTCGGCGGGGTGAAGGACATGACGNNGTGAAGGACATGACGGCGGGCACAGATGCCGAACGCTGGCTTAATAAAACCCATGGCCCAGGCAGCGAGGTGTATGAAAACCTCGCGCGCCTTGTAAAGGCCGGAGTGCGTGACGGTTGGGCCGCGAACATCGAGATCACGGGCCCGAACTACCGACGCAGCCGTCTTATAGAGCCTTCGGAACGTACACACTGGTTCAGCATCACGGCGGTGTACATGGACAGCACAGATAACACCCAAGGCAACCCGGGCCACACCTTTCGCGGGCAGTACCACGCGCACCCTTATGGCGAGCTGAACATGGTGATACCACTCAACCCGGGCGCAGCGCTGGCAGGCCCCAATGGCTGGTGCGAGGGAGGATGGACCGCGCCCGGCCCGGGCAGCCACCACTACCCCGAAGCCCGGGGTGGCGCGGTCATCGCGCTGTTTTACCTGCCTGCCGGTCGCATTGCCTACCACTCGCCGCCCGACGAATCGAAGGCCGAGGAGCGATCATGACACAGCTCGACATAGCGACCACGACGCGTGTGGTCGACGGCGTTCTGCGATCGCGCCGCAGCCTGCGCGCTTACAAGCCAGACCGTGTGCCGCGTGCCGTGTTGGAGGACATCCTTGATGTCGCCTCGACGGCCCCGAGCAACTCTAACACCCAGCCCTGGCAAGTGCACGCCATCGCCGGCGCGCCCCTAGCCGCGCTGGAGGCTGCGCTGCTGGCCGCCTTTCACGAGAACAAACTCCCGCCATCGCCGCACTTCCCCGATCCGCTGCCCAACGAGTACGCCCAGCGGCAGCGGGACTTCGGTGCGATCTACTACAAGGCGCTCGGCATCGACGTCGCCGATATGCCCAACCGCATGCGTCAGACCGAAAAGAACTTTGGGTTCTTTGGCGCACCGGTCGGCCTGATCTTCACCATAGACAGGCGCCTTACCCCCCACAGCTGGCTCGACCTCGGCCTGTTGGTCCAGAACGTAATGATCGCCGCAAGCGCGCGTGGCCTGGGAACCTGTCCACAGGTATCCTTCGCGCGGTTCCATCCGGTCATCGCTCAGCACCTGGCCTTCACGGAGCACGAGCTGACGGTGTGCGGCATGTCGCTGGGGTACCCTGATCGCGAGGAGCCCGTCAACCGCATGGCCATACCGCGCCGCGAGGTGCATGAGTTTGCCAGTTTCTATCACTTCGTGGATCCATGAGCGCCCCGAAAACTAGGACGCTGTCCGCGACGCCGACGCTGACGCCGAAACCGAACTTGCAGCGTGTCGCGATCGACCTGCAGAAGCTGAGCGTTCCCCACCAGGTACCTTCTCGATATGAAAGCCAGTGAGCATCGGAGCCTGCCATCACCGCTATCTACAACCCGGGAATGACGCCGGTGTTCAAAACCGGCGGCATGCGCATGCGCCAGTCTGAGGAGATCCTGATGAGCCTGGCAGAATGGTAAATCACCGGTACTGCTCGGGACTCTTCTTCGGATGCGAATTTGTTGATGGTAACCCGGCTCGGCTGCTAGCAGCAAAACGCGAGCTTTGCTTGGGATCGCTCCTCCGCGTCCAGTCTCGGGCAGATGGCACGAGGGGCAGCTTGCCGGAGCCGCCGTCATTCCTTCAGTCAATCTGACCGGCGGCAACCAGCCTTGACCGGACATTCAGAGCAGGCCGGTCAACGCACGCTCCTGGCCGAAAGCCGCCGTGAAGGCATGGTGAGTTCCTCTTCAAAAGGAGCTCACCATGCGAATACAACGCACTGCCTGGAACAAAGGCCGATTGATTGGCCAGAAACCGCCGCTGAACCCGAAGGAGATTTGGTCGCTCCGCATCCGCCTGCAGTTGGCGGATAAAGCACGTGACCTAGCCCTATTTAATCGAGCCGTTGACAGCAAGCTGCGCGGTTGTGACTTAGTCTCGCTGCGCGTCCGCGACGTATACCAAGGTGCCGCAGTTGTAAGCCGCGCGATTGTGATGCAGCGCAAGACGCATCCGCCCGTTCAATTCGAGATCACTTAGGCGACAGGCGAATCCGCTCACGAAATCTTCGTTGCTTTTCAAACTTGACTGTTTTGGAACGTTTGATACATAATGATTCAATCGTATCTACAATGCATTCCCATGGTCAGACCTCGACAGTTCGATGAAGCTGCGGTGCTCGATGCCGCTGTCCAGTGTTTCTGGTCGCGGGGGTACGAGGTCACCTCGGTTCGCGAGCTGTCTCAAGGCATGGGTCTTACAAGCGCAAGCCTCTACAACGCCTTTGGCGACAAGCGCGCGCTGTACCGACGTTCACTGGAGCACTATCTTGAGCAGAGCGTACGAGACCGCATCAGGCGTTTCGAAGGGCTTGCGCCCCGTGATGCCATCGCCGCGTTTCTGGGCGAGATCGTTGAGCGCTCTATGGGCGACCCTGAGCACCGTGGCTGCATGCTGGTCAACGCCGCGCTGGAAGTCGCGCCCCATGATCCGGAGTTTCGCCTCGTCGTGGCGGAGGAACTCAAGCAAATCGAGGCCTTTTTTCGCCGCTGCGTCAACAGAGGTCAAAAAAGCGGGGAGATAGCGGCCACGCTGGACGCGAGAGATGGTGCTCGCATGTTGCTCGGCGTGTTGATGGGCATTCGCGTGCTTGCACGCGCGCGGCCCGAGCGCGCGCTGCTGGAAGGAATTGTGCGCCCTGCGTTGGGGTTGCTCGATCCGCCGGCGCGATCCCCTAAACAAGGAACCCACTGAGCCGATCGAAGACCCACACTCAGATGACTCACAGACCCGGCCGACGTCGCAACCAGGCTCATTGACAACGACTCGGTGCACCTTCTTCTGTGCTGGAAACACGACAAATTCTCACTTTCATCAGCTTTTTTTAAGGAAACAAAATGCGCATCATCGTTATGGGTACCGGCGGCGTCGGCGGCTACTTCGGCGCACGACTTGCCAATGTCGGGCACGACGTTACATTCATCGCGCGGGGACAGCAACTCGCGGCTATCCGGGATGGCGGCCTGCGTCTGGAGAGCCCGCGCGGCAACTTGCATCTACAGGACGTCAAGGTAACGGATAACCCCTCTGAGGCAGGCACGGCCGACATCGTGCTGTTCGGGGTCAAGCTGTGGGACACCGCGAGCGCGGCGGAAGCCATCAAACCAGTGATTGGCGCGCAGACTGCAGTGGTTTCTTTCCAGAACGGCGTAGTCAAGGACGACACACTGCGGCAGGCACTTGGAGACAGGCACGTCGTCGGGGGCGTTTGCTATATTGCTGCGACCATTGCTGAACCTGGCCTGATCCGGCACTCGGGAACCATGCAGAAACTGGTGTTCGGTGAGTACGACGGCAGTAGTTCCGTGCGAATCACGCAGTTTCGTGACGCTTGCGCGGAAGCAGGCATTGATGTTGAGTTGAGTGCCGACATCCGGCGGGCGATCTGGGAGAAGTTCGTATTCCTGGTTGGATTGTCCGGTACCACTAGCACGGTCCGCACGCCCATTGGACCGATCCGCGTCAACGCTCGCTCGCGGGACTTCCTCCGCGCGGTGATGGACGAAGTGGTGCAAGTCGCCCGCGCTGAGGGGGTTGCACTGCCCGCCAGTTACGCGGACGACAGGCTCGCCTTTGCAGACCAGGTTCCCGCGACAATGAGCTCGTCCATGCATAACGACCTTGAGCGCGGAAACCGCATTGAAGTGCAGTGGCTCAGCGGTGATGTAGTTGCCAGGGGAGTTCGACTCGGCGTGCCGACGCCATGCAATCGGGCCATCTTCGACATCCTTTCAGTGCATGCCGACGGGCGCCCAGCATGAACACGCTGAAAGGCCAAGCTGGCCTCACGATCCGGGCCATTGAGGCAACACTGGTGGTCGTGCCTATGCGTCGCGCGCTGGGCACCAGCGCCATGCGTATAACCGAAGCGCCTTTGCTGCTGATAGATTTACTAACCGAAGAAGGCATTACGGGCCGCGCATACCTGTTTTGTTACCTTCCGGCCGCAGGTAGGGCGGCAATGGCTCTGGTTCGGGATGCGAACGCGCTACTCGCCGGCAAAGACGCCGCACCGGCCGAAGTGCGTTGCATGCTCGAGGCGCGGTTCCGGTTGCTCGGCGCGCGTGGTATTGCATCGATGCTTATGGCCGGTATCGACGTCGCGTGTTGGGACGCGCTGGCGATTTCGGCGAATCTGCCGCTCGCGAGGTTGTTGGGCGCGCCATTGCGTTCCGTTCAGGCCTACAACAGCAATGGACTCGGCCTCCTGGATGCGACGGCCGCGGCAGACGAGGCCCAGGAGCTTGTGGCAGAAGGTTTCCGTGCCATCAAAATGCGGCTGGGCCGGACATCACCGGGGGAAGATCTCGCGGCGGTGCGTGCCGTGCGCGCCGCTATCGCCGATGACATTGTGCTGATGTCGGACTTCAACCAGGGCCTGACGCCGAATGAAGCACGCGAGCGTTGCATGCAGCTTGACGGCGAGGGTTTGTACTGGATCGAGGAACCTGTCGCCCACGATGACTACGCCACCAGTGCCGAGCTTGCCGCTTTGCTCATCACCCCGATCCAGATCGGAGAGAACTTCGCGGGTCCGAGAGCGATGACACATGCACTATCGCAGCGCGCAAGCGACTTCGTTATGCCCGATCTGGAGCGCATCGGCGGAGTGACGGGCTGGATGGCAGCAGCGGCGCTGGCCGATGCGGCGCGTGTAGAGTTTTCCTCACACTTGTTCCACGAAGTGAGTGCACATTTGATGGCAGCAACACCCACCGCGCATTGGCTCGAATACGTCGACTGGGCCGATGCGATCCTTCAAGAACCTCTGAAGGTAGTGGGCGGGTATGTAACGCCGCCCGACCGGCCTGGTAACGGCCTGATTTGGGATGCGGAGGCTGTCAAGCAGTTCGAGCAACCGCTTTGATAGCATGGATAGGCCCGCCCGAATGTCAGCCTGTACCTAGGGAATACATGCGCAGCCGCCTGATCCGCGTGGCGTTCCGACTTGGACGGTGCGAGCAGCTGACCTTCTGAGCCCGCTGGTATTCGAGCAGATTCGCACTGGAAGGTGAAATATGTCTACGAAAGCGGGTCAGGTCCACGGTGCAGGGTCTGAACGTGCGAAGACGTACCTGTCAAAAGTGGGCGGCGTGGAGCAGGTCTTCAGCAGCGACATGTGGGCACGCGCCAGGCGCCTCGGCAAGATTCGAAACTTGATTGCCCACTCTCAGGGGCGCGTCAACGAATCATGTGACGCAATGTTAGTTGCCGCTTTGAGAAAGCTCAACGGACTGCAGCTGAAGCCGGTCGCCGAAGGCGCCATCGAATTCCACTTACTCTTGTCGTCGACCTTTGTCATGGAGGCTATTAGCACGCTGCAGGCGCTTATCCACAGCATCGTTGTTTTCGAGCGCGATTGGCTCGACTCGCCTTGACGTGAAGGGCCAACGACCGCAATCGCTGGTGAAGCTGACGTTCGCGGCGAACACTCGAACGGCTGCTTCGGGCCCTTAGCGGTAGTTGCATCTTCTCCAAAGGCGACATTCAGTGGTCAGCACCAACGAGGTAGTCAGCGTTTAGCGGAATGGTAGTCAATGATTGTCAGAAGCTGCAGTTTGCGAAACGCCGATTTAAAACTATTACAAATTCGGTGCACCACATCTTCCATGGAAGTTCTAGGCTAGTGTTTACTCAAAGTCCCCCATTTTTCTGAATAAATTATGGGAAGAAATGGGCTATTGAGTATTTTTTCTTATTTTTGCAGGCCGACGAATGGCGGCAAGTGGGTCAAAGGAATAGGACGAGTAATGCTTCTTGGTGAATTGTCTTTACGGTCCAAACTGGCTGGGTTACTGATGGCGGCATCGGTGATTCCACTGGGTGTGTCGGCCTTCTTTGACATTCGCGAAATGCGTGAGAAGGGGATCAAAGATGCAGAAGCATTGCTTGCCGCACGTGCGGAGCAGATCTCACGCGAAATGGATAGTACGCACAACGGATACCGGCAGTCAGCCGTTCGTGTTGCAAACCTGCCTGCCGTGAAGGCGTATTGCGTTGCGCCGGAGAATGGGCGCCAAGACCATCAGGATCGCTTGCTCGGGATCTTTGCTACTCTCAATAAGAGCGATGCTGCTATTCACGGACTTACTGTCATGGACGGTACTGGCCGAATAGTCGTTGCATCAGAGAAATCGCTTGTCGGGTCCGACCGGTCAACACGGCCCAATGTCATCAAGGCGCTACGCGGCCAATCTGTCACCAGCGACATAGCCTTCGCGATACGACAGGGGCAGTTGCAGCCGACAGTTGTCTATTTGGAGCCCGTACGTGATGACCAGAACCGGGTCATTTGCATTGTGGCCATGGGGGTGCACGCAGAGGTGTTCTGGAAAGTTCTACGATCCTCCCACGGGACGGCCGGGCCCAACAGCTTTGCGGTGCTGTATGACAAGCTGGGCATTCGGGTCGGGACGTCGCGGGAAGAGTCTTTGCTTTACCGACCAAGCGGTAATCTCGGGAGGGATGAAGTGGAAAGCCAGGTGGCGGCGAACCGTTTCGGCGCCCGCACGCGGGAATTTCTTGGTGATGTGTACGCTTTTCCGCAACATTTTGAACGCGCCCGCGCAGCAGGCACCGATTCTGAGGTATTTCGTGGGTCATCGCCACTGAACAATGCCGTTAACTTTGGTGTGGCGCATCGTTTGTCCAGCGTGCCGTGGACTGTTTTTTACATGGTCCCAGAACAAAATATCTTGGCCGAAATTTCTAAGGCTGCGCGAGAAAAACTCTTGCTTGTTTTGGCAATCATGGGTATGTCCTCCGGCCTGGGGTTTTTTTTTGAAGCGAGCATTCTCCGGTCAATCAGAGCTCTTAGTGAAGCGACCACAGCTCTATCCAGCGGTGTGGACGATGTACGAGTTCCAGTGCGAGGCAATGATGAGCTGGCCCGGCTTGGCGTCAGTTTCAACGAAATGGCTGACAAACTCCAAGCCCAGGCAAACGATTTGCAGAAGACGAATCATCAACTTCGTACTTACTCTCGCGAGCTGGAAGTAACGAACAAGGATTTGGATGCATTTGCCTTTTCTGTATCACACGATTTGCGCGCCCCGCTACATGTGGTAGACGGATTCTCGAAGTTGCTCGCAGACAAATTTGAGAGGAAACTTGACGACAAAGCTGGACAGTACCTCTCCAGAATTCGTTCGGGCGTTATTTTGATGGAGCAGTTGATTGAGGGTTTACTCAGGCTCTCGCGTCTCGGGAGGAAGCCGCTGGATAAACAACCGGTCAACATTGCCGAGTTGGTGTGCAATGTCGTACGAGAAATGCCTGAGGTGATGTCCAGGCATTGCCTGGTAGAAATTCCTGCCGATCAATCGCCCGTTTTGGCGGACCGGGTGTTATTGCGTCAGGTATTTTCAAATTTGCTGTCTAACGCATGCAAATTTTCGTCAAAAGAAATCAATCCGAAGGTTTGTATCGGTTCTCAGTCAGTGGATGGTCAGCAAATTTACTTTGTACGTGACAATGGCGCCGGGTTTGATCCTGCGCACGCAAAACATTTGTTCGAGCCCTTTCAGCGCCTCCATCGTGCCGATGAATTTGTTGGACTGGGTATCGGTTTGTCGATTGTGAAACGGATAGTTGAACGGCATGGTGGCCGAATCTGGGCGGAGGCTGGATTGGGTGAAGGCGCGTGTTTCTACTTTACGCTGGGTGACGGTCTTATTGAGGAGAGAAAATTCAGCATTAGGGAGTGAGAGCACCATCTTAGATACAAGACCTATTTCCATGTTTCATCCAATGATTAGCCGCGTATCCAAGATGACAGGTTCACGCTGGGACTGACGGCGATCAGCTCCAGTGACCGGCGGCTTTGGGACCAAACTCACTACTCCTGAGTTCCAAGTGACCGACCGCTACGGGCCCAAATGAGACGTTTGAGCATCACCCCCAAAGCGGTCTGTCATGCTCGTGAGTTCATGGTGTCAGCGGACTAACTGTTCCGCCCGCTGCAACCTTCAACACATGGGTGTAGGTCATGGTGGTGGACACATCGCTGCGACCCAGAAACTCTTGTACCGTGCAGATACCGAACATGCTCCAGGACCTGGTCCAGCAGTTGTGTGGATCGAAAAAAAAGCGTGTCGGGTTTCATGCAAGTTTTATATCTGTGTTTTTACATAGTAAATCGAGCACACAACCAGGCTGCAAGCCACTCTCAGGAGGAAGACGTGCCCAGAATATCCCGCATCGTCCAGCTTATTTCTCAGGTTCTGCGGGATACATTACGCTAAGCTTCACAACTGCACCGTGATTTCAGACACTCAAGTCCTCTTATACTATTCAAGGGTGCAATGGCACTCCCGAAGGAGCCTGTCCGCATCTCGTCCATAACAGCCGCTGAATTCCTACTTATCCAGTCAGCCGAACACAACAAGGCCAACTACTAGGCGTTGGTGCATGGATGCCATCCGGGGCGAGATTACCCCAACCCCGCAGGGGTTAGGCGACAGCCGCCGAAGTGCGCACGGAGTTAGGGCGTCCAGCGCTCAGCATGCGGTTGAGCACCGCCACCGCAGCATTTGCCTCGGCCTGCTGGCCGTGCGGATCGCGAGCACGCAGCTTCGGTCCAATGATGGCCTTAAAGCGACCCATCGTGGTTTCCACCAACGCACGTTTCCCGTAGCCATAGGCCTCTTGCCACTCCAGCCGTCCCAGGCTTTGAATTATCAACAGGTGGTTGTCGCGTGTGGTCGGCGCTGCCTCGAATTGCGCACTGGGTTGGGCCGTAACGCGCGGTGGAATGACGACATCGATCTGCGTATCGCGTTGGGCAATCCGCTCGTAGGTTGGCTCGCCGTCATAGGCGCCGTCGGCGGTAACAGCTGCGACTTTTTGCTCGATCTGATCAAGCAGTGGGCCAACCTGAGATGGGTCATCGAAATCTTGGCCAGTCAAGACCGACGCCTCGATGTGCCCCGTGCTGGCGTCCACTGCCAAGTGCAGCTTTCTCCAGCTACGCCGTGACTTTTGTCCGTGCTTTTCTTGCAGCCATTCGCCTGCGCCAAACAGCTTCAGCCCGGTGCTGTCGATCAACAAATGCAGTGGCCCGGCGGGCAACGCGCACTGGCGTGGCAAATCCTTGAGAGTCATGCTTCGGCGACTCAAGGTGGTATGGTCGGGGGCCTTCAGATCCGCCCCGAGCAGCTGGAAAATCGAACTCATCAAACCTCCGGTTTGTCGCAGGGCTTGGCCAAAGACCAGGCGCAGCATCAGGCAGGTTTGGATGGCCTGATCCGAATAGCTGGACTGCCCGCCTGGTGTTCTGCGCACTGGGGCCGGCCAGAGTTGCATCGCCTGCGGGGTGACCCAGAACGTTAGGCTTCCATGGTTGCGAAGGCCGCCTTCATACTCGGGCCAGTTGCTCACGCGGTGCTTCATCTTCGGAATATGATGGCGGCGCTTGGTGTTGAACTTGTTGGGCATGCGGGGGGCCGTCTTTTATCAGGGCCGTGAGCCTACCAGACCAGCAACGGGGTATCCATGCACCAACGCCCGATTCCGCCGGAAATTCGCGGCCTCTGCGATTGAAGCCAGGCAGGCGCCGGGGCGCCTATTGCGAGAAAAGGCGTGCAGCCAGCGTCGTTCTGGCGCGCTGCAATGCGGGCAGGAAGGCGTCACGAAACTCGATCATGGTCATGCGTTCGGCACGCACGGCGATACTCATGGCGCCGACGGCATTGCCGGTCCGGTCGCTCACCGGAACAGCCATCGAGCGCACCCCGGTCTCCAGCTCTCCGTCATTGGTCGCATACCCGTC
>CXWL01009392.1_pt1 | contig 24411 bp, 12 predicted proteins | sample 590931 | NCBI WGS metagenome assembly CXWL01 (sample SAMEA3498368, study PRJEB10139) | groundwater metagenome | biome: water well; material: biofilm material | place: Germany | collected 2015-04-27
GAACTCGTTCTCATCGAGGGCCCGGAATTGCGGCTCTGTGATCGGACCGGGCGCGAACTCGGCGGGGCCACCGTCCCTCAAGGCTTCACGGCGGCGGCCTATCTGCCCGGCTCGCCCTACGGCAGCGTCATCCTCGGCTCCAGCCCGAACGGGGACGACAATCTCTACCGGCTGACCTTCGAGCCGGGCTGGGAAAAATCGCTCGCCCGGCTCGAGCGGCGCGGCCTCATGGCCGGCGTCGGCGCCACCCTGCAAAGCCTCGGGGCCACCGCGCGCCAGTGGAAGGGCGAGCCCATGCGCGGGGCCGACGGCCCCTTCGATGTGATTGTGAACCACACGCTCTGGAGCGGGTGGAATCCCAAAAATTTCGCTACCTGGATCGCCGAGGTCCGCGACTACAAGCGGAGCTTCCCCTACGCGCGGCTGCGCTTCGCCACCGCCTTCTGGCCGGGCGAGGATGCGCCGCTGCTGCGCCCCGACGGCCAGCCGTGGGGCCGGGACCGGCGGCTGGCGCACGACCTGACGCGCGCGCAGATCGTCGCCGCTGCGAAACATTTCGAGCGGGAGCGCTGCCCCTTCTGGGTGCAGGTCGGCCACGGCTGCGATCCGCATCTCGAGGTGGGGACCGTCGCCGCGATGCTGGACGCCGCTCCGACGATGCTGCTCGGTTTTATCGACGCCGAGGCCGAGAAGCCCGACGTCATGCGTTACTACCTGGAGCACCACATCAAACCGATCCTGGAACTTTGCCTCAACCACGGGAAACGCTTCATCCTGCGCAACAAGAACGTCTGGTGGGCGCACTGGCCGGCCGATCCGCAGATCCGCGAACTCATCTTCAACGGCCGCTACCGCTCCGTGATCCTGCCCTCGGTCGAGGACAGCAACTCGCGCAGCCCCGACCTCAATCTCGCCGCGCGCGTCGGCCTCTGGCTCGACGGCCAGGTGGACGGGTGGGCCAGCCGGGCCGGTGCGGATTGGTTCAGTTTCAACCGCTCTTGGGAATGGGAATACCCCCTGACGGGGCACCCCACCCTGCGTTATTACGCCGGACAGGCGATGCTGGGCGCGCGCACCTTTCTGCTGATGAGCGGCGAACGCGAACGCGCCTCGAACCGCTGGACGCCGGTCGGCCGGGAGGGCACGGCGACGTTCCTCCACCTGCTGGGCCGGGGTGCAATCACTCCGCCCAAACGGGAACAACTGCGCGGGATCTCGCCCGTTGCGCTGGAGGTGCGCCAGCCGAGTGTGCGCTTCAGGGAGCACGGGACCAACGGGCATGGCGACTCCGGCTGGAACCGCGACGACAGCGACGTCAAACCGTGGGCGTTCGACCGGCTCGATTGTTACTGGGGCATGGCGCCGCTGCCGCCAACCGACGTGTCCACCTATCTCTGGAGCCGCACCCGCCGCGACGCCACCCATCTGCCCGCCACGGCCCCGCAAGGTTTCGTCGCCCTCGTGCCGGGCGGCGTTTCCCGTCCGGACAGCCCGTGGAAAACCGTCTGGACCACCGATGGCGACACCCTAAGCAAGGACGGCCGGTCCTATCCGCTCGTGGAGGCGAGAACCGCGCTGCTCGCCGATCTAGCGGCCGCGGAAAGCAGCCTGCCCTTCCATGTCGAGGGCCGGGTATTCCATCAGGTCGTCGAACAAACGCCGGAAAGCTATATCGTCACGCTGATCGATCCCGGTTGGGTCGATCCCGCCGAGCGCACCGTGCGCCTGAGTTCGCGGTTGCCCGGCCGCTGGATCGTCACCGACCGTCTCACCGGCCAGGCCCTGGGGGAACTGGACGCTTCCTTGGATCTGCGGGTGCCAGCCGGCGCACTGCGCCTGCTGGAGGTGCGGCGGCCGTGAGCCCGGCGGCCGCGATCAGCTATTCACGCGCAAACCCCCAAATCTCGCAACATGACCAATAGATCCATCGCGCCGCAGGCAGGGACCGAACTCGAACAACGTGAGCGCCTCAAGTGTTTCGTCCATCCTGACTCCGATGCCGCCAGTGCGCTGGTGGCCGGCGAACTGGCCGCCTTGATTCGGCGCAACGAGGCCGCGGGGCGGCCGACCGTGCTGGGACTCGCGACCGGCTCCACGCCGGTGCGGCTTTATCGCCAGCTCATCCGGCTGCATCGCGAGGAGAGGCTCAGTTTCAGACACGTCATCACCTTCAACCTGGACGAATACCACGGCCTGCCGCGAACGCACCCCGAGAGCTACTGGCGCTTTATGCACGAACAGCTGTTCGACCACATCGATATTCCGCCGGAGAATGTCCACGTGCCCGACGGCATGGTGCCACGCGCGGAGGTTTTTGCGTGGTGCCGCGGTTACGAGGAAAAGATCCGCGCCGCCGGCGGGCTCGACATACAAATCCTCGGCATCGGGCGCACGGGCCACATCGGCTTCAACGAGCCCGGTTCCGGCCGGGACTCGCGCACCCGGCTGGTCACCCTCGACACGCTCACCCGGCGCGACGCCGCGCGCGACTTCTTGGGCGAGGCGAACGTCCCCCGTCACGCCATCACGATGGGGGTCGGCACGATCCTGGAGGCGCGACTCATCCTCCTGCTCGCTTGGGGCGAAGCGAAGGCACACGTGCTGGCCGACGCCATCGAAAAAGACCCAACCGACTCGCTTCCCGCCAGTTTCCTGCAAGGCCACCCCGGGGTGGAATTTCATCTCGATGCCGCGGCCGCGAGGGAACTCACCCGGGTGCGCCACCCATGGTTGGTCGGGCCCGTCGTCTGGACTCCCGCGCTCATCCGCCGTGCCGTCGTCTGGCTCGCCCAACAGACAGCCAAGCCCGTCCTCAAATTGCTCGACGAAGACTATAGCGAGCACGGCATGGCTGATCTTCTTACCGAACAGGGCCCGGCCTACGGACTGAACATCCGCATCTTCAACGAGGTGCAGCACACGATCACGGGCTGGCCAGGCGGCAAACCGGACGCCGACGATCAGCACCGGCCCGAGAGGGCGCTCCCGCCGCGGAAACGCGTTGTCGTATTTAGTCCCGAGCCCTCCGACGATGTGCTCGGCATGGGCGGGACTTTGCGCCGGCTCGTGGACCAGGGCCACGAGGTGACGATCGCCTACGTCACGTCCGGCAATCTCGGTGTGCCCGACGAGGAGGTGGCGATGGCCGCCGAACTTATAATCGAACTGGCCCGCGCCGGCACCGGGGCCGAAATCGCGCAGGCCGTGCGACGGCAGCTCGGGACCAAGGCAGCCTTTGCGAACGACACCGTGGAAGTGCGCCACCTCAAGGGTGTGCTCCGCCGCGGCGAGGCGCGCGCGTCGCTTCGCACTTGCGGCCTTGATGTCGCGCACGCCCGGTTCCTCGATCTGCCGTTTTATGAGCAGGGTCGCTACCGGCAATTCCTGATCGGCGAAGCCGACGTGGCCCATGTCGCTGCGCTCCTGAGCGGACTGCGGCCGCACCAGATTTTCACCACCGGCCACTCGGCCGATCCGAGTTCGGTGCCCGCCGTTTGTTTCGAAGTGCTGCGCCGCGCGCTTGCCCTCACCGCGGACGAAGCTTGGCGCGCCGCCTGCCGAATCTGGTTCTACCAGGGACCCGATCGCGAATGGGAGCCGGCGGAGATCGACATGGCGGTGCCGCTCAGTCCGCGCGAACTCACACAGAAAATCCAAGCCATCTACTGCCACAAGAGCCAGCGCAGCCAGAACCCGGTCGTCGGGGCCGGCCTGCATGAATCCTGGCAGCAGGCCGAGCACCACAACCGCGCGATCTCCCGCCACTATGATCAACTCGGCCTTGCCGAATACGAAGCCATCGAGGCCTTCCGCCGCTGGCCTGTTCCATGAACCAGTTCGTCGCGCCATGGATTCGGTCGCCGCTCGGCCCGGACCTCCTACCCGCCACACCGCGGGCTGACGGGCGTGTGTCGGTGCCCCACAACCGCGTGCCCTTCCGTGCTTGTCGCATCCCATGAAGATACCCCCGTTGTTCCTTATCGGTCTCGCATGCCACGGGCTCGCCGCCGCCCCGGCCCAAGCCGGCGTGGAGATCATCCCCTCCCGCGGCCGCAACATTTATCGGCTCGCGGTGGCGGAGCTCGATGGCCAGGCCGCGACGAAGGAAATCGTCGGCTCGACCTACGACAACCGCGTGTGCGCGTTCGCGGTTGACGGGCGGCATCTGTGGGACGCGTCGGTGGGCGGATTCGTTTTCGACCTCGCGGCGGGGGATCTCGACGGTGATGGTCGCGACGAGATCGTGGCCGCTGGTGCGGACGGCTTGGTTTATGTATTCGATGCGTCGGGGCGAAAACTCTGGACGGCCGACCTGCAGGCGCCGGTCTATCAGGTCGCCATCGCGCGGCTCGACAGGAAAACGCCGGTGGTGCTGGCCGGCGGCGTGTCGCGGCAACTCACCGCCTTCACCGCGGATGGCCGCCGGTTGGCCGGCGTGGAACTCGACGGCGCGGTGCGGATGCTGCGGGCGGGGGATTTCGACGGCGACGGCCGGGACAAAGTCGCGGTGGTGCCAGCCAGCGGCGTGCGCGGCTACCGCGCGCCGGCGTCCCTGTCGTTTTTCCAGGATCCGCATCTTTCCAAACTCACGGAAGCGGGGGAGCGCGGGCCATTGGCGGCGTATCATCCGGTGTCCGCCGTCAAGAACACGAACGGCACCGTGGCCGATCTGAACGGCGATGGGGCCGAAGAGCTCATCTACCACTCCGGCGTCCACACGCTCAAGAGCGGGCTGCACCCGCTCTTCACCCTGCCGCCCAAGCACCCGGACCCGAGCTACGATCACCATTACACGATGCAGTTGCTGGCGGCGGGCGATCTGACCGATCGACCCGGCGCGGAGACTGTCATCGTCAATGGCGCCCAAGTGCGGCTTTGCGACGCGACCGGGCGGGAACTCGGCCATGCTTTCGCGGCCCTCGGATTCACCGATGTCGTTTATCTGCCCGGCACGCCGCACGGCAGTGTCCTCCTCGGCTCCAGCCCGAACGGCGACGACAATCTCTACCGCCTGAGCTTCGAGCCCGGCTGGGAAAAGGCGCTCAAGCAGCTTGAGCGCCGCGGCGTCATGGCGGGCATCGGCGAGACCCTCCGGCAAATGGGGACCGCCGCTGCCGCCTGGCGCGGGGAGCCAATGCCGGGCGCGGACGGACCCTACGATATCGTCGTCGCCCACGGCCTCAGCCAGCCCGCCGGCGGTCATCTTTGGAATGGGGCGGAGAATCCGCGACCGTTCGACTTGTGGATCTCCGAGGTGCGCGAGTATGAAAAACTCTTTCCCTATCCGCGCCTGCGCTTCTCCACCAATTTCTGGCCGGGCGAGAACGCACCCCTGCTCCGCCCCGACGGCAAGCCCTGGGGCCGGGACCGGCGGCTGGCCCACGACCTGACCCGCGCGCAGATCATCGACGGGGCGGGATACCTCGAGGCGGCCCGCTGTCCCTTCTGGGTGCAGGTCGGCCACGGATGCGACCCGCATCTCGAAGTGGCGACCGTCGCCGCGATGCTGGAGGCCGCCCCGACCATGCTGCTCGGTTTCATCGATGCCGAGGCCGAGAAGCCCGACGTCATGCGCTACTACCTGGAGCACCACATCAGACCAATTCTGGAGCTCTGCCTCAAACACGGGAAGCGCTTCATCCTGCGCAACAAAAACACCTGGTGGGCGCACTGGCCGGCCGATCCCGGGGTTCGCGAACTCATCTTCAACGGTCGCTACCGCTCCGTGATCCTCCCCTCGGTCGAGGACAGCAACTCCCGCAGCCCCGACCTGAATCTGGCCGCGCGGGTCGGCCTCTGGCTGGACGGCCAGGTGGACGACTGGGCAAGCCGCTGCAGCGCCGACTGGTATGGTTTCAACCGTCTCTGGGCATGGGAATATCCCCTGACCGGCCATCCGGCTTTGCGCTACAACGTCGCGCAGGCAATGCTCGGGGCCCGCATCTTCATGATGCTCAACGGCGAGAGCGAGCGCAGCACGGGCCGCTGGACGCGCACCGGCACCGAGGGCACGGCGACCTTCCTCCACCTGCTCGGCCGGGGCGCCATCACGCCGCCGAGGCGGGAGCAACTGCGCGCCCTTTCCCCGGTGGCGTTGGAGGTGCGGCAACCCAGCGAGCGGTTCACCCGGCACGGGCTCAACGGCCACAACCTGGAACGGTGGAATCTCGACGACACCGACACGCAACCATGGGCGTTCGACCGGCTCGACTGTTACTGGGGGATGGCGCCGCTGCCGCCGACCGACGTGTCCACCTATCTCTGGGGCCGCACCCGGCGCGACGCCTCCCACCTGCACATGACGACTCCACATGGCTTCGTCGCCCTTGTGCCCGGCGGCATCTCGTCCGCAGATGGCCCTTGGAAAACCGTGTGGACCACCGACGGCGACAGCCTGAGCAAAAACGGCCGGGCCTATTCGCTCACCGAGGCGAGAACCGCGCTGCTCGCCGATCTGGCGGCGGCGGAAAAGAGCCTGCCTTTCCATGCCGAAGGCCGCGTGTTTCACCAGGTCGTCGAGCAGTCGCCGGATCGTTACATCATTGCCCTCGTCGATTCCGGCTGGCTCGATCCGGCCGAGCGCACGGTCAGGCTGACGACGCGCCTGCCCGGGACGTGGAAACTCACCGACCGGCTGAGCGGCGAAACGCTCGGCACGCTGGCGTCGCCTGTCGAACTGCAGGTGCCCGCCGGCGCCCTGCGGCTGCTGGAGGCCCGGCGCGAATAGCGCGGCCTGATCCGAACCATGATCGCCATGAAAACCAACCCGCGCGCCCTCCCTCTCGCTCTCGCGCTTCTGCTTCTGGCCGGCGCGGCCGGTGCCGCGGTTGACGCGGGCCCGACGCGCCGGCCCAACGTCCTCCTGATCATCGCCGACGATCTCGCGAAAACCCTGCCGTGTTACGGCTATCCGCTCGTGTCGGCGCCGAACGTGGATCGGTTGGCGGCGCGCGCGGTGCGGTTTGACCGCGCGTATTGCCAATATCCGCTCTGCCTGCCGTCGCGCACGTCGTTCCTGAGCGGGCTCCGCCCGGAGCACACGGGAAAGCTGGGCAACGAAGGTGCGATCCGCAGCAGCGCGCAGTTGAAGGACGCCATTTTCCTGCCGCAGCACTTCAAGGCGAATGGTTACTTCACCGCCCGCCTCGGCAAGGTCTTTCACATCGGGGCCGACGTGCCGGAGTGCTGGGACGTGACCGAAGAGGGGGCGCCCGGGCCGGGGATCGTCTATACGGGGATGGAACCGGCCAAACTCGGCCTCGCCGGAAACATCGTGGCGCATCACGAATTCGGCCGGAATGGTGACGCCACCGGCGGAGGGGAAGGCTCGACCTACTCGGTGCTCAACGGCGGCAAGGACAAGCTCATCGACGTGCGCAACGGGCAGCGCGCGGCTGAGCTTATCGCGGAACACGCGGGCGGCGCGCAGCCGTTCTTCCTCGCGTGCGGCTTCCGTCGCCCGCACCTGCCGCATCTCGCCCCGTCGGAATTTTTCGACCGCTACCCCGCGGACCGGATGCCACTGCCCGCAAACGGCGGGCCGGTGATTCCGGGAATCAGAGGGCCGGTTCCCGCGCAAGACTCCCGGGAGGCGCTGCGCGGCTATCTGGCCAGCGTGAGTTTCATGGATGAGCAGTTGGGCCGCGTGCTCGACGCGCTGGATGCGCACCAGCTCTGGGACAACACCATCGTTGTCCTGCTCGGCGATCACGGCTACCTGCTCGGCTCGCGCGGCGGCTGGTGGGGCAAGGGCGTCCTTTACGACGAAGCCGCGAGCACCGTGCTGCTCGTCGCCGCGCCGGGCAAGGCGCAGGGCACCGGCAGTTCGCGCGTCGTCGAGTTTATCGACCTCTATCCCACGCTCGGCGATCTCTGCGGCCTGCCCGCGCCGGCGGGAGTCGACGGGCGCAGCTTCGCCCCGCTGCTCGTGGATCCGGCGGCGCCGTGGGAGCACGCCGCCTACACGGTGGCCGCCGCCCACGGCCAACCCGCCGGTCTGGCCGTGAGCACCGAACGGTTCCGCTACCTCGAAAACGCCGACGGCAACCGGGAGCTGTTCGATGTCCGGGCTGATCCGCGCGAGTGGGTGGACCTCGCGGACCAGCCGGCGCACGCCGCCGACCTCGCGCGGCTCAAAAGCCTCGCCACCGATTACAAACGCAAGTTCCGCAGCCAATGATGAACCCGTCGCCGCCATTTTCCCGCCCCACCATGCCTTCCCGGTTGATCCTCCGTCTCTTGCCGCTGCTGGTCTCGGGCGGTGCCGTCGTCCCGTGGGCGGCCGGCGCGGAGCCGCCACCGGCCGCAACGCGACCCAACGTGGTGCTCATCGTGGCCGATGATCACGGCACCGATGCGCTCGGTTGCTACGGCAACCCGGTGATCCAGACGCCCCATCTCGATGCGCTGGCGCGCGATGGCCTCCGCTTCAGCCAGGCCTTTTGCACCACGGCCAGCTGCAGCCCGTCGCGCGCGGTCATCCTCAGCGGCCGGCAGAGCCACCACAACGGCATGTATGGCCTGCAACACGCCCAGCACCACTTCCAGTCGTTCGACGCGGTGCGGAGCCTGCCCGTGCTGCTCGCGGCCGCGGGCTACCGCACCGCGCGCGTGGGAAAATTCCACCTCGCGCCGGAGGCGGTGTTCCATTTCGAAACGATGCTGTCCGGCGGCGCGGCCAACGACCCCGCCTCCATCGGCCGCAGTCCCGTGGAAATGGCCGATGCTGTCCGGCCCTTTCTTTCCGCGGCCGATACCCGGCCGTTCTTCCTCTATTTCGCGCCGGATGACCCGCACCGGGCGAACGCGTTCCTGCCGGACGGGCGGCCCACTTTCGCGACGTATCCCCGGCCGAACAGCTTCGGCAACCGGCCGCAGGGCTACCCGGGGATCAACCCGGTGATCTATCGCCCGGAGCAGGTCATCGTGCCGCGGTTCTTGCCGGACACGCCGGAGTGCCGGAGCGAACTCGCGGAATATTACCAGTCCGTCTCGCGCCTCGATCAGGGCATCGGCCATCTGATCGGCCTGCTGAAGGCGGCCGGCCAATACGAGAACACGCTCATCCTCTATGTCTCGGACAACGGCGCGGCTTTTCCCGGGGCCAAGACGACCCTTTATGAACCGGGCATCCGGCTGCCCTGCATCATCCGCAGCCCGCGCCAGCCGGCGCGGGGCATCGTGCAGGAGGCGATGATCTCGTGGGCCGATCTGACCCCGACGATCCTCGATTTCGCCGGCGTGCCCCCGCCGGCCGGCGGATTTGACGGCCGGTCCTTCCGGCCGGCCCTCGAAGGCGCGCCCCTGCCGGGCTGGGATGAAGTCTATGCGTCGCACAACCTGCATGAAGTGACCATGTATTACCCCATGCGCATGGTCCGGACGCGACGCCACAAGCTCATCTGGAATATCGCCAGCGGCCTGACCTTCCCCTCGGCGCTCGACCTGATCGAATCACCGACCTGGATCAGCGCGGAAAAAACGGGCTCCGGTTTTTACGGCCGCCGCCGGATAGTCGATTTCCTCCAGCGGCCGCCCTTCGAGCTTTACGATCTGCAGCGCGACCCCGACGAGGTGGTGAACCTCGCCGACGACCCGGCGAGCCAGGCCGTGAAGGCGGAACTCATCGCGAAACTGAAGGCCTTCGAGGCTGCCACCGAGGACCCGTGGATTCACAAATGGACCTATCAATGAGCAAACCCCTGCTTCTCGCGGCCGCCCTCCTGCTCCCTTCGCTGGCCCATCCGGCGGTCGGGGAGACGGTGAAGCCCAACATCCTTTGGATCCTCGCCGAGGATTTTGGCCCCCATCTGGGCTGCTACGGCACCTCGCAGGTCTGGAGCCCCCAGCTCGACCGGCTCGCCGCCGAGGGGGTGCGTTTTGATCGCGCCTTCACCACGGCCCCGGTGTGCTCGGCCAGCCGCTCGGCCTTCATGACCGGCATGTATCAGACGAGCATCGGCGCGCAGAACCACCGTTCCCATCGCGACCCGGCCCATCCGCTGCCCGCCGACGTGCGGGTGTTGACGGACTGGTTGCGCGACGCCGGCTACTTCACCGCCAACATCCGCGAATTTCCCGCGCCCATCACGTTCAAGGGCGCGGGCAAGAACGACTGGAACTTTTATTACACCGGCGCCCCGTTCGATTCCGACCGCTGGGCCGACCTGAAGGCGCACCAGCCTTTTTTTGCCCAGGTCAATCTCGCCGAGACGCACCGCCAAGCCCGTGCCACCATCACGACCGGCCGGGCTTTCCCCGCGCCCCGCCGGGCCGATCCGGCGAAGGTCGCCATCCCGCCCTACTACCCCGACTGCCCCGAAGTGCGCGACGACTGGGCCAACTACCTCGACGACGCCTCGGCCCTCGATGAAAAGGTCGGCGCGATCCTCGCGCAGCTCAAGCGCGACGGCCTCGCCGACAACACACTCGTCGTCTTCATGGGCGACAACGGCCAGGCGCATGTGCGCGGCAAGCAGTGGTGCTACGACAGCGGCCTGCGCGTGCCGCTCATCCTGCGCTGGCCGAAAGCGTTTCCGACTCCCGCAGGCCTGGTGCCCGGCACGGCCAGCGGCCGGCTCGTTGAGGCCATCGACCTCGCGCCCACGCTGATCGCGCTCGCCGGCGCGCCCAAGCCCCCCGCGATGCAGGGCCGCGTGCTGTTCGGCCCGCGCGCGGAGCCCGCGCGCCGCTACGCATTCGGCGCGCGCGACCGTTGCGACGAAACGGTGTTCCGCCTCCGCACCGCGCGCGACGAGCGTTACCGCTACATCCGGAATTTCACGCCCGACCAGCCCTTCTATGCCCTGAACCGCTACAAGGAGAACCAATACGTGGCGATCCCCGCGATGCGCCGCCTCCATGAGCAGGGCAAGCTCAACGCCGTGCAGGAGCGGCTCTTCGCCGCGCGGATGGAGCCGGAGGAACTCTACGATCTCGACGCCGATCCGCACGAGATCGTCAACCTCGTCGCCTCCCCGCAGCCGGAACACCAGGCCGCGCTCAGCCGCCTCCGCCAGGCGACCGGGGACTGGATCATCGCAACCTATGACCAGGGCCGCATCTTCGAGCCGGCGCAGGAGATCCAGGCGCTGGACGACCGGGCGGAGGCAGCCTCCCGACGCACTTTCAACCGGCGCCACAATGGCAAGCCCGACAGCGCGCTGCCCAAGCCGGAAAATCCATGAGGGATTCCGCACCCATTGTCCCGCACTCCGACGGCAAACCCACGCCGCGCCTTTTTGAGATCAGAACCATCCGCCCATGAAAAACGCCCTTATCCGCCTCACGATCCTGCTGCTCGGCTCGTCCGGTGGTCTGGCCGCCACCGGGACGGAACGGCCCAACATCCTCTGGCTGGTCAGCGAGGACAACGGCCCGATGCTGGGCTGTTACGGCGATCCCCTCGCCCAGACCCCGACGCTCGACCGGCTCGCCCGCGATGGCGTGCTCTACGAACGGTGCTTCACGCAACCGGTCTGCGCACCCTCCCGCTTCACGCTGATCTCGGGTGTCTACGCCGCGACCGCCGGTCCGGCGCAGCACATGCGAGCCCAAGGCAACATCCCCGACTGGCTGCAAGGCTTCCCGGCGTTGCTGCGCGAGGCCGGCTATTACACCACCAACAGCGCCAAGACGGACTATAATTCCCCCATCAGCCTCAAAGGAGCCTGGAACGAATCGGGCAAGACCGCGCACTGGCGCCAACGCCCCGCTCCCGACCAGCCGTTCTTCAGTGTGTTCAACCACGAAGTCACGCATGAGAGCTGCCTGTTTCCCGAGCAGGAGGGGCCGCTGGACTTTCCCCCGACCGACCCGGCGCAGGTCCGCATCCCGCCCTACCAGCCAGACACGCCGGAGATGCGTGCCGATTGGGTCCGCTTCTACAACCACATCCGGCTCATGGACGGGCAGATGGCCGCCAAGCTCCGTGACCTCGCGCGCGACGGCCTCGCCGACAACACCATCGTGTTCTACTACGGCGACAACGGTGGCATCCTGCCCCGCAGCAAGCGCTTCCTCCAGGCCAGCGGCACGCATGTCCCACTAATCGTCTATTATCCGCCAAAGTGGCGGCACCTCGCCCCCGGCGCCCCGGGCTCGCGGATCAAGGACCCCGTGAGCTTCGTGGACTTCGCGCCGACCATCCTCTCCCTCGCCGGCGTGAAAATCCCCGCCTACATGCAGGGCCGCGCCTTCGCCGGGCCGGCCAAGGACGCGCCGAACGAATTCGTCTTCACCACGCGCGACCGCATGGACGAGCGCTACGACATGATGCGCTCGATCATCGACACCCGCTGGCTCTACATCCGCAACTTCCGTCCCGACCTGCCCTACGTGCAGCCGCTCGAATACATGTTCCAAGCCCGCGGCTACCAGTCCTGGGCCCGGCTCGCCGCGGCGGGGCAGCTCACGCCGGAAACGGCCCGCTACTGGGGTGCCAAGCCCCCGGAGGAACTCTACGATCTCGAAAACGATCCCGACAACGTCGTTAACCTCGCCGACGTGCCGGCGCACCGGGCCACGCTGGAGACGATGCGCGCCCGGCTGCGGCAACGCATGGTGGATATCACCGACAACGGCCTGCTGCCCGAAGGCTCTCCCCTCGAGGGTTACGATGCCTCGCGCATCCCCGGCGCCTGGCCGGTCGGACGCGTCGTGGATCTCGCCGTGCTCGCCTCGGAGCGCGATGCCGCGAACCTGCCAAAACTCATCGCCGCGCTCGACGACGAGAGCGAGCCGGTGCGCTGGTGGGCCGCGCAGGGCTGCACCGTGCTGGGACGTGCCGCCGCGCCCGCCGAGGAGGCGCTCCGGCGCCGGCTCGAAGACCGCTCGGGCTCGGTCGCCGTCGCGGCCGCCGAGGCGTTGGCCCGGCTCGGCCGGGTCGAGGCGGCGTTGCCCGTGCTTGAACGCCTGGTGCTGGAGCCGAATCCCCCCGGGGTCATCCAGCAGGCGGGCAATGTGCTCGACCGCTTGGGCGAGCTGGCCCGTCCCTCGCTGCCCGCGATGAAGCGCGCCGCGGCCACCGCCCAGCCCACGAAGCCCGGCACCTACGCTCCGCAGTATATCCTTAACCACGCGATCGCCGTCCTCGAGGGTCGGGTGTCGGCCCTCGTTTACCCGCCCGCCGTTTCCCCTGCCAGCGCAACACACCAACCCTAAGCCCGAACGATGCAAATGAACCACCAATTTTCTCTGAAGACCGGACCAGCTACCGACCAGCGGCGGGACGGCGTGTGGACACTGGGGCTCGCCGCCGCGACCATCGTGCTCGCCCTGATGCTCGTGCCGGCACCGGCCGCTGCCGCCGAGCCCTCGTCGCGCCTGCACCTGAACTGGGATGACGGCTGGCGTTTTCACCTCGGAGATCCGGCGAAGGCGGACGCCGTCGACTTTGACGACGCCCGCTGGGAGTCCGTCTTGCTCCCGCACGACTGGGCCATCCTTGGCCCGATCGCCCAGGACAATCCCGGCATCGGCCGGATGGGCTATTACGGCGGCGGCGTGGGTTGGTATCGGAAATCCTTCGCTCTTCCTCCCGGGGCGGAAGGGAAACGGGTGCGTGTCACTTTTGACGGAGTCTACATGAACGCCGATGTCTGGATCAACGGCCAGGCCCTCGGCCGCCGGCCCTACGGCTACGTCAGCTTCGGCCACGACCTCACGCCTTATCTGCACGCCGACGGCCGGGCCAACGTCATCGCCGTGCGGGTGGACAATTCCGCGCAGCCGAGTTCGCGCTGGTATACCGGCTGCGGCATCTACCGGCACGTCTGGCTGACGGCCACCGCCGATACGCACGTCGCGCCCGACGGGGTGTTCGTCACCACGCCCGCCGTCACCGAGGACCGGGCCACCGTCCAGGTGCAGACGACCGTCGCCAACGAGACGTCCGCTCCGGTAGCCGTCACCGTCGAGCACGCGATCCGCCGGGCCGGCCGGGTCGTGGCCACGTTGCCCGCGAGCGCGCAAACCGTCGCCGGCGGCGGGACGGCGGCCTTCGACCAGCAGGCCGGGCTCGTGCGCCCCGAACTCTGGTCGCCGGAATCACCGGAGCTCCACACGCTCGAAACGACCGTCCGGGTCGCGGGTCGCCTCACCGACCGCCTCGAGACAACGTTCGGCGTGCGCCGGCTCGAGTTCACGAGCGACCGCGGCTTCTTCCTCAACGGCCGAAACCTCAAGTTGAAAGGCGTGTGCCTGCATCACGACGCCGGCCCGGTGGGCGCGGCGGTGCCCGAGGACGTCCTGCGCCGGCGACTCCTGCTGCTCCGGGAAGGCGGCTGCAACGCCATCCGCACCGGCCACGCGCCGATGGCGCCGGAATTCTACGACCTGTGCGATGAACTGGGCCTGCTGGTCATGGCCGAGACCCTCGACGAATGGCGCGTCGCCAAACCGGACATGAAAGCCGCCGGCTACAACACGCTTTTCGCGGATTGGGCGGTGCGCGATGTCGAGGACGCGGTCCGCCGCGACCGGAACCACCCTTCGGTTTTCATGTGGAGCGTGGGCAACGAGATGCGGGAGAACGGCACCGCGGAAGGCGCCGCCGACGCCCGCCGGCTGGTCGAGGCCGTGCATCGGGTCGATGCCACGCGGCCAGCCACGAGCGGCATCAATCACATCGACGTGGCCAACGCCTCGGGTTTCGCCGACGCCTTCGACGTCACGGGCTACAACGACGGCGGGGGCTCGGTTTTCCTCTACAGCGAGGATCGGCTCAAGTTTCCCCACCGGAAATTCATCGGCACCGAGCACCCGCACACGGCCCACACACGGGGTGTTTACCGCACCACCACGCGCATGGCGAAGACCGTGCCGGGGAATCCGCCCATTCCCAATCTCGCCCCGGAGGAGGTATTCCCGGAAGCGAAAGAGGTCGCCGCCGCCCGCCCCGCCGTCAATTCCTCCTACGACAACCACTACACCTGGATCAACTCCCGCGACTCCTGGCGGTTGACCGCCAGCCGGCCCTATATCATGGGTGAGTTCCGCTGGACCGGCATCGATTATCTGGGCGAATCAAGCTGGCCCAGCCGCGCCTCCTCTTCGGGCCTGCTGGATCTGGCAGGCTTTCCGAAGGACCAATATTATCTCTACCAAAGCCTCTGGACGAAACGTCCGATGGTCCATCTGCTGCCGCACTGGACGCACCCCGGCAAGGAGGGCGTGGCCATACCGGTCGTGGCCTACTCCAACGCCGAGGAGGTCGAACTCTTCCAGGACGGCCGCTCGCTCGGACGTCAGCCCATGACCCTGGACTGGCAGATCGTCTGGATGGTGCCCTATCGCCCGGGGACCCTGCGCGCGGTGGCCTACCGCGATGGCCAGGCCGTCGCCGAGACGACCCAGCGGACCGCCGGCCCCGCCCGCCGCCTGCAACTCGAGCTGGATCGCACCGCGCTGACCGCGAACCGGCGCGATGCCGTGCATGCGACGGTGCGCGTGGTGGACGAGCACGGCGTGCTCGTGCCCGGCGCCGCGAACCGGATCACTTTCTCCGTCCGCGGCCCGTTGCGCCTCCTCGGCACGGAGAACGGCAACGTGCTCGATCATACGCCGGCGCCGTCGGCGGCGCGCGATGCTTTCGCGGGCCTGGGCCTCGCGATTTTTCAGGCGACCGACCGGTCCGGCCCGGTCGAAATCACGGTCTCCGCCGACGGACTCGAACCGGCCACCGCACGCCTGGATGCGCGGAAGCCGGCCCGCACGGCCGGCCGCGAGTTGGAACCCGTTGTCGTCACCCGACGCGACCGCCCCTAATTTCATGAAACCCCGTCAAATCATCCAGACTCTCGTGGCGGCCCTCGCCTTTGCGCCGTTCCCCGATTTGTCCGCCGCCGCCCCGGCGGAACGGCCCAACATCATCTTCATTTTTTCCGACGATCATGCGCAGCACGCCATTTCCGCCTATGGATCGAGGGTGAACCGGACCCCGAACATCGACCGGCTCGCCACGGAAGGGGCGCGGTTCACCAATTCTTTCGTCACCAATTCCATTTGCACGCCCAGTCGCGCCACGCTGCTCACCGGCCAGTATTCGCACCTCAACGCGGTGCCCGTTTTCAACCGCTTCGACGGATCGCGGGACAACGTCGCCAAGCGCCTGCAGGCGGCGGGTTATCACACCGGCATGATCGGCAAATGGCATCTCGGTTCCGATCCCACGGGCTTTGATCGCTGGATCGTCCTGCCCGGCCAGGGCGAATACCGGGACCCCGACTTCCTGGTTCCGGGCGGCAAGCTCACCATCAAGGGACACTGCACCGATATCACCACCGACCTCGGCCTGGAGTGGCTCCGGACGCGACCAACGGACCAGCCGTTCTTCCTCATGCTGCACCAGAAGGCCCCACACCGCATCTGGACGCCCGACGACCGGAACAAGGCGCTCTTCAAAGACCGGGTCATTCCCGAACCCGCCACCCTGTGGGACGACTACGCCACCCGCCCCGCCGCGCTGCCGGCCAATGAGCAGACCACCGCTCGCGACCTCAAGCGGGTTGACCTCAAGCTCGAGCCGCCCGCCGGACTCACGGGCGCCGCGCTCAAGGAGTGGCTCAACGCCAAGCCCACGGAGGTCACCGTGGACGGCAGGACGCTCACCGGCCGGGAACTCGCCCGCTGGAAATACCAGCGTTACATGCAGGACTACCTGGCCTGCGTGCAGGGCGTGGACGACGGCGTCGGCAGGGTGCTCGACTACCTGGACCAGACCGGCCTCGCGAAAAACACCATCGTGATCTACTCCTCCGACAACGGCTGGTATCTCGGCGAGCTCGGTCTCTTCGACAAGCGCTTCATGTATGAGCCCGGCCTGCGCGTCCCGCTCCTCGTGCGCGGCCCGGGCATCAAGGCGGGCAGCCTTCCGGCGCAATTCGCCGCCAACATCGACCTCGCACCGACCTTTCTCGATTTCGCTGGTTTGGCCATCCCGGTGTCGATGCAGGGCCGCTCGCTCGTCCCGCTGTTGCACGGCGAGTCGCCCGCCGGCTGGCGCACGTCCATTTACTACCGCTATTACCACGATCCGGGGCATCACAACACGCACGCCCATCTCGGCGTCCGCACCGCGACGCACAAGCTCATCCATTATTGGAAGCAGGATGCTTACGAGATGTTCGACCTGACCAAGGATCAGAACGAGCAGCACAATCTCCTTTTCTCCCCCGACGAAGCAAAGCAGCCCGCGGTCGCCGCCAAGTTCGCCGAGTTGAAGGCCGAAATCGCGCGCCTGCAAAAGGAATTCAAGGACGACGGCCAATACGCCGATGCCGCCGACTGGCCGGCCGGCAGCGCCGACGGTCCGTTCAACGACCGGCGGCCCATTGGAATCAAGACCGTCGCCGAAGCCATCGCCGCCACCGGCGCAAAGTAAACTTCACCACGGCACACCCACGACTCATCGCTCCCGAAAAACCCATCCACCCCCATCATGAAATCCCTCCTTCTCACCACGGTCCTGGCTTTTGCCATGGTGCCGTCGATTCAAGCCCAACCGCCGGCCAAACTCGCCCCCACTCCTCCCATGGGGTGGAACAGCTGGAACTGGCATAGTAAGAAAAACATCAACGAAACCGTCGTGCGTGAGACCATCGACGCGATGGCCTCCTCCGGCCTCCGCGACGCCGGCTACAACTACGTCGTGGTCGACGGCGGCTGGCGCGCCACGGAGCTCGGGCCCAACGGCGAGCTGCTGGCCCATCCCGTCAAGTTCCCCGGCGGCATGAAGGCGCTGGCCGATTACGCCCACTCCAAGGGCCTGAAGTTCGGTGTGCACACGACACCCGGCACCCACGACTGCGGCGGCGACGCGGTGGGCGGCTTCGGCCACGAGGAGGTCCACGTGAAGCAGTTCGTCGAGTGGGGCCTCGATTTCGTCAAGGTTGACAAGTGCAAGTTCCAACCCGGCTGGACCGAGGAGCAGGTGCAGGCCGTCTACGCCAAGTGGAGCCACCTGCTGGCGCATTGCGGCCGCGACATGGTCTTCAGCATCAGCGCCTATGTCTATCGCGACTGGTATCCCGGTGTCTGCCACATGGCGCGCACGACCTACGACATCCGCGACCACAACACCGGCGGCGCCCGCTTTGACGATGGCAAGCCGCGCAGCGCCGACAACGGGTTTCTCAGCGTGATGATCATCGCGGAGGAGAACAACCGCTCCGCCGCCGCCGCCGGCCCGGGCTTCTGGAACGATGCCGACATGCTGGTGGTCGGCCGGCACGGGATGACCCAGGAAGAACAGAAGGCGCATTTCGCCCTCTGGTGCATCATGTCCTCACCGCTCATGCTGGGCAACGACCCGCGCGACATGACGCCGGAAGAAAAAGCCATCCTGCTCAACCGCGAGGCCATCGCCATCAACCAGGACCCGACCGAGCAGGGCCGCCGGATCCGGCAGGCGGATGGCACGGAGGTCTGGGTCAAAAAACTCAGCGGCAACCGGCGGGCCGTGCTGTTGCTCAATCGCAGCGACTCCACCGCCAAGCCCATCACCCTCCAGGCGGGCGATGTCGGGCTGACCGGTGAATTGTCCGTGCGCGACGTGTTCGGCCGGCAGGATCTGGGCGTTTTCAAGTCGAGCCTCACCAAGTTGACCCAGCCTCGCTCCGGTTGGTTTCTACTCGTCACCGGGCAGAATCTGCCAGCAACGAAATGATCGCGCAACTAGCAGGCCTGAGCCGCATTTCATGTAGGAATTCCGTTTTGAAATGGTCTCTAACACTACTCCGTTACGTAACTACTTTCCCGACCCTACACACCCCGCCCTGTCGGGCACCCCTCTTCATAGAGGGGATTTTCGGTGGCGTGGATTGGGTCCCCTCTATCAAGAGGGGCTTGGGAGCCGTAGGCCCGGCGAAGGCTGCTGGCGCGCAGCGACGGGGTGTGTTGCTCGGCATAAAGGAGTGTGAAGTATCCGGGCCAAACCGCCGTGCCGCCTTCTCCCTCCCGCATCGCCGGACAAAACCCGGGATCATCGGATTGGCCGCCTTCCTGTTCGGCGTGGCGCTGGCCGGTGCCGCCGCGCCCGCCGCGCCCGCCGCCCGGCCCAACATCATCTTCATCCTCGCCGACGATCTGGGCTACGGCGATGTCGGCTGTTACGGGCAACAGCTCATCCAGACGCCCAACCTCGACCGCCTGGCGGCCCAGGGCCTGCGTTTCACGCAGTTCTATGCCGGCAACACGGTCTGCGCGCCATCCCGCGCCACCCTGATGACGGGTTTGCACAACGGCCACGCGCCCATCCGGGGCAACCAGGAGGTGCTGCCGGAAGGGCAGGCACCCATGCCCGCCGCCACCTTCACCCTGGCGAAGATGTTCAAGCAGGCGGGCTACCGGACGGCGCTGATCGGCAAGTGGGGACTGGGTTATCCCGGTTCGGTCAGTGATCCGCTCAAGGCCGGGTTCGATTCCTTCTTTGGTTACAACTGCCAACGCCACGCGCACTGGGCCTATCCCGAATATCTGTGGCGCAACGACGCACGCGTCACATTGCCCGGGAATCAGGGAGGCCAAAGCGGCCAATACGCGCTCGACCTGTTTGAAGCCGAGGCGCTGGACTTCGTCGCCGCCCACCAGGACCGGCCTTTCTTCCTCTACCTCTCGCTGGCCACTCCGCACGCCGAGGTGCTCGTGCCGGAAGATTCGGCCGCAGCCTATCGGGGGCGCTGGCCGGAGACCCCGTTCGTGGGGGACCGAGACGGCGGCGACAAGAACGGCTTTGGTGCCTACCACAGTTCGCCCACGCCCCGCGCCGCCTTCGCCGGGATGGTCAGCCGCATGGATCGCACGGTCGGACGCGTGCTGGAACAGCTCAAACGCCTCAAGCTCGACACCAACACCTTGGTCATCTTCACCAGCGACAACGGCCCGCACAGGGAAGGCGGCGCCGATCCGGATTTTTTCAAGTCCGGCGGCCCGTTGCGCGGCTACAAACGGGACCTCACCGAGGGCGGGATTCGGGTGCCGTTCATCGCGCGCTGGCCCGGGCGCATCGCTCCGGGCGCGGTGGCGGCGCAAGTCGGCTACTTTGGCGACATGATGGCGACTTTCGCCGAAATGACCGGGGCGGCCCTGCCGCCGGCCCTCGACAGCATCAGCCTGGTGCCCACGCTGACCGGGCGCGGAGTCCAGGCGCAGCACGACTATCTCTACTGGGAGTTCTACGAGAACGGCGTGAGCCAGGCCGTGCTGCTCGACGGCCGCTGGAAGGCGATCCGCCCGAAAGCGATCACGGCCCCGCTCCAGCTTTACGATCTGGCTGCCGATGTCGGCGAGCGGACCGACGTGGCCGGGCAGCACCCGGCGCTGATCGCCCGCAGCGCGGAGATCATGCGCACGGCGCATGTGGATACCGACACCTGGAAAATTCCCGGCTTGTCCGCCGCACCGGCGACCAACCCATGAAACATTCTCAACTTCCGATGCTCTCGAAATCGTTTTGCCTGATCTCACCGCGCTTCAACTCCGTCGCCCAGTCTTGGGTCCAGGCTTGCCTGGTGCTCGTGGCCGTCTTCGGGCTGCTCGTTCAGGCCCAAGCTTCGAGCCCCGGTTTCACCATCAAGGAAACACCGGCGGCAATCGTCATCACGACCGCGGACTACGAGGCGGCGATCAGCCGCGAAGGCGCGGCCCTGACGGTCAGCCGCGGCGGTGAAACCGTGCTCAACGGCTGGGCCGCGAGCGGCGAAGGCGGCGTGTTCACCAAGGGCGGGAAACCCCAGCGGATCGGGCGGCTCAAGACGATGAGCCGCCAGGATGCGGCGGTCGTCCTGGATTATGATATCGGCACGAAGGATTCCCTGGTCCGCCTTGAACTCCGTCCCGTCGGACCGGCGCTCCAGGTCGCGGTGCGTTTTTTCGAGATGGAGGCCGACGTCGGGCCCGGCTTCGCCTGGCGGCTCCAGGATTCCGGCCAGTGGTATGGCGGTGGTTTCCAAGGATGGCGTGACCCGCAGGTCTGGCCGCTCAATGACGCCTCAATGGTCCGGTCCACCTTTCTCGTGAGCGGACATTCGCAGGCGACCCCCTTGTGGTATACGACCAAAGGCATCGCCCTGCGGGTGCACACGCCCGTTGATTTTGCCTACTCCGTCAACAGGGTGGTCGCGGGAAAGCGCGACGGCCTCCTCGCCATCTCCATGCCGGGGACCGCCGCCCTGGCGTATGATCTGTTCGTCGGCCGGGATTTCCGCGCAGCGGTGCGCCATGCTCTAAAGCAGATGGGCTATCCCCGGCGCGTGCCTCCGGCCGAGTTTTTCCGGATGCCCGTCTACACCACTTGGGTGGAATACAAGACCGAGGTGGACCAGGCCAAGACCATCGAATTCGCCCGGGCGATCCGCGCCCACGGCCTGCCCGCCGGGGTCCTCGAGCTCGATGACAAATGGGAAGGCCGTTACGGCGACATGGATTTCGATCCCGTGAAATTTCCCGATCCCCGCGCCATGACTGATGCGCTCCGCGGGCTGGGGTTCCGCGTCACGCTCTGGGTGCACCCGTTCGTGAACCCGGATTCCGCGGCTTTCGCGGCGCACCAGACCGACGGATTGCTCCTGCGCGACAGCAACGGCCGGGTGGGATTGACCCGCTGGTGGAACGGCCCCGGGGCCGTCTGGGACTTCACGGATCCCCGCGCCGGCGAGCTGTTCCGGCGCAAGCTGGACACGGTCATGCGGCAATCCGGTTTCGACGGCTTCAAATTCGACGGCGGCGACGTGAAGTTTGTGGTGCGCGACGCCAAACCCGCGCGCGCCCTCACGGCGGCCGAATACCCTGATCTCTATAACGCGGAGACCGCCGCCCATTACGGCTGGAACGAGACCCGGGTGGGGATCAACTCGCAGCCGCTGGGGGTCGTGCAACGGCTGATCGACAAGCACTCGGTCTGGGGCCGGGAAAACGGGCTCGCGGCCATCGTGCCCGAGGCGCTCACCACTTCGTTGCGCGGATTCTTCTTTCTCATGCCCGACATGGTGGGCGGCAATGCCTACGACGGCGACAAGATCGATGCCGAACTGCTGGTGCGCTGGGCCCAGGCCTCGGCCCTGATGCCGATGCTCCAGTTTTCCGCCGGCCCCTGGCACCACGGGCCGGAGGCGGTCCGCCTGTGTCGCGAGGCCAGCGAGCTGCATCTGAGATTCGCCGCCTACACCTACCGGCTCGCTGAGGCCGCCCCCCTGACCGGCGAACCGATCATCGCCCCGCTGGTTTACCACGCCCCGGATGATCCGGCGACTTTCTCCATCACCGATCAGTTCATGCTCGGAACCGATGTGCTGGTGGCACCGGTCGTCACCCAGGGCGCCGTGACGCGCGATCTCTATCTCCCGGCGGGCCGCTGGCGCGACTACAAGACCGGGGCGATCCACGAAGGTGGCCGCTGGCTCAAGGCCTATCCGGCCCCGCTCGACACGCTCCCGATCTTCCTCCGCGACGGCGCGGTGATTCCCTGAGAAACGGCTCCCCTCCCGCCCAACCGAACCCGTCGCGCACGCCAACCCCATCCCATTCGGATTCTTCCTCTCCATGAGAACCTTCACCATCGGCTTCCTCGCGTTGGGTCTGGCCGCGCCGCTTTTGGCGACGGCGGCTGGCGCGGAAAAAACCTCCCGGCCCAACATCGTGCTGATCATGGCCGACGACCTCGGCTGGGGCGACGTCGGGTGCTACGGCGCCCGCGCCATCGCCACGCCGAACATCGACCGGCTGGCCGCCCAGGGCCGGCGCTTCACGCAGGGCTACGCGCCCGCCTCGACCTGCACGCCCTCGCGCTACGCCCTCATGACCGGGGAATACGCCTGGCGGCAGCAGGCGAAGCAGACCTCGATCCTCGACGGCGACGCCCCACTCGCCATCGCCCCGGGCCGGCTGACCCTGCCACAACTGCTGCGGCAGGCCGGCTACACCACGGCGCTCGTCGGCAAGTGGCATCTCGGCCTCGGCGACGGCGAGAAACCGGTCGATTTCAACGGCGAGATCAAACCCGGCCCGCTGGAAGTGGGCTATGATTCCGCCTTTTTCATTCCGGCCACGGTGGATCGTGTGCCCACCGTCTTCATCGAGAACCACCGCGTCGCCGGCCTCGACCCCGCCGACCCGATCCGCGTAAGCTATCAAAAGCGCGTCAATGCCGCGCCCACCGGCGCCGAGCGCCCCGACCTGCTCAAGCAGCCCGCCGACGCGCAGCACGCCGGCGTGATCGTCAATGGCATCAGCCGCATCGGCTCGATGACCGGCGGAAAGGCGGCGCATTGGAACGACGAGGATCTCGCGGATATCATCGCCCGCCGCTCGGCCCGGTTCATCGAGGAACACAAGGGCGGCCCCTTCTTTCTCTCCCTGGGCACGTTCGACCCCCATGTCCCGCGCACCCCGCACCCGCGCTTCGTCGGCGCGACCAAACTCGGCCCGCGCGGGGATGTGATCGCCGAACTCGATTGGACGGTGGGCGAAGTCCTCGCCGCGCTCGATCGCGCCGGGATTGCGGACAACACGCTGGTCCTGTTCACGAGCGACAACGGCCCGGTGCTGTTCGACGGCTATTCCGACCGAGCCGAAGAGCTCAACGGCGACCACCGGCCCGCCGGCGGCTTGCGTGGCTGGAAATATCTCCCTTACGAGGGCGGCACCCGCGTGCCGTTCATCGTTCGCTGGCCCGGCCGCGTCCCAACCGGCGTGGACGACCGGATGATCTGCCTGACCGACCTGCTGGCCACCTGCGCCACCCTCACCGGCCAAAAACTGCCGGCCGGCGCTGGCGTGGACAGTCTCGATCAACTGACGGTGCTCTTCGGCCGGCCCGGCGCCGCCGTCCGCACCGAGCTCGTTGAGCAGGGTATTTCCAACACGCTGGCGCTGCGCGCCGGTGATTGGAAGTTCATCCCCGCCAGCCCCAATCAGCAGGTCTCGGGTATGGGCTCCGGCGCCAATCCCGCCGACAAACGCTGGGGCGACTCGATCGTCCGCGAAGACGCGCTCTACGATCTCGCCGCGGACCCCGCCGAACAGGTCAACGTTGCCGCCAAATATCCTGATACGGTGAGCGCGTTGCGCGCTCGGCTCGAGAAGATCAAACGCCCGCGCTAAAAATGGACCTCACACTCTCAACTTGGACGGATACGGCCACCCGGACGCTCGGCATCACGACACGGATTGCCGCAGCACGCACGAGCCTCCGCGTGGAGTATGCCACTCGACTACCCAAGGCTATCTACCCCAACCGCACGTAACGCGGGTCACCTCGCTCGCTCAACTCGATCAGGACACTTTCCCTCCTATGATATCATCCCCCCGTTTTATTCTTTTCGGTCTCGCAGCGTCGCTGTTAAGCACGCCCGCCATGCACGCGGCCACGCCAGCAAACAATGCCGACTGGCCGACCTATCTCGGCGGCAAGGACCG
>CXWL01017581.1_pt1 | contig 24401 bp, 20 predicted proteins | sample 590931 | NCBI WGS metagenome assembly CXWL01 (sample SAMEA3498368, study PRJEB10139) | groundwater metagenome | biome: water well; material: biofilm material | place: Germany | collected 2015-04-27
GGTTTGGTGAGGCGTATTGGAGCCTCGCCAATCTGAAGACCTTCCGCTTCACGGAGGCAGAGACGGTGGCGATGCGCGGCGCGTTGGCGCGTACCGATTTGCGCGACGAGGATCGCTATCACCTCGACTTCTCGCTCGGGAAAGCGCTTGAGGACGTGGCGGACTACGCAGGCTCTTTTGCGCACTATGCGAAGGGCAACGCGCTGCGGCGGGCAAGCAGCGGCTACAGCGCGGACGAGACCACCGCCCATATGCAGCGATCGAAGGCGGTGTTCACTTGCAGCTTTTTCGCGGCGCGCGGGGGCTGGGGCGCGGCCGGCGCCGATCCGATCTTCGTCGTCGGGTTGCCGCGGGCCGGATCGACGCTGATCGAGCAGATTTTGTCGAGCCACAGCCAAGTCGAAGGAACTATGGAGCTGCCCGATATCTCGCACCTGGCACGTTCGCTGGGCGAATCGAAGGCTGCCGGCGACAAGTATCCGGAGACGTTAAATGATCTTGACCGGACGCGTGCGCGTGCCCTCGGTGAAGAATATATCGAGCGCACGCGGGTTCAGCGCAAGACGGGACGACCTTTCTTCATCGACAAGATGCCGAACAACTTTGCGCATATCGGGATGATCCATCTCATTTTGCCGAATGCGAAGATCATCGACGCGCGACGCCACCCGATGGCGAACTGCTTCTCCGCCTACAAACAGCATTTCGCGCGCGGGCAGACGTTCAGTTACGACCTGACCGATCTTGGCCGGTACTACCGCGACTACGTCGCGTTGATGGGGCATTTCGACGAGGTGCTGCCGGGACGCGTACATCGGGTGCAGTACGAGCGCATGGTCGCCGACACGGAAGGGGAAGTCCGCCGATTGCTCGCCTATTGCGGGCTTGCGTTCGAAGACGCGTGCCTGCGCTTCAACGAGACGGAGCGCGCGGTGCGCACGGCGAGTTCGGAGCAAGTCAGGCGTCCGATCTTCAGCGACGCCGTCGAACACTGGCGTGCTTACGAACAGTTTTTGGGACCGTTGCGCGATGCGCTTGGTCCCTTGGCGAACGAAACTTAGAAGCAACAAGACGGGGGCGGGGTGATGAACAAGACACTGAGATGGACGAGCGTGCTGCTGGCGACGACGGCGCTAAGCGGCATTGCGCCGGCGATAGCGGCCGACAACAAGAGCGAGACGCCCAAGGGTCAGGTCGAGAAGATCACGGTCACCGCGCAAAAGCGCTCGCAGGCCCTGCAAGACGTTCCGGCATCGGTGCAGGTGTTGAGCACGAAGAAGCTCGAGGAGCTGCAGATCTCCGATATCAACGACTATAGCAAGTTTCTGCCGAACGTGACGATCCAGCCGTCTAGCCCGGGATTTGTCGGCGTTTATATGCGCGGCGTGGCGAGCGGCGAAAACCGCAACCACTCCGGCCCGATGCCCAGCGTCGGAACCTATGTGGACGAAATTCCGGTCACGACGATTCAAGGCGCGCTCGACGTCCACGTCTACGACATCGAGCGGGTCGAGGCGCTGGCGGGGCCGCAGGGCACGCTTTACGGCGCGAACTCGCAATCGGGTACGCTGCGGATCATCACGAACAAACCGGACAGTTCGGACTTCGCCGCGGCCTATAGTGCCGAGGTCAACGCAGTCGACCATGGATCGATCGGCGGCGGCGTCGAGGGCTACGTCAACGTGCCGCTGTCCGACAATGCCGCGATCCGCATCGTCGGCTGGGGGCAGCACGATGCCGGCTTCATCGACAACGTCCGGACGGTACCGCCTCGGTTCTACCCGACATCGGGTATTTTTGACGACAATTTCGACGTTGCGAAGGACAACTACAACGATGTCGACACGTACGGCGCGCGCGCAGCGCTGAAGATCGAGTTGGACGACAGCTGGACCGTGATGCCGACGATCATGGCGCAGGACGAAAAGACCAACGGATTCTTCGCCTATGCGCCGAATGTGGGCGACCTTGAGGTCACCCACTTCACACCGGAGGACTCGCACGACCGGTGGTATATGGCGGCTTTAACTGTTGAAGGCAAAATCGCAAACTTGGATGTCACCGTTGCGAGCGGCTATTTGAACCGCACGGTGGATGCGCGTACCGACTATGCCGACTACGGGTTCTTCTACGACACGGTCTTGGGTTACGGCTCATACTTTACGAGCGACGGCGTCATTCCCGGCGGCACGCTGATCAACCCGGCGCAGCACATCATCGGGCGCGACGGCTATACCAAAGAGAGCCACGAGTTGCGGTTCGCCTCGCCTGCGGAAGACCGGTTCCGCTTTATCGCCGGTCTGTTCTATCAGCGGCAGGTGCACGACATCTATCAGCGCTACATTCTGCCCGACTTCTTCAACGGGCACGAAATTACGGGTTTGCCGGACACGATCTGGATAACGTCGCAAAAGCGCATCGACGTCGACAAGGCGGTGTTCGGCGAAGTCTCGTTCGACATCACCGACAAGCTGACGGCAACGGGCGGCTTGCGGCTGTTCCGTTCGGAGAACTCGCTTGAGGGCTTCTTCGGTTTCTCGACGCAGTTCGCGATCGACTACGGCGTGCCGGGCCTCGGCGAAGGTTCGTGCTTTGCGCCGGCGACGACACGCGATGCGCCGTGCACAAACCTGAACAAGTTGATCGAAGAGGACGGATACACACATCGCCTCAACCTGGCGTACAAGATCGACGACGACAGAATGGTCTACGCCACGTGGTCCACCGGATACCGGCCGGGCGGCGTGAACCGGCGGGGTACGCTGCCGCCTTACAGTTCGGACTTCCTGACCAATTACGAGATCGGCTGGAAGACGATGCTGGCCGAGGGCAAGTTCCGATTCAACGGCGCGGTATTTTGGGAAGAATGGGACGAATTCCAGTTCTCGTTCCTTGGGCAGAACGCGCTCACGCAAATCCAAAACGCCGGTCAAGCGACGATCAAAGGGATTGAGACCGACATCGTTTGGGCGGTGAGCGACAACTTCACGCTGTCAGGCGCTGCGACCTACCTCACCACCGAATTCACGGGCGGCCCCGGGTTTCCGCCGGCCGAAAGCGAGTTGCCGGTGACGCCGAACTTCAAGGCGAACTTGACCGGACGCTACACGTTCGATTTTTACGGCTGGGAAGGCTATGCGCAGGGGGCGCTTGTGTACTCAAGCGATGCTGGCGTCGATCTGCGTTTGGCCGAGTCGGCACTGATCGGCCGCCTGCCGTCATATACGCTGGTCGATCTTTCGACTGGATTCGATACCGGCACGGTCACCGTCGATCTCTACCTGACGAACGCATTCGACGAACGAGCGCAGGTTGCCCGCACGACGCAGTGCGCGATTGCTACGTGCTTCGGCGAGCCGTACAACACGCCGATGCAGCCGCGGACGATCGGGGTCAGGATCGGGCAGCGGTTCTAGGCTAGGCGCATCGGTAGAACGAGGGGGCGCATCCTGTGCCCCCTCTTCATTTGTTCAGAGGAAGATCGCTACAGGACGCCCAGCATGTGGTCGGCGCTGGAGACTTTGAAGGCTCCAGCTTCTTCGACTTCGAGTTTCTTCACGACCATGTCTTCGACCACCATTGCGTAGCGCTGGCTGCGGTGACCCATACCGAATTTTGAGGCGTCCAGTTCGAGGCCGAGCTTCTTCGTCAGGTCGCCGTTGCCGTCGGCAACCATCTCGATTTTGCCGGCAGCGTTCTGCTCCTTACCCCAGGCGCCCATGACAAACGCATCGTTGACAGCGAGGCAGACGATCGCGTCCACGCCCTTCTTCTTGAAGTCGCCAGCGTGTTCGACGTAGCCGGGCAAATGGCGGGCCGAGCAGGTCGGCGTATAAGCGCCGGGCACCGCGAACAGCACGACCTTCTTCTTGCCGAACAACTCGTCCGTCGTGACGGGGCTTGGGCCCTTTTCCGTCATATGCATGAGCGCTACGGAGGGAATGCGGTCGCCGACTTTGATGGACATGGGTGTCTCGCCTTTGCCTTGGGTTTCGGGCGAGGGATGTAGGCGATCCGGAGCCTTGAGGAAAGGGCGCCTATTCCGCGCCGGGGCCGAGGCTGGCGGACCAAGGCTCCGCTTGGCCCAGCGGCCGGCGCGGCGCGGGCGTCAACTCGAAACCGACCAGCGAGGTACCTTGTGCGCCCACGACCCAGACTTGTTCCAGTGCGCGGCCGTCGTCGATCAAAGTCACGCGGATGCGCTGGCCCAGGAGGTCGCGGACCTTTTCCGTGCTGCCTAATTTCAGCATCAGTATCTTTGTCCTCGCGTCGCCCGTCCCCCGCGCTCTGACTTCGGCTGCACGGATAAGATTTGAGCCTTCGACGAGCACGAGGCTTGAGCCTTTGGTTTGCAGGCCGCGCACCCGGATCGATAGGAAGACCTGGGCGCCGTCGAGAACGGTTTCGATGCCACCGATTTGCATGCCGGTCTCAACGGGATCATTGGAAGGCTTGCGGCCGATATAGGATGCAATCAGGCGGGCGTTCGCCTCGTTGATTTTCGGCGCACCTGTCGTGGGCGGCAGGACGACCTCATGCTCCGCCGTCCGGGGAATGCACACGTTGCGGCAAGTGCCGAACGTGATCTTCAAATGGAGCCTGACGGGCTTCGCGGGGTCTGCGGCGCGGAACTCCACCGGGAAGACGACTTCGTTCTTGTAGAGGTTCAGGGCCTCGCCGTAAGCCACTGAGCGCAAAGGCACCGGCCAGATCATCTCTGGCTCGTCCGCGAGATTCTCGGACCCCGACCAATCGAACATCGGCGGCATGCCAGAGGTGCCCGGCGCACGCCAATAGGTCCACCATCCGCCGTCGAGTTTGATTTGGACACCAGCGCGCTGCGTGCCGGTGCCCGCAAACTGAGCCGATTCCAGAATCAAGCGGCTTTTCGCCGGTGCAGACCCGGTCCACGGGCTCACCTCGCCTGCGACGGCCGCCGCCATCCACAGGAACGAAAGCACAACTGCTAGTTTGACCGCGACGTTCATGCCCGATGAATTTATCGAAAGATGCTGGCGGAACTACATGTGTTCATGCCTTTTGGGGGGTAAATCTTCCGTGACCCCTCTGCCGTTTGCGCCAGCGGTTGCGCGCACAGCGTGACTTCCCGTCCTTAACGAAACGGTTTAGAATAATTCCATGGGATTGTTCGGCAACAAGAGAAAAGAACAGAAGCCGACCGGCGGGTACCTGGAGGGCCAGGTACTAATCGCCATGCCGAATATGCCGGACCCGAAATTTGAGCAGGCGGTCGTGTTTTTGTGTGCGCACTCAAAGCAGGGTGCGATGGGCCTCGTGCTCAACAAGGTCGTCAGCAACATTACATTCGTCGATTTGTTGAAGCAGTTGCGCATCCGTCCGGGGAAGCCCGTTTCAGGCCGTCCCATCCTTTTCGGCGGACCGGTGGAAACCGGCCGCGGTTTCGTCTTACACACACCGGATTATTCAGCAGGCGATGCGACTGTAAAAGTCGGACAGAATGTCGGGTTGAATGTTGGGCTCACCGCGACAGTCGATGTACTGAGGGCGATCGCGGACGGACAAGGTCCGAAGGACTCGATGCTGGCCCTTGGCTATGCCGGCTGGGGGGGCGGGCAACTTGAGCGCGAGATACAGAAGAACGGCTGGCTGACGTGCCCGGCGGACGAATACCTGTTGTTCGGGCCGGAGCTGCGCGGCAAGTGGGAGTACGCGATCCGCAAGCTTGGCTTCAATCCGTCACAGCTTTCGCGGGACGCGGGACGCGCCTGAGACCTGTACCGGTTGCGGGGCCTGACCGCGCGATCTCAACGCAATTAAATTGTAGGCTGCGGTCGCATCCATCGGTGCGCCGAACAGATAGCCTTGCGCGAACTCGCAGTTCAACGATTTCAATTTCGTGGATTCGCTTTGCGTCTCGACGCCTTCTGCAACGACCGCCATGTCGAGATCGTGCGCGAGGCGAATGATTGCGCGCAGAATGACCGGCGTTTCTTCGTTGCTCGCCATGTCGGTGATGAAGCTGCGATCGATTTTCACGGTGTCGAATGGAAAGCGCTGCAGATAGGACAGCGAGGAAAAGCCGGTGCCGAAATCGTCGAGCGCAAGGCCCGCGCCCGCTTCCTTCAACCGCGTCAGCGCGCGCGCGGTCGAGTCCGGGTTTTGCATGATGACGCTTTCCGTCAACTCCAGCTTCAGCGACAGGCGCGCAGGCTTCTCCGCGCGCAGAGTTGCGACGACGTCGTCGAAGAACTCCTGACGGAACAGTTGGCGCGCCGAAACGTTGACGCTGCAGAACAGCGGCTCGGCCGTCGGGAAGTATGTTTGCCAGCGCTTGAGCTCCGCTGTCGCGCGCTCAACAGCATAGCGACCGAGCGGCACGATGAGGCCGGTTTCCTCGGCGACCGAAATGAATTCGACCGGCGACAACAACCCGCGCGACGGATGGCGCCAGCGCATCAGCGCTTCGAAGCCCGCGATCGAGCCGTCCTGGAGGCGAATGATCGGCTGATAGTGCAGCTCGATCTCTTGGCGGTTGAGAGCGGTGCGTAGGTCTGTGTCCATGATCAGCCTTTCGGCCGAGCGCGGTTTCATCTGCGGCTGGTAGATTTCGAAGCCGCCGCGACCTGCGCGTTTCGCGTGGTACATGGCCACTTCCGCTTCGCGCAGTACGTCGCCGGCATAGCGGTGGCCGGGTTCGATCAGCGCCAAACCGATGGTGGCCGCGGGGTAGATTTCCCGGTCGTTGATGGCGACAGGTTGGCTCAGCGCGTCGCGGATGCGTTGAGCAACCCGCGCGCCGTCTTCGTCGCCAGAGGAGCCCAACGCGAGCACTGCGAATTCGTCGCTGCCCATTCTGGCGACGGCGTCGTCAGGGCCGGCTGCGTGGTCAAGACGGCGGGCGATTTGCGTCAAAAAGCGGTCGCCGGCTTGGTGGCCCATGCTGTCGGTAATGATGCGCAGACGATCGACGTCGACGGCGAGGACCGCGCCTTGGCGACGGGATTGGCCGTTGCGCATTGCGGTGAGGATACTGTCGAGGCGCGCCAGGAACGCGTTGCGCAGCATCAAGCCGGTGACGGGATCGCCGGTTTCGTCACTCTGGCGCTGAGACTCTTGCGCCTTGCGGCTCGTTACGTCGCTGACCACGCCGATGCAACGGATTGCCTTGCCATGTGCGTTTGCCATGCAGCTTGCGCGGAGCTTGATCCAGCGGAAGCCACCCTTGGCGTGGCGCATGCGCATCTCGAGCGTGAACGACGAGTTGCCTTGGCGGCGGTGGGCGTTGATCGAATCCGCGTATAGCTGCACGTCTTCCTGGGCGATGAAGCTTGCCCATTTACGTTCGGATTCGCCGAACGCGCCGGCCTCCAAACCGAGCAACGCTTCCACGGATGGCGATACAAACAACTTGTCGGTTTCGAAGTTCCAATCCCAGAGGCCTTGATGCGCGGCGGCGAGGCCCAATGCGTAGCGATATTCGACCTCGCGTGTTTTGCGCTGCTCGGCCGTGACCTGCTCGGCTTCGCGGTCTTCTTTGCCGTGGTCTTGCGGGATCGAGCCGGTGAAGGCGAGCGCGAGCATCCCTGCGGTCAACAGGGCGTCGCCGACGAGCGGCAGGTTTGCGAACTGCTGCGTCACTTCGGGAGGGACGACGCCCGGGGCCATGAACGCGATCAACCCCAAGACAATGCCCGGGATCAACGCCTTGGCGCGAGGTAACGTGAAGGCGAACGACAGTGCAAAAATGACCGCGGCGGCTGCGCCAACGACCGCAAGCGCGCGCAAAATGGGAAACGCGTATGTCACGCCGAAGGCCGTCGCGACCGCGAAGCCCGTGATTGCGAAGGCTGCGCCGTCAAAGAAGACGGCCGTGCTGCGGCGGTTGTAGTCGTAACCCAAATATGTCGTGAGGAAGCGCAAGCCGGAAGCGATCATCACCGCGCCCGTGATCAGGACGAACTCCGGCGAGACCGTGATCACCGCGCCGGTCAGCAGAAGGATCACCAGCGCGCCTAACGAAATCGCGGCCCACCCCGGCTGCCAAGAGCCGTAGTGTAGCGCGAGGCTGGCGAGCCAGATCGCCATTATGGCTGCAGCGCCCGCCAGGATTCCGACGATGAGCGTTTCGGACTGTTTCTTGGCGGCGAGCACTTCGGCCTTCCACATGTTCCATGTGGCACCTTCGACGTCGCCTTTGGCGACGATTGTGATTGTTGTTATGGCGAGCGGGTTCAGGTAGATGCTGGCCGCCTTGGCGCCGCCGACGTCGACCAGACTCGCCTCTCCGCCTTCGATTGCGACGCCCGTGATGGCGCTGGTCGCTCCTTGTCCCAGAAAGCGGAAGATCCCCGCAGAGCCCTTTTCCAACGTGATGATTCGGTGGATGCGTTGGTTCGTCGGGTTCGCGAGTTCGACCGTACGCTCGCTCGCGTCAGCGCCGCCCTTCGGCTGCAGCCAATGGGTGATGTCGCTGACGTCGCGATCGAGCGTTATTGGCGCCGCCGCAAATACGCATGCCGGTGCCAGCGCGAGAAGCAGCATAACTGCCGCCCTCGCCAAGCGATGATACCGGCTTGCGCTTGCATGCATTCGGGGGCAACGCACTGGCTACAACGGGGGACTTGGCAAAAAGACTATCGTTATTGGCGCGCTAACCCGCAACTGGCGTTTCATATTAACGATTGATGCGCACAAACGTTAAGAGGCGGCCCACGTGCGCGCCGCCTCTCGTTTTCGCCTGGGCGATGCGCAGGCTACTGAACCTTGATCAGTTCAACCTGGAACACCAGCGTTTGGTAGGGCGGAATACCTGGTCGCCCGGCGCCATAGGCCAGATCCTGCGGAATCACGAGTTCGGCTTTGCCGCCTTCGCGCATCATCTGCAGCCCCTCTGTCCAGCCCGCGATGACGCCGTTCAGCGGGAAGCTGATCGGTTGACCGCGGCCATAGGAGGAGTCGAACTCCTTGCCGTTGATGAACGTACCCTTGTAGTGCACGGTCACCATGCTGGTCGGCCCCGGTTGCTTTCCGGCGCCTGCGGTGAGTTCGCGGTATTGCAAACCGCTTTCGGACATCTTGACGCCCGCCTTCTTCGCATTCGCGGCCAAGTACTCTGCGTTCTTTTCCGGGCTCATTTCTGCAGGCACTTCGGCCTCCTGTTCGTTGATGAGTAGGTTTGAGGGTTCTTCGCTCGGCTTGGTCAGCGTATCGAGAAACCCGCCGGGTATAAAAATCCAAATTGTTAGGAACGCACAAATGACGCCGGCGCCGACGGCGACGCGCATCTGTTGCGAGAGTTTAGGTAGCTTGTTCATCGAGCGGTGTTCAGTTCCTGGCTGCCGGCATCGGGTCGCCGACGACGACGGCAAATAGCAGATGGTCCTGCCATTCGCCATTGATCCTGAGATATTTTCTGGCTGTCCCTTCGGCGGAGAATCCGGCCTTCGTCAGCACGCGGCGCGAGGCAACGTTTGACGGTAGGCACGCCGCTTCGATGCGGTGGAAGCCCAAGCGGTCGAACGCGTGGCGAACGAGCGTCACCACCGCGTCCGTCATCAGGCCGCGCCCAGCGTGCTTCTGGCCCATCCAATAACCGAGCGAGGCCGCGGATTGCGCAACGCCTTGACGGATGTTGGAGAGTTGACAGCCGCCGGTGAGTTCCTCTGCTTTGTGGTCGCAGACGAAGAACATGAGGCCCGTGCCGTCACGTTCGGCTTGCGCATAACGGCGCAGGCGGCGGCGGAAGGCCGCACGCGTGAGTTCGTCCGGCGCCCAACTTGGCTCCCACGGGGTCAGGAACTCGCGACTTTCGCCACGCAGCTTCGACCATTCGATATAGTCGGCCGCGATGGGCGCGCGTAGGCGCACAAGCCTGCCTTCGATGAACGCCGTGGATTTCGCGCGGCCCAAGGTCGCTCGGATCGACATTTTCTCTTTATGCGAAGCGTTGCGCGATGCGATCGTAGGAGCCCAGCGTCCCCATCGGTCCCAACGCCGCGAGCGAGAGGCGCGCTTTCGTCAGAATTTTTCCGGCGATCCTGGTCACCTCTTTGATGTCCACGGCTTCGATCTTCGCGATCAGCTCGCGTGTGTCGAGGATGCGGCCATAGGTAAACATGTGGGCGGCAATCTGTTCGCAACGCGACGAGGCTTCCTCAAGGCCCATCAATAGCCCCGATTTGATTTGCGCACGGGCGCGCGCGACTTCGTCCTCGCCAGCGGCGGTCGCCAGCGATTTCATCTCGCCTGCGATGACATCAACGAGTTCGGCGGCGTCTGCGGCGCTGGTGCCCGCGTAGATACCGACCAAGCCTGTCTCGCGGTAGCTGGAGCCGAACGTGTGGACCGCGTAGCAGAGGCCGCGCTTCTCACGGGCTTCTTGGAACAGGCGCGAGGACATGCCGCCGCCCAGGACCGTCGAATAAACTTGGACCGCGAAGATGTCGTCATCATCGGCCTTGAAGCCCGGGAAGGCCAGCGTCAGGTGCGCTTGCTCCAAATCGTCTTCGGCGCGGAACTCGCCGCCGCCATAGCGCGCGGGTTCGACCTTCGAGGGAGCGCCGGATTGCACCTTCGCGAAGTACCTTTCGGCGAGGGCGACCATTTGTTCGTGGGCCACGGCGCCGGCTGCGATCAGCAGCATGCTCTGCGCGACGTAGTGGTCCTTGATCTGGTTGATCAACGTATCGCGCGTGAACGAGCGAACATGCTTTTCGGTGCCCAGGATCGGACGGCCCAGCGACTGGCTCGGGAACGCAGTTGCTTGAAGGTGATCAAAAATGATGTCATCGGGTGTGTCTTCGGCCTGGCCGATCTCCTGAATCACCACGCCTTTTTCGCGGGCGAGCTCTTCGGGGTCGAAGATCGAGTGCTGCAGGATATCGGCGAGGATGTCGATGCCAAGCTGCACATCCTCTTTTAGCACCCGCACGTAGTAGGCGGTCTGCTCGCGGCCGGTGTAGGCGTTGATAAAGCCGCCGACGCGCTCAATTTCCTCGGCGATCATGCGGGCGGAGCGGCTGCGCGTTCCCTTGAACGCCATATGCTCCAGCATGTGGGCGATGCCGTTCGTGGTCTCAGTCTCGTTGCGCGCACCTGCGTCTACCCACACGCCCAACGCCGCCGTTTCGAGGTGCGGCATCGGGTCGGTGATGACGGTCAGGCCGTTCGCGAGCTTGGTGATCTGAGGGTTCATTCCAGCATCCTGGTTCGTTCGGAGCCGGATTACATAGAGCACTTGGTCCCACTTTTCATGGGGAATAGAAATGGCCGATTTCCGCGGTTCTAGCCGCGGGAGATGAAGTCTCTCAACGGGCCGATTGCGTTCGGCAATGCTTCGTAGCGCTCGGGCGCGGTCAAGATCCAGCGCATCCGTTCCGGTAACGCGGGCTTCGTTCCGGTCGCGGTTTCAACGGCCTCGGGAAACTTGGCGGGGTGCGCCGTCGCGAGCGTGACGACATCTTCCGTTTCCGCCGCTTTGCGCACGGCGGTAAGGGCCACGGCCGTGTGTGGATCGATCGTCAGATTTGCGTCCTGGTGAAACAGCTTCATCGTGGCGACGGTTTCGCTTTCGTGCACACAGTCAGCGAGGAACGTGCCTTGGATTGCAGCCAGCGCCTTGGGCTCGATCGTAAGCGAGCCGGTGGCGGCAAACGCTCCCATCAGCTTTTGCACCGTCGCGGCGTTGCGGCCGTGCGCTTCGTAGAGCAAGCGTTCGAAGTTGCTGGCGACTTGAATATCCATAGCGGGCGAGAGCGTCGCGTGGACAGCGCCGCGTGCGTAGGTTCCGGTCGTGATCGCGCGGGCCAGGATATCGTTTGCGTTTGTCGCCACGATCAGGCGCTTGATGGGCACGCCGAGCTCCTTGGCGACGTAGCCTGCGAAGACATCGCCGAAATTTCCGGTGGGAACGCTGAACGTCAGCGGCCGTTCGCCGAGCGCAAGACTTGACGACAGGTAATACGCGGCTTGCGCGGCGATGCGCACCCAGTTGATCGAGTTGATTGCCGCGAGGCGATGCGCTTGCGCGAAAGCGTGATCGGCGAACAGCTGCTTCACGAGGCTTTGCGCGTCGTCGAACGTGCCGTCGATGGCGACGTTGCGGACGTTCGTTGCCGTCGCCGTCGTCATTTGGCGCCGTTGCACGTCCGAAATGCGGCCCTTTGGATGCAGCACGACGAGGTCGATGCTTGTGCGGCCCGCCAGTGCCGCGACTGCCGCCGCCCCGGTGTCGCCCGATGTTGCGGCGACGACCAGCGCGCGGGTTTTGCGACGGGCGAGCGCTTCATCCATCAGCGGCGCGAGCAGTTGCAGCGCGAAGTCTTTGAAGGCGAGCGTTGGACCGTGGAACAGTTCGAGAAGCCAGCGGTGAGGACCCAGTTCTCGGAGCGGCGCGACGCGGGGGTCGTCGAATTTTGCGTAAGCTTCGCGCGCGTGGCGGTCGATCGACTCGTGCCAATCGCGATCGGCGAAGAGCGCGAGGACCGTCGCCGCGAGATCGGCATAGCTCAGCTTCTTCCCGCGCAACCGGGCGAAGTCGAGGCGCGGCCAGGTTTGCGGCATGTAGAGGCCGCCGTCCGGCGCGGGACCGGACAGCAGGACGTCTTCGAACGAGATCGCGGGCGAAGCTCCGCGGGTGCTGATGTATTTCATCGGCCGAATTTCAAAAGACCGCGCAAGTAGTGGTAGCGCAAGTATATGACCAAAAGCACAAGACCAAGCGAGAACCATGTCAGCGCGTAGTTCAGGTGATTGTCGGGAATCTCGAGCTTCGTCAAAAGCGGTTCGGGGTTTCCGAGGCGGGTCGTCTCTTCCAAGATCAGCCGGCTCTTGAGATCGACCCCCGCCAGCTTCGCGATCCCGGCGCTATCTCGGACATAGAGCGTGCGTTTGGCGACGTCGGGTGGCGGGGTGAAAGTTCCTGGCTTTGACGACGGGCGCAACGCACCTTCAATCTCAACCTCGCCTTCAGGTTCTGGGAGGCTTTTGTCGGTGCTCGGCCACGCTTCGTTGACCCAGCCGCGATCGACCAAGATCGTGCCGCCGGACACGAGCGCGAATGGGGTCACGACTTTCTTGCCCTGGCGCGTCGGGCCGCCGTCAGTGCGCGGCGCGTAGACATAGACTTCCTTGGCGTGGTCGAACGTGCCCCGTGCCGTCGCTCGGCGGTGAGCCGCAAAGTCGTCGCCGGTGGCGAGAAGGATTTCGATCGGTGCGGGTGGCGCGGCAGCGCGGGAGGCAACGCGATCGAGCAGCGCGTGCTTTTCTTCACGCCGCTCAAGCTGCCATACACCGAGCGCGATCAGGATGGCGAGGGATAGAAGCGTGAGTGCCGTCAGGACCGGGAGTGGGCGGAACATCAATCCTGCCGGCGGCCTTCGCCGGCCTGATTGCGGTATTGCAGCGCGAACATTGTCGCCTTCAGGGGTGGCAGAAGCCCTAAGCATATGCCGATCGTGAGGGGCAACCAGAGGATCGCGTGCAGCCAGTAGGGCGGGCTGAAATTGACCTCGACGATCAGAGCGCAGGTGACGATGAAGGCGCCCGCGATCAAGATCACGAACACTGCCGGACCGTCGCCGGCGTCGGCGAAACGAAAGTCGAGGCCGCAGACCGTGCAGCGGTCGGCGAAGACAAGATAAGCCTTGTAGACGCGGCCCTTGCCGCAGCGCGGGCAGCGACAACGCAACCCCGCCTGCGACAACGGGGCTGCCTGCAACTCACCCATCGATCACCTTAGGTTTTGGCGGTTCGCTCTAATGCACGGCGTGAACGGCACCCTCGCCCCAGACGTAAATCGAAGCGAACAGGAACAGCCACACGACGTCGACGAAGTGCCAATACCACGCCGCAGCCTCAAAGCCGAAATGGCGCTCCGGCGTGAAGTGGCCGGCGCGGGCGCGGAACCAGCAGACAATCAAGAAGATCGTACCGACGATGACGTGGAAGCCGTGGAACCCGGTCGCCATGAAGAACGTGGCGCCGTAGACGTTGCCGGCAAACGGGAAGGCAGCGTGCGCGTATTCGTAGGCCTGGAGCGATGTGAACAGCATGCCGAGCAGGATCGTGAGCCCAAGGCCGTTGACGGCTGCGCGCTGGTTACCGGTTTGGATCGCGTGGTGAGCCCAGGTCACCGTCGTGCCGGACGTCAGCAACACCAACGTGTTCAGAAGCGGGATGTCCCACGGATCGAACGTTACGATTTTTTCCGGCGGCCAAGTCGTCAGGTTGATCGCGTGCGGAAAGAGCGCCGCGTTGAAGTAGGCCCAGAACCAGGCGACGAAGAACATCACCTCCGAGGCGATGAACAGGATCATGCCGTAGCGCAGGCCGAGCTTCACGACCGGTGTGTGGTCGCCGAGGGTCACCGACTCCTTCACGACATCGCGCCACCAACCGACAAACGTGTAAAGCAAACCCAAGGCACCCAGTGTAATGACAAAGAGACCGAGGTTGGCGGACATTGACCCGAGCTGGGCGTCATAGAGTGCCATCAACTCCTTTGTCTCTTGCACAGGCTTCGAGACTAAGATCGATGCGATGTCGAGAAAGTTTTGGTGCTGCGACTTCATCGACCAAATACCGCCCACGGCCGTCATGAACGCGCTCACGGACCCAACGATCGGCCAGGCGCTTGGTTGCACCAGGTGATAGTCGTGTTTGATTTCGTCGGAAGCCATGGTCTCGACCTTTATTTTACGGCGCTGAACTGTGCGACGGTTTTGGGTTCTAATTTCGACGGGAAGAACGTGTAGGAGAGCGTGACGGCGCCGACATCCTTCGTTTCAGGATCCTTTGCGATCGCCGGGTCGACGAAGTAGGCAACGCCGAAGCGCGCGGATTGACCCGGTTTCAGTTCCTGGCCGTCCTCGCAAAAGCACTTGATTTTGTTGAAGTACTTCGCGGCTTTGAGCGGCGTGACGTTGAACTTCGCGATGCCGACGACGGACTTGTTGCCGATATTGCGGGCGCGGAAATAATCCACGGTGTTTTCACCGAGGCGAATCTGGGTCGATACCTTTTCGCCCCGGAATTCCCAAGGTAACTCGGGCGCGACATTCGTGTCGAAGCGCACTTGGATCGTGGTGGCGGACGTGCTGGCTGAGGGGGCGCTGAAAAGTCTCGGCGTGCCGTCGTAGCCGGTCGCTGCGCAGAAGAAGCGGTAGAACGGAGCCGAGGCGTAAGTGAGTCCGATCATGCCCACAAACACCGCAACGCAGCTCATCAGCACTTTGTCGTTGCGGTCGAGCTTGCGCATCGCGTCAACCCCTCACAACGGCCGGTTGGCGATGTTGCCGCCGAGCTTGACGATGGTAACGACGAACACGAGCACCACGAAGGCCAGCAACACGCCGGCCAGCGCCCAATTGCGCTGGTTGCGTTTGCGGAGCTCTTCGGGGGTCAGGTTCATCGGCGTGCTCACGCGGCAGGTGCCAGGCCGATCAGCTTCTCCGCAGCAAGCGCGGTGAAGAGGGCAAAGAGGTAGAAGATCGAGAAAGCGAAAACGCGCAGGGCCACCACGCGCTCACGCTTTGCACTTGCGAACCAGAGCGCGACAGAGAGTGCGATGAAGGCGACGCTGCCAATGACGGCGGTGATGCCATAGACGAGGCCGGTGAAACCGAGCGCGTAAGGAGCAATAGCGGAGGCTGCGAGCAGCAGCGTGTAGGCGACGATTTGATTGCGGGTCGCGCGCGAACCTTTCACGACGGGGAGCATCGGGACCTTGGCGCGGGCGTAGTCGTCGCTACCGGCGAGTGCCAGGGCCCAGAAGTGCGGCGGGGTCCAGAGGAAGATGATGAGGAACAGCAGCCACGGCAGCGCGTCGAACGCGCCGCCGGTGGCGGCGGCCCAGCCGATCACCGGCGGGAGCGCGCCTGCGGCGCCGCCGATAACGATATTCTGCACGGTCGAGCGTTTCAGCCACATCGTGTAGACGAAGACATAGAAGGCAATCGTGGCGGCGAGCAGGATTGCCGGTACGTAGCCCACGAGGAACGCCATCGCGAAGACGCTGAAAGCCGAGAGCGTTGCGCCGAACTCCAACGCTTCTTGGCGGCCGATCTTGCCGGACGCCACGGGACGCATCCGCGTACGGGTCATTATCGCGTCAATGTCGGCGTCATACCATTGGTTTAGCGCGCCGGCCGCGCCCGCGCCTACCGCGATGCAGAGAAGTGCAGCCATCGCCACTACCGGAGGCAGCGAACCGGGCGCCACAATCATCGCGGCCAGCGCCGTGAAAACCACGAGCGACATCACGCGCGGCTTCAACAGCGCCACATAGTCGGAAGGGCCCGCGAGCGATCCGCGAGCCCCTTCGATGTCAAACGATGCGACCTGACCGGTCAATGGTGGCCTCCGGTGATCTTCGGCAGTTCGTTGAACTGGTGGAATGGCGGCGGCGAGGGCAGCGTCCATTCGAGCGTTGTCGCGTGCGGACCCCACGGATTCGCCTCGGCCTTACGCTTGCGCGCAAACATGTCGATCAAGACCCAAAGGAAGATCAGGACGCCAACGCCGGAGATGTAGGAGCCGACCGAAGAGATGTAGTTCCAGTACGCATACGCGTCCGGGTAGTCGACGTAACGGCGCGGCATGCCCGCCAGCCCTAAGAAGTGCTGCGGGAAGAAGACCAGGTTGACGCCGACGAACGTGACCCAGAAGTGCAGCTGGCCCAAGAACTCGTTGTACATGTAGCCCCACATCTTTGGCGCCCAATAGTAGAAGCCGGCGAAGATCGCGAAAACAGCTCCCAGCGACAAGACGTAATGGAAGTGCGCCACCACGTAGTAGGTGTCATGCAGCGAGGTATCGACGCCGGAGTTTGCGAGCACGACGCCGGTGACGCCGCCAACCGTGAACAGGAAGATGAAACCGATCGCCCAGACCATCGGGACCTTGAACTCGATCGAACCGCCCCACATCGTCGCGATCCAGGAGAAGATCTTGATGCCCGTCGGCACCGCGATCACCATCGTCGCCGCCACGAAGTAGGCTTCCGTGTTGAAGCTCATGCCCACTGTGTACATGTGGTGCGCCCAGACGATGAATCCGATCGCACCGATTGCAACCATCGCGTAGGCCATTCCCAGGTAGCCGAACACCGGTTTCTTCGAGAACGTCGAGACGATCTGGCTGATCATGCCGAAGCCCGGAAGAATCAGGATGTAAACTTCCGGATGGCCGAAGAACCAGAACAGATGCTGGAATAGGATCGGGTCGCCGTTGCCGGCCGGGTCAAAAAACGTGGTGCCGAAGTTGCGGTCGGTGAGCAGCATCGTGATCGCGCCCGCAAGAACAGGCAGCGAGAGCAGCAGCAAGAACACCGTCACCAGGATCGACCAGACGAACAGCGGCATGCGGTGCAACGTCATCCCCGGCGCACGCATGTTGAAGATCGTGGTGATAAAGTTGATCGCACCCAAGATAGAGGAGGCACCGGCGAGGTGGACCGACAGAATTGCGAAATCCATCGCTGGGCCGGGCGAGCCCGTCGTGGAAAGCGGGGCATAAAGCGTCCAGCCGCCGCCGACGCCATGACCTCCGCTATCGCCTTCGACGAACATCGACAGGATCAAGAGAAGGAACGAGAACGGCAGTAGCCAGAACGAGATGTTGTTCATGCGCGGGAACGCCATGTCGGGCGCTCCGATCATCAGCGGCACGAACCAGTTGCCGAACCCGCCGATCATGGCGGGCATGACCATGAAGAAGATCATGATCAGCGCGTGGGCGGTGACAAAGACGTTATAGAGGTGTTCGTCGCCGGCGAACCACTGCACGCCCGGGTTCTGCAACTCCATGCGGATCGCGATCGACATGGCGCCGCCGATCAGCCCCGCGACGATTGCGAAGATAATGTACATCGTGCCGATGTCTTTGTGGTTCGTCGAATAGACGAAGCGGCGCCACCCGGTCGGATGGTGATCGTGGTGCTCGTCAGCGTGGTGAGCGGTCGCCATAATTCTCGAACTCCTGAATAGCGTTAGCGCGCGGCGAGCGCGGTGGACGCGCCGTCAGCTGCTGCGAATTTCTTCTTGGCCTCTTCGACCCATTGGTCGAAGCGCTCTTGGCTCACGACTTCGACGGCGATCGGCATGAAGGCGTGCTTGGCGCCGCAGAGCTCTGAGCACTGGCCGTAGAAGACGCCTTCGCGCTCGGCCTTGAACCAAGCTTCGTTCAGCTTGCCCGGAACGCCGTCGATTTTCGCGCCGAACGCCGGGATCGTCCAGGAGTGAATTACGTCTTGCGACGTCACGATCACGCGCACGACCTTGCCGACCGGCACCACGACGCGATTGTCGACGCCCAGAAGGCGGGGCTCGCCGGCTTTGGCCGCGTCAGCGTCCGACAGCATCAGGGCGTCGAACGTCAGGCCGCCTTGGTCTGGGTATTCGTACGACCAGAACCATTGGTGCCCGATCGCCTTGACCGTCAGGTCGACGTTGGGCGGAACGATTTCGCCTTCGCGCAGAAGGCGGATCGAGGGGATTGCAATGAGACCCAAGATCAAAATCGGGATGATCGTCCAAACGACCTCGATCAACGTGTTGTGCGACCACGTTGCGGGCTTCGGGTTCACGCGCGCGTTGTAGCGGACCATCACCCAGAGCAAGAGGCCGAGCACGAACAACGTGATGACCGTGATGATGACAAGCAGCAGGTTGTGGAAATTGGTGATCTCTTGCATGTGCGCGGTCGCAGCCGGCATCAAGTTGATCTGCCCGGGGACCGCATGGCTGCCGTCGGCGTCGGCAGCCCAGGCCAAACCAGTTCCAACAATCAGCGCCACGAGCGCCGACAATGACGTGATTCCAAATCGCGAAAATGCGCGCATGCGCTTGTTCAGCCCCGTTCGAGCGAATGATTGGAAATCCCAAGGAGAATCGACACCTTGGGGCTCAGACCCATGGATAGTTTTAGTGGACGCGGTTTAGCGGCGTAGGCGGTGCAACGCCATTGCGACCTTATGCCACAATATATAGATGTCTGCGATTGACGGTCTGCATGGAGCTTCTACCTTCCATCGCGCGATCCATTCTCAAGACGAGGTCCAAGTGCATGAGCAACGCTGGCGATCTGTTTTTCACGAAGACCGGGCTTGATCGCAGCGCGGTCGAGCGGATCACTGCGGATGCGCTGAAGGGTGCCGACGACGGCGAGTTGTTCCTCGAATACCGGCTGACCGAAAGCTTCGTTTTCGACGACGGGCGCATGAAGTCGGCGAGTTTCGACACGACGCAAGGCTTCGGCTTGCGCGCTGTCGCGGGTGAGGCGATCGGCTTTGCCCATGCCTCGGACTTGAGCGAGGCAGCTATGAAGCGTGCGGCCGGTGCGGTGCAAGCGGTCAAGAGCGGGTACACGGGTTCGTGGGCTGCGGGGCCGCAGCGGACGAACGTGAAGCTCTACGCCGATGAGAACCCGATCGACGGCACGCCGTTCGAGGTGAAGACGAAGCTGCTCGGCGACATCGACGCCTATGCGCGGGCGAAAGATTCCCGGGTGCGGCAAGTTTCGTGCTCGCTGTCTGGGGAATGGCAGGCGATTGAAATCCTGCGTCCGGACGGGATGACGGTGCGCGACGTGCGGCCGCTGGTGCGCCTCAACGTGTCAATCGTGGCCGGCGAAGGCGACCGGCAGGAATCCGGCTCGCACGGGATGGGCGGCCGGACGTCCTATGAATTCTATATGAAGCCCGAGACCTGGAAGGGTGCGGTGGATGAGGCGCTGCGTCAGGCGCTCGTAAATCTGCAGTCCGTTCCGGCGCCCGCCGGCGTCATGCCGGTGGTGCTGGGTGCCGGTTGGCCAGGCATTTTGTTGCACGAAGCCATCGGGCACGGGCTTGAGGGCGACTTCAACCGCAAGAAGACGAGCGCGTTCGCCGGGCTGTTGGGCGAGCGCGTTGCCTCGCCCGGCGTGACGGTCGTCGACGACGGGACGATCGATGCACGGCGCGGGTCGCTTTCGGTGGACGACGAAGGGACGCCGACGAGCCGGACGGTTCTGATCGAAGACGGCATTCTCAAAGGTTATCTGCAAGACCGGCAGAACGCGCGGCTGATGGGGATGAAGGCGACAGGCAACGGGCGGCGGCAATCTTACGGCTGCTCCGTGATGCCGCGCATGACGAACACGTTCATGCTCTCGGGGAAGCACGATCCCTCTGAGATACTGCGCAGTGTGAAGAACGGCATCTACGCCGTGAACTTCGGCGGCGGGCAGGTCGATATCACCAGCGGCAAGTTCGTGTTTTCGTGCACCGAGGCCTATCGCATCGAAGACGGCAAGGTTGGGGCGCCGGTCAAAGGTGCCACGCTGATCGGCAACGGGCCGGACGCGCTGACCAAGGTGAAGATGATCGGCAACGATCTGAAGCTCGATACCGGCATCGGCACGTGCGGCAAGAACGGGCAGAGCGTGCCAGTCGGCGTGGGGCAGCCGACGCTGTTGATCGAGGGCCTTACGGTCGGGGGCACGGCGGCTTAAACTTAGCCGCATGACCCAGTTACAGCGGACCGCCGACGCTTCGTTCTACCGCGACCCTGCCCGCTTCGCGGCGGAGCGTAAGGGCGTGTTCGCGCGGTCGTGGCTATTCATGGGGCATCAGTCGGAGCTGGCGAGGGAGGGCGATGTCCTGACCGCGACGCTTGCCGGGTATCCGCTGATCGTCGTGCGGGGCCCGAGCGGTCTCAAAGCGTTTCATAATGTTTGCCGGCACCGCGCAGGGCCGCTGTTCGAGGACGAGCGCGGCAATTGCGGCGGTGCGTTGACGTGCCGGTATCACGGTTGGGTTTACACGCTGGACGGGCGGCTTCGCAGCGCGCGCGATTTTGGTGCGGCTACCGGGTTCGATCCACGCGACTACGCACTCTTCGAACTTCAAGTCGCGACGTGGCGCGGGTTTGTGTTCGTCAACGCGGACGCGAAGGCCCCTGCCCTTGCCCAGCATCTTGCGCCGCTCGATGCGCGGTTGGTTGGGCGGGACCTGGAGTCGCTCGTTCATGCAGGCCGTCGCACGCACGACATCGCGTGCAACTGGAAGATCTACGCCGAGAATTACCTTGAGGGCTATCACATCCCGCTCGTGCACCCGCAGCTGAACGCGGAAGTGGACGCGACGAAGTATGCGGTGACGGTCGAGGGTGCGCTTTGCTTTCATCACGCGCCGCCAAAGGTGACGGACGGCGTTTATGACGGGCTTTGGGCGTTCGCACTGCCAAACCTCGGCCTCAATGTGTACGAACACGGGCTGATGATGGAGCGGATGGTGCCGCTCGGGATCGCCGGCACGCAGCTGATCTACGATTTCTATCTGACGCCGGAGGCGGCGACGGACCCGTACCGGCGCCAACAGGTCGTCGGCATGTCTGCTATCGTGACGGGTGAGGACAAGTGGATCTGCGAGCGGGTGCAGGCCAACATCGACGCCGGGGTGTACGAGGCGGGGGTCCTGTCGCCGCGACATGAGGCGGGCGTCGCCTGGCTTCAGGCGTTTGTCGCGGCGGCCGTCTCCGCTTAGACTTCGCCAGCAACGCTAATCATGAGGATCGTCAATGAGCGCACGTCCGGAAGCCGTCGGTTTGTCGTCCGCCAGGTTGGAGCGGATCGACCAGTTCGTGCAGCGCAAGTACATCGATACGGGCAAGTTTCCTTGCGCGTCTGCGCTGGTTTGGCGGCGTGGGGAAATCGCACATTTCTCGGCGATCGGACTTGCGGACGTCGAGCGCAAGACGAAGGCGGCCGAGGATACGATCTTTCGCATCTATTCGATGACGAAGCCGATCACGTCGGTCGCCACGATGATGCTGGTCGAACAGGGGTTGATCGCGCTCGATGATCCGGTCGCCAAGCACATTCCCGAGTGGAAGGATTTGACAGTTTACGCCGGCGGTTCGATCACCGTCGGTTTCAAGACAAAGGCGCCGGCGTGGCCGATGTTGATCGTCGATCTGCTCAGGCACACGTCGGGGCTCACATACGGGTTTCAAGAATCGACCAATGTCGATGCCGCCTACCGCGCGCACAAGATCGGCGAGTTGGTGAAGGCCGGCACGCTGGACGAATGGGTGCAGACGCTGGCGAAGGTGCCGCTCGAGTTTTCGCCGGGCACGGCGTGGAACTACTCCATTTCGACGGACATCTTGGGTTACATCGTCGGCAAAGTGTCGGGAATGAAGTTCGAGGAATTTCTGCGGACGAAGATCTTCAAGCCGCTGGGCATGGTCGATACGGACTTTTGTGTGCATCCGGGCAAAGAGGCGCGGTTTGCGGCTTGCTACGCTGTGACGCCGAAAGTCCCGATGAAGCTCTACGACGATCCGGCGAACAGCGGCTATCTGGAAATGCCGAATTTGATCTCGGGCGGCGGCGGGCTGGTTTCGACGGTCAGCGACTATTTGAAGTTCTGCCGGATGTTGATCGGCGGCGGCACGCTCGACGGTGTGCAGCTTTTGAGCCCGAAGACGATCCAGCTCATGACGATGAACCACCTGCCGGACGGCAAGGACTTGCCAGCACTCTCGCGTTCGCTGTTCAGCGAGGCGGCGTACAACGGCATCGGTTTCGGGCTCGGCTTCTCGGTGACGATGGATCCTGCGAAGGCGATGATCCCGGGAACGGTCGGCGAGTTTTCCTGGGGCGGGGCGGCGTCGACCGCGTTCTGGATCGACCCGAAGGAAGAGCTGATCGCGATCTTCATGACGCAGATCATTCCGTCGAGCTTCTATCCGATCCGCCGGGAACTCAGGACGCTCGTCTATTCGGCGTTTACGAGCTGAAGCGCTTCACGCCCTCGACCCACGTCTCGCGCACTTTGATTTCGCTGAGGCGGGTTGGGTCGACTTTGAGCGGGTCTTCTTCCAGCACCACCAGGTCGGCGTATTTGCCGACCTCCAGGCTGCCCACAGCGTGGTCCATGCGCGCTTGGTAGGCGGCGTCGATCGTCATGGCGCGCAGCGCCTGGTCGACCGGGATGCGTTGTTCAGGCGCCAGCACTTCGCCGCCGTCGCGCATGATGCGTGTCACGGCGTTCTCGATGCAACGCAACGGACCGATCTCCGTCACGTCGTAGTCTGAGTGCAGCGAGAAGCGCACACCTGCTTTCATCGCCGACCTGCCGGCGCCGAGACGCGCGGCGCGTTCGGGGCCGATGATGCGGTCGCGGAAGGCGCGGCCCCAATAGTGGACGTGGCCGATCAGGAACGACGGGGTCAGGCCCATCTCCGCCATCTTCGCGTAGTGTTCGTCCCAGGCGATCGAGCAGTGTTCGATGCGGTGGCGGTGGTCGGTGCGCGGGTTTGCTTTCAGCGCTTGTTCGTAGGCCGCGATGGTCACGTCGATCGCGGCGTCGCCGTTCGCGTGGATGGCAACCTGCCAACCCGCGTCGTGCGCGCGCTTCACGCCGGCGGCGAGCACTTCGGGCGGGAAGCTCAACACGCCTTTGCCGTCGACGTTCAGGTAACGCTCGCGTTGATAGCCGGTGTTGCCTTGGTTCGAGCCGTCGGACCAAAACTTGAAGCCGAGCAGGCGAAACCAATCGTCGCCTGCGCCGGGCGCGACGCCCGGCATCTTCAGCCATTCGTCCATGCGGACGGACGTCATCATCGCGGCGAGGCGCACGGGTGACTTCCCCTGCCCCACGATCGCTTTCAGAATCGCAAGTTCGTCCGTGCCTGCAAACGCGCCAAGGCCCGCATCAACCAGCATCGTGCAGCCGACCTTCGCCGCCTTGTTCAGTTCGGCGGTGGTCGCGGCGAGCAGCATCTCGGGTGTCGCGCGGGGCATGAGCTTGATGAACGGCGGATAGGCGCTGCCGCCCGCGACGACGCCGGTGAGTTTGCCGTTCGTGTCTTTGAAGTATTTGCCGCCCGCGCCGGGATCGGGCGTTGCCTCGGTCACGCCTGCGCGTCCCAGCGCCATCGTGTTGACGTAGGCGAGATGGCCAGAGGCGTTGAGCATGAACACCGGATTCGCGGGCGCGATCGCGTCGAGTTCGCGGCGGGTGACGTTCGCGTTGCCTTTTGTGATCGACGGGTCGAAGCCCTTGGCCATGATCCAGGCGCCGGGCGCCGCCGCGGCGACAGCCGCCTTCAGCTTCGCCGTCACCTCGTCCATCGTTTCGCAAACAAGGGCGCGCACGTCGATGAAGGCCGCGAGCGCCGCCGCCGTGACGATGTGGACGTGCGGGTCAATGAAGCCCGGCAGGATCGTGGCGCCGTTCGCGTCGATCACCTCTGTGTCCGCGCCCTTCATAGCCGCGATTTCGCTGCGCTTACCCACCGCGACGATGCGGCCGCCCTTGACCGCGATCGCTTCGGCTACCGGGTTTGCGGCGTTCATCGTGCGGACGGTTGCGCCCAGGAAGATCGTATCGGGCGCCGCGTGCGGCTTCGGCACGGCGGCGCAAACGAGGCGCGGGG
>CXWL01064459.1_pt1 | contig 24395 bp, 19 predicted proteins | sample 590931 | NCBI WGS metagenome assembly CXWL01 (sample SAMEA3498368, study PRJEB10139) | groundwater metagenome | biome: water well; material: biofilm material | place: Germany | collected 2015-04-27
CTGCTGGCGCGCCTGGCGCCGCAGGAAATCGAAGCGGTGCTGGCGCACGAACTGGGCCACTTCAAGCTCAAGCACATCATCAAGCGCATCGCCGTCATGTTCGCCGTCTCGCTCGGCTTCCTCGCCCTGCTCGGCTACCTCAAGGGCCGCACCTGGTTCTACGCCGGCCTCGGCGTCGATCCGCTGTTCGCCAGCGACGCCATGGCGCTGATCCTGTTCATGCTGGTGCTGCCGATCTTCACCTTCGTGCTCTCGCCGCTGACGTCGATCAGCTCGCGCAAGCACGAGTTCGAGGCCGACGCCTTCGCCGCCACCCACACCGACGCGCGCGACCTGGTCTCGGCGCTGGTCAAGATGTACGAGGATAACGCCTCGACCCTGACGCCCGACCCGCTGCATTCGGCGTTCTACGATTCCCATCCGCCCGCCACCGTGCGGATCCGGCACCTGAACCTGGCGGCCCAATGACGCTCCTCGACCAACACTGCATCGACGGCGCCGCCGCGCTCGACGCCGCCGCCATCAACGTTCTGCTGGCGCAGGTGCCCGGCTGGAGCATCGAAGGCGGCCAGCTGCGCCGCAGCTTCGCCTTCCGCGATTACCACGAGACCATCAAGTTCGTGAACACGCTCGCCGAGATGGTCCACCAGGAGAATCACCACCCGACCCTGACCGTCACCTACCAGCACTGCGTGGTCGGCTACAACACCCATTCGGCGGGCGCCGCGGTCTCGCAGAACGATTTCATCTGCGCGGCCAAGGCCAACGCGATCTACGCGCTGCGGGCCGGCGCATGAGCGCCCTGACCGGCACCGTCATCGCCGCGCACGGCCGCCACTACCTGGCCGATATCGACGGCCGCAAGCTGCAGTGCGTCACGCGCGGCAAAAAAACCAACATCGCGGTGGGCGACGTCGTCAACCTGAAAATGACCTCGGAAGACCAGGCCGTGATCGAATCGACCGTCGAGCGCAAGACGCTGCTGTACCGCTCCGACCAGTACAAGTCGAAGCTGCTGGCAGCGAACCTGACGCGCCTGTTCATCGTCGTCGCCACCGAACCGGGCTTCGCCGACGACCTGATCTCGCGCTCGCTGGTGGCGGCCGAAGCGGCCGGCATCGAGGCCCACCTGATCCTCAACAAGACCGACGTCGCCGAGCTGCTGCCGAAGGCGCGCGAACGCCTGCTCACCTACACCTCGCTCGGCTACCCGCTGCACGAAGTGTCGGCGCGCGCCGATCCCGAACATGCCGTCGCCACGCTGATGCCGCTGCTCGAAGGCGAGTCGTCGATCTTCATCGGCCAGTCCGGCATGGGCAAGTCCTCGCTGATCAACCTGCTGGTGCCGGACGCCGACATCGCCGTGCGCGAGATTTCCGCCGCGCTCGACACCGGCAAGCACACCACCACCTTCACGCGCTTGTATGACGTCAAGGGCGGCGGCTCGATCATCGACTCGCCCGGCTTCCAGGAATTCGGCCTGTATCATCTCAGCGAAGGCATGCTCGAACGCGCCTTCGTCGAATTCAAGCCCTACCTCGGCGGCTGCAAGTTCTACAACTGCCGCCACCTGATCGAGCCGCAATGCGCGATCCTGGCCGCCGTTGCCGAAGGCAAGATCGCGAAATTCCGCCACACGCTGTATGGCCAGCTGCTGCACGAATCCGCCCAGACCCTGTATTGATGTGAGCATCCGCACCATGAAAAAGGCCAAACGCTAGATGGACATGTTCGCCGTCGACGACGAAGTCGCGCATTGGGAGAGCGCCCTGCTGGCGCTGCGCGATGGCGAGCGCTTGCCGGTGCTGCTGCCGCTCGCCTGGCACCTGCGCCAGCGCGACTCCGGCCGCGCCCTCGACCTCGCGCGCGAAGCGCTCGCGCTGCTGCCCGATGCGCCATCGACGCAAGCGGAGCGCGCGCTGGCCGAAGCGCGCATGGCGCTGGTGCGCGCAGAATCGAGCTGGCTGAACGGCGCGCTGGGCGATGCGCAGGCGCAGGCCGAAGCGATCCTGGGCACCTGCACCGCGCTGTCGGCGCACACCGGCTGCGCCGATGCGCATTGGCTGATGGCGGTAATCGCAGTCGATCGGGGCGACCATGAGGCGGTCGAAGCCGGCTTCGTGCAGGCGGCCGAAGCGGCGCGGCGCGGCGGCGACGACCTGCGCGCGCTGGTGGCCGATGCCGCGTTCGCGCGCTGGGCGGTGCAGCGCGATCGCGACGCCACGCTGGCGCGCTGGGGCGAGCGTCTCGATGCCGACAGCGCGCGCAGGCACCCGTCGCTGGCAACCTGGGTCAACGATTTCCGGGCGCTGGCCGCCAACAAGGCGGCCGACTATAGCGCCGCCGCCAGCCACTTCCTGGCCTGCTACGAAGCGGCGCTGCAAAGCGGCCAGATGCGCGCCGCGATGACCGCCGCGGCCAACATGGGCGAGAACTTCTCCATGCTGGGCGACCACCAGACCGCGCTCGAGTGGCACCAGACCGCGCTCTCGCTGGCGCGGCCTGCCGCCTGGCCGCTCACCCTCGGCGCCTGCCTGATGCAAGGCGCCGACACGCTGCGCCGGCTTGGCCAGCTTGACCCCGCCCAGGACATGCTGGAACAGGCGCTGGCGACCCTTAAGCCGCTCGAAAACGCCCGCAGCTATGCGATCGCGCTGCAGTACCTGGGCGACCTGTCGCTCGATCGCGGCGATTTTGCCGCCGCGCTCGACGCCTTCAAACGCGTCGAGGTGCGTGCCGCCGCGCTCGGCCAGGCCAATTTCTACAGCGCCGCGCGGCGCGGCCAGGCCCACGCACTGTCGCATCTGGGCCGTGCCGCGGAAGCGCTCGAAGTGGCCACCAGCGCGGTGGCGATGGCGGCCGACCAGGCACACGCGCACAACCACATCGATGCCTTGCGCGTGATGGCGAGCATCCATGCGCGTCATCGCCTGCCGGCCCCGGCCCACATGGCCGAGCCGAATCCCGTGCTGCACTACCTGCGGCAGGCGCTGGCGGTGGGCGCTACCATCGAGGGCTACATCGTACCGGGCGAGATGCTCGACTGCATGGCGCGCGAGTACGCCGCCGGCGGCGACTTCGAGCGCGCCTACGACACGGCGCTGGCGGCCGGCGCCGCGCGCGAAAAGACGCACGGCCAGGAAACCACCAACCGCGCCGTCGCAATGCAGGTGCACCACCAGACCGCGCAGGCCAGGAGCGAAGGCCAGCATCACCGCGAACTGGCGAAATCGGAAGCGCGCCGCGCCGCCGTCCTGCAGCGCACCAGCGACACGCTCGAACGGCTCTCCGCCATTGGCCAGGAGATCACCGCCCACCTCGACGCACCGGCGGTGTTCCGCGCGCTCGACCGCCACATCCACGCCCTGCTCGGCGCCAGCACCTTCGCCATCTACCTGACCGACACGGCCGGCGGGCGCCTGCAGCGCGCCTTCGGCGTCGAGATGGGCAAGCCGATGCCGCCCAATTCGATCTCGCTGTCGAATCCGCAGGCCTATTCGGTGCGCTGCCTGGCCGAGCGGCGCGAGATCTACGTCGAGAACTGGCCCGACGAAGACCTGCGCAAGGTGGCGCGCGACGACCTTTTGAGCGCGCTGTTCGTGCCGCTGATTATCGGCGAGCGCGCGATCGGCGTGATGACGGTGCAGGCGTCGCAATCGCACGCCTACGGCGACAACGAACGCATGATCTTCCGCACGCTGTGCGCATACGGCGCCATCGCGCTCGATAACGCCGAAGCCTACCGCCAGCTGCAGGACATCCAGACGCAGCTGGTGTCGCAGGAAAAGCTCGCCGCGCTCGGCTCCCTGATGGCCGGCGTCGCGCACGAACTGAACACCCCGATCGGCAACAGCCTGCTGATCGCCAGCACCATGCAAGCCCGCACCGCCGATATCGACCGCCAGATGAACGGTTCCGGCCTGCGCCGCTCGGAACTGGTGGGCTACCTGGAAGACGCCCAGACCGCATCGGTGCTGGTGCTGCGCGGTTTAACCAGCGCGGCCGAACTGGTCAACAGCTTCAAGCAGGTGGCGGTCGACCGCACCACCGAGCAGCGGCGCGAGTTCAACCTGCTGCAAGTCTGCCGCGAAAGCATCGCCACGATGATGAACCGGATCCGCGCCGCCAGCCACGCCATCGAACTGCAGATCGACGAGCACATCACGCTCGACAGCTATCCCGGCCCGTTCGGCCAGGTCGTCACCAACTTCATCAACAACGCCCTGCTGCACGCCTTCGACGGCGAGCGGCCCGGGCGCATGGTGCTGTCGGCGGCGACGCCGGTGTCCGGCCGCGTGCTGGTCGAGTTCCGCGACGACGGCGCCGGCATCGCCCAGGAGCACCTGGGTCGCATCTTCGACCCCTTCTTCACCACCAAGCTGGGACAAGGCGGCAGCGGCCTCGGCTTGTCGATCAGCTATAACATCGTCACCGCGCTGCTGGGCGGCCAGGTGGCGGTGGCCAGCAGCGCGCATGGCGGCACCAGCTTCACGCTCGACCTGCCGCTGATCGCCCCTTCCACCCCCGGGGTCAGTTCCGACATTCGGACACAGCCTGAGCCGTAACGGTGCCATACCGATGAGCCCGTGTCCGAATGTCGGAACTGACCCCGGGGGCGTGTTTCCCAGGTCACTGCGAAACGGCTCCAACAAGGCCAGAACCTTCGCCAAATCGTTGGGCACGCGTCGCTCGCAACAGATGCGATCTTCCTCGTCGCTGACCACGACCACGCAGTTGTTCGCGTGGAGATCGATACCGCTATACTTGTCCATGCTGGCCTCCCTGTACGTAAGTTCAACTCGACATTGAATGCTTACTGTACCCCCAGCGCTCGCTGGAGGGAGGCTGGCTATATGATTATCAGTGCCGACATTCGGACACAGGCTCAGCCGTAGCACGGTCCTACCGATGGGCCCGTGTCCGAATGTCGGCACTGACCCCGGGGTGGCAACGGGGCGCGTTTCCCGGAAAACAGACAAAGCCTTTATAATTGGCAGCTAGCCGCCCCTCAAAGTTGCCTGTATGTCTACCAATAAACCGATCAAGCACTTCCTGCAGTTCTCCGACTTCACGCTGGCCGAATTCGAATATGTGATCGAGCGCGCCAAGATCATCAAGCGCAAATTCAAGAGCTACGAGATCTACCACCCGCTGATCGACCGCACGCTGGTGATGGTGTTCGAGAAGAACTCGACGCGCACGCGCCTGTCGTTCGAGGCCGGCATGCACCAGCTGGGCGGCGCCGCGATCTACCTGAACACGCGCGACAGCCAGCTCGGACGCGGCGAACCGGTCGAAGACGCCGGCCAGGTGATGAGCCGGATGTGCGACATCATCATGGTGCGCACCTTCGGCCAGGAGATCATCGAGCGCTTCGCCGCCAATTCGCGCGTCCCGGTGATCAACGGCCTGACCAACGAACACCACCCGTGCCAGGTGCTGGCCGATATCTTCACCTTCGTCGAGCACCGCGGTTCGATCGTCGGCAAGACGGTCGCCTGGATCGGCGACGCCAACAACATGCTGTATTCGTGGCTGCAGGCGGCCGAGGTATTCGGCTTCCACCTGAACGTGTCGACCCCGAAGGGCTACGACATCGACATGTCGCTGGTGTCGACCACGCGCTACACGTTGTTCGACAATCCGTCCGACGCCTGCGAGGGCGCGCATCTGGTCAACACCGACGTCTGGACCAGCATGGGCTACGAGAAGGAAAACGCCGAGCGCATGAAGGCGTTCGACGGCTTCATGGTCGACGCGCCGAAAATGGCGCGCGCCAGCGCCGACGCGCTGTTCATGCACTGCCTGCCGGCCCACCGCGGCGAAGAAGTCGCCGCCGAAGTCATCGACGGCCCGCAGTCGGTCGTCTGGGACGAAGCGGAAAACCGCCTGCACGTGCAGAAGGCGCTGATCGAATACCTGCTGCTCGGCGAAATCTCCGGGCGCTAAGAACACCACATCCACACCACTCAACGGAAATCCATCATGAGCGACATCAAAAAAGTAGTCCTCGCCTATTCGGGCGGCCTCGATACCTCGGTCATCCTGAAATGGCTGCAAGATAACTACCAGTGCGAAATCGTCACCTTCACCGCCGACCTGGGCCAGGGCGAAGAGCTCGAGCCGGCGCGCGCCAAGGCGATCAAGTTCGGCATCAAGCCGGAGAACATCTACATCGACGACGTGCGCGAAGAGTTCGTGCGCGACTTCGTGTTCCCGATGTTCCGCGCCAATACCGTCTACGAAGGCGAATACCTGCTCGGCACCTCGATCGCCCGTCCGCTGATCGCCAAGCGCCTGATCGAGATCGCCAACGAAACCGGCGCCGATGCGATTTCGCACGGCGCCACCGGCAAGGGCAACGACCAGGTGCGCTTCGAACTGGGCGCCTACGCGCTCAAGCCGGACGTCAAGATCATCGCCCCGTGGCGCGAGTGGGACCTGCTGTCGCGCGAGAAGCTGCTGAAATACGCGGAAGACGCCGGCATCGCCGTCGACATGAAGCACAAGGCCGGCGGCGCGCCCTACTCGATGGACGCCAACCTGCTGCACATTTCGTTCGAAGGCCGCCACCTCGAGAACCCGAGCGCCGAAGCCGAAGAGAGCATGTGGCGCTGGTCGGTCAGCCCGGAGAACGCACCGGACCAGGCCGAATACCTCGACCTCGAATACGAGCGCGGCGACATCGTCGCCGTGAACGGCGTGCGCATGTCGCCGGCCACCGTACTGGCTGAACTGAACCGCCTCGGCGGCAAGCATGGCATCGGCCGCCTCGACCTGGTCGAGAACCGCTACGTCGGCATGAAGTCGCGCGGCTGCTACGAAACCCCGGGCGGCACCATCATGCTCAAGGGCCACCGCGCGATCGAATCGATCACGCTCGACCGCGAAGTGGCGCACCTGAAGGACGACCTGATGCCGCGCTACGCGTCGATGATCTACAACGGCTACTGGTGGGCGCCTGAGCGCGTCGCGCTGCAGACCCTGATCGACCACACCCAGGCCACCGTCAACGGCTGGGTGCGCATCAAGCTGTACAAGGGTAACGTGATCGTCGTCTCGCGCGATTCGAAGACCGACTCGCTGTTCGACATGAACATCGCCACCTTCGACGAGGACGGCGGCGCCTACAACCAGGCCGACGCCGGCGGCTTCATCAAGCTCAACGCGCTGCGCATGCGCATCGCCGCCAAGGCGCGCGCCAAGCGCGGCCAGTAAGCGCCCGGGCCTGCCCGGCACACGACGGGCCGCCTTTGCGCGGCCCGTTTGCATTCGCCCGGAAAAACCACGTTTCATAGGCGAATCGGCCCCGCCCTGCGCGCCGAAATGTTACATTGACGGCGATCAATACCGTATCCGGAGAACCCATGTTTAAAGACCTGCGCATCAAGAGCAAAATCACTGCCGGCCTCGGCGCCATCGTCGCCATCTTCCTGCTCCTGCTTGCACTGGCCTACAACAACTTCTCCAAGCTGTCCCAGGCGAACCAATGGGACCGCCATACGCTCGAAGTGCTGCTCGAAACGAACCACATCACCACCTCGATGCTGCAAGTGCAAAGCTCAACGCGCGGTTTCCTGTTGACCGGTAACGAGTCGCTGGTGACGCCGATCCAGAAGGAGGAAGCCGACGCGCGCGCCCACCTGGCCAAGTCGCGCGCGCTGACGGCCGATAATCCGGGTCAGCAGGAGCGCCTGCACCGCCTCGAGCCGATGCTCGACAACTGGATCAACAATGTGATCCAGCCGCTGATCGAGAAGCGCCGCGAATTGAACAAGGCGCAGGGCGTCTCGCAGCAGGTCGCCAGCGCCGCCGACGTGCTCAACGGCGCGCGCACCGTCGCCGAGATCCGCAAGCTGATCGACGAAGTCGCCGACGAGGAGAATCGCCTGCTGGCCGCGCGCAGCAAGGAATCGGCCGCGCTGCAGCAGGCCATGTTCCTGCTGCTCGGCGCCGGCGGCCTGGTGTGCCTGGTGCTGGCGGCGATCATCGCGTACCTGCTGACCAATGCGCTGCTCAACCCGCTCAACAACCTGACCCGCGCGGTCGGCCAGATCGCCGCCGGCGACCAGGGCGCGCGCGCCGAGGTCGGCGCCAACGATGAACTGGGCAAGGTGGCGGTCGAATTCAACCGCATGGCGCAGGCGATCCAGGACAGCCAGGCCAAGGAACTGGCCGCCACCAACGAATTGCGCGGCAAGGTCGATTCGCTGCTCGGCGTGGTGTCGAAGGCGGCATCGGGCGACCTGACAGGCGAAGTGGCGATCAGCGGCAGCGACGCCATCGGCCGCCTCGGCGACGGCCTGAAGACCATGTTCGTCAACCTGCGCCGCCTGCTCAACGACGTGCAGAAAGCCGGCATCCAGGTCACCACGTCCGCCACCGAAATCGCCGCTTCGGCCAAGCAGCAGGAAGCAACCGGCATCGAACAGGCGCAGACCAGCGTCGAGATCCTGTCGACCACCAAGGAGATTTCGGCGAACACCTCGCAGCTGCTGCGCACCATGGAAGACGCCACCGCGGTGGCCGACTACACTACCAGCGCCACCGCCGAAGCGCAGAACAACCTCAAGCGCATGGACCTGACCATGCAGCACATGGTCTCGGCCACCGATTCGATCAACGCCAAGCTGGCCGCGCTGTCGGAAAAAGCCAGCAACATCAACGGCGTGCTGATCACCATCACCAAGGTGGCCGACCAGACCAACATCCTGTCGCTGAACGCCGCCATCGAGGCCGAAAAGGCGGGCGACGCCGGCCGCGGCTTCTCCGTCGTGGCGACCGAAATCCGCCGGCTGGCCGACCAGACCTCGGTATCGACCTGGGACATCGACCAGATGCTCAAGGAGATGCAGTCGGCCGTCTCGGCCAGCGTGATGGGCATGGACAAATTCTCGGAAGAGATCCGCCGCAGCGTCGGCGAAGTGCGCCAGGTCGCCGAGCAGCTCTCCGGCGTAATGGACCAGGTGCAGAAGCTGGCGCCGCAATTCGACCTGGTGCTGCAGGGAATGCAGTCGCAGGCGGTGGGCGCCTCGCAGATTTCCGACACCATGATGCAGCTCAACGATGCCACCCAGCAGACGGTGGAGTCGCTCAAGGCCACCAGCGAAGCGGTGCACCAGCTGCAGTACGCGGCCAGCGACCTGCAGTCGTCGGTCGCCACCTTCGCCGTCAACAGCTGAGAGCCGCAATGAAAGTGCTGGTGTTTTCCATCGGGGCCGACCGCTACGGCTTGCGCCTGCGCGCCATCGCGCGCGTGCTGCCGGTGGTCGACCTGAAGCAGATTCCGCTGGCGCCCGATTTCGTCGCCGGCCTGCTCGACCTGCATGGCGAGCCGGTGCCGGTGATCGACCTGTCGCGCCTGGCCGGCGTGATTCCCGAACAGGTCTGGTTCGATTCGCGCATCATCCTGGTCGACTATCCGGCCGGCGACGGCGCCATGCGTCCGCTCGGCCTGCTGGCCGAGCACGTGATCGGCATCGAAACGATCGACGACGCGGCGCTGGCCGACAGCGGCGTCGATGCCGCGCCCTTCCTCGGCCAGGTCGCCGGCGGCGCGGCCGGCATGCTGCAGCTGGTCGAAGTTGACCAGCTGCTCGCGGCCGACGTGCGCGCGCTGCTGTTCCAGCCGGCCGGGGTGTCGCCATGAACGCGCGCGAACTGCTGCAACGGGAAAGCGGCCTTGACCTGAGCGAGCAGACGGTCGACCGCGCGCTGCGCGACCGCATGGCAAAAATCGGCGTCGCCGACACCGCCGACTACCTGCAACGGATCTCGCCCGAGGAACTGGCCGCGCTGATCGAGCTTGTGGTGGTTCCCGAGTCATGGATGTTCCGCGATGCCGAGGCCTTCGTCGCCGCCACCGCCTTCGTGCAACGCCGCCTGGCCGAGCGTACCGACCGCGTGGTGCGCATCCTGTCGATCCCGTGCGCCGGCGGCGAGGAACCGTACACCATGGCGATGGCGCTGACCGACGCCGGCGTCGCGCCGGCATCGTTTCGCATCGAAGGCGTCGACCTGTCGACCGTGGCGCTCGAGCGCGCGGTCGCCGGCCGCTATACGCGCAACGCATTCCGCGGCGGCGACCAGGCGTTCCGGCAGCGCCATTTCACGCCGCGCGGCGACGAATTCCAGATCAGCGATGCCATCCGCGCGCAGGTCGGTTTCTCGCAAGGGAACCTGCTGGCGATCGACAGCGTTGCCGGCGCCGGCCGCTACGATGTCATCTTCTGCCGCAACCTGCTGATCTATTTCGACGAACCCACCACCGCCGCCGCCATCGCCGTATTGCGCGCGCTGCTGGCCGGCGATGGCATGCTGTTCGCCGGCTACGCCGAAGTGCCGGCGTTCTGCCGCAACGGCTTTGCGCCGCTGCGCGTGCCGGGTGCCTTCGCGCTGCAAAAGGCGCAGGCCGGCGCGGCGGCCACCGTCGCTGCCGCGCCGCGCGCGCCGGCCCGCAAGAGCGCTGCGCGCCCGGTTGCGCCGGCGCCGCAAACGAAGCTGCCGAAAACCGTCCCGAAAGCGGTTCCGCCAAGCGAACACTTGCTGGCGCAAGCACGCCGCCAGGCCGACCGGGGCGACTACCAGGGGGCGGCCGACTCGTGCCACGCGCTGTTGGCCGCCGAGCCGAATAGCGCCGACGCCTATTACCTGCTCGGCATGGTCAGCGAATGCCAGCACAAGCCGGGCGCCGCCGACGACTACTGGCGCCGCTGCGTCTACCTGCAGCCCGACCACTACGACGCGCTGTGCCACCTTGCCCTGCTGGCCGAGCAGACCGGCGACGCCCGCCAGGCGGCCGCCTTTCGCCAGCGCGCCGCGCGCATCTACCGGCGCCGTGACGGCGTAACAGCATGAGCACGATCCCGATTCACACGCTGGCGCTCGACGACTGCTGGAACCGCATTGGCGTGAGCGGCGACCAGAGTTGCGAGAAGCTCGACCAGCACGTCCACTGCCGCAATTGCGAGGTGTACTCCGGCGCCGCCCAGCGCAACCTGCAGCGCCCGGTCGGCGCCGGCTACCGCGAGCAATGGGCCGACCATTTCCGCCAGCCCGCCGCGCGCATCAAAGGCAGCGACCAGTCGGCGCTGGTGTTTCGCATCGGCCGCGAATGGCTGGCGCTGCCGACCGCCGCCATCGGCTCGGTTGCCCCGGTCGCGCCAGCCCACCGCCTGCCCCACCGCAACGGCGTCGGCCTGCTCGGCATCGTCAATGTCGCCGGCAAGCTGACCCCGATGATGTCGCTCGGCGCCCTGCTCGGCATCGACGAGCAGGAATCAGCGGTCACCGCCGGGCGCCACATTTTCGCGCGCCTGATGGTCATGCAATGGGAAGGCCATGCCTTCGCGCTGCCGGTGGCGGACCTGCACGGCATCGCGCGCTACGCCGAGGCCGGCCTGGCCGCGCCGGCGGCCACCATCAACAAAGGACTGGACCGCTTCCTGGCCGGCGTGCTCACGCTCGGCGAGCTGCGCGTCGGCGTGCTCGACGCCGCGCTGATCGGCCACCAACTGACAAGGTTATTACGATGAGCCAGGACCACGACAGCGACCTCAGTGCGTTCTCGATGCTCGACCTGTTCCGCATGGAGGCGGACGGCCAGGCGCGCACGCTCACCGATGGCCTGCTGGCGATGGAACGCGGCGGCGGTGACGACGCCACCATCGAATCGATGATGCGCGCCGCCCATTCGATCAAGGGCGCCGCCGCCATCGTCGGACTCGACATGGTGGTGCAGCTGGCGCACTGCATGGAGGACGCGTTCGTCGCCGCCCAGCATGGCCAGCTGCAGCTGACGCCGGCGCGCATCGACGTGCTGCTCGGCGGCGTCGACCTGATCGTGCAATGCGCCGCGCTCGCCGAAGACGCCGTCGCCGGCTGGCTCGGCGAGAATGCCCTCCGCATCGGCGCCGCGATGCAGGCCATCGCGCAGGTCGCCGCGGTGCGCGAGGCGCCGCCCCTCCCTTCTGCCCCGGCCGCCGAACCCGACGAACCAGCGCCGGCGGCGCCGGCCCCGCGCGCGCCGATGCAGAACTACGACCAGCTGCTCGCGCTGGCCAGCGAGACGCGCATCAACGCGCACCAGCTGGTGCCGGTGATCGCCTCGCTGCAGCGTTTCAAGCGCAACCAGGCCAGCCTGTTCCAGGCGATCGAGCAGCTGCACGAAGCGCTGGTGCGCACGGCCGACCCCGGCCTGATCGAAAAATCCGCGCTGGCACTGCAGAAAACCCATCCGCTCAAGCAGTTCCTGCACGACCACATGGCCGACATCGACGGCTACGAACGGCGCGTGCTGAGCGTGTCGAACAACCTGGTCGACGAAGTGCTGGCGCTGCGCATGCGTCCTTTCCGCGACGGCGTGCACGCCTTTGGCCGCATGGTGCGCGACCTCGCGCGCAGCCTCGGCAAGGACGCGCAGCTGACCATCAGCGGCGAAGACACGCTGGTCGACCGCGACATCCTCGCCAACATCGAAGGCCCGCTCAACCACATGCTGCGCAACGCCGTCGACCATGGCATGGAGACGCCGGACGAGCGGCGCGCCGCGGGCAAGCCGGCAGCCGGCGCGATCCGCCTCGAAGCGCACCACCGCAACGGCATGCTGTCGATCGTCATCAGCGACGACGGCCGCGGCGTCGACCTCGAGCGCATCCGCCAGTCGGTGGTCAAGCGCAAGCTGGCCAGCGCGCCGATGGCGGCGTCGATGTCGAAGGCCGAGCTGCTCGAATTTCTGTTCCTGCCCGCCTTCAGCCTGAAGGAAACCGCCAGTGCGATCTCCGGCCGCGGCGTCGGCCTCGACATCGTGCAGCAGGCGATCCGCGCCGAGAACGGCAGCGTACGCCTCGACTCCGAGCCGGGCCGTGGATTTCGCACCTCGATCACGCTGCCGCTGACGCAGTCGATCGTGCGCGCGCTGGTGGTCGATGTCCAGGGCGAGGCCTATGCGGTGCCGATCGTCAAGGTCGAGCGCGTGCTGAAGCTGCCGCAGGCCGAACTCCACACGCTCGAGCGCAAGCAGTTTTTCGACTTCGGCGGCGAGCACCTCGGCCTGGTGTCGGCCGCGCAAGTGCTCGAACTGGGCCAGATGGAGCCGGCCGCCGGCGACCTGGCGGTGGTGGTGATCGGCTCCGGCCAGCGCCGCTATGCGCTGGTGGTCGACGCCATCCGCGGCGAGCAAAGCCTGGCGGTGCAGCCGATCGACCCGGTGTTCGGCAAGCTGCGCGACATTTCGTCGGCTGCCCTGCTCGACGACGGCGCGCCGGTGCTGATCCTCGACGTCGCCGACCTGCTGCTGTCGATCGACAAGCTGCTGCGCGAAGGCGCGCTGCACCAGCTGGCGCAGCCTGGCGAACACGAACAGCGCAAGGCCAAGCGCATCCTGGTGGTGGACGACTCGCTCACCGTGCGCGAGATGGAGCGCAAGCTGCTGCTCGGGCGCGGCTACCAGGTCGACATTGCGATCGACGGCATCGACGGCTGGAACGTGGTGCGCAGCGGCGCCTACGACCTGGTGATCACCGACGTCGACATGCCGCGCATGGACGGCGTCGAACTGGTGGGCCTGATCCGCAAGGACATCCACCTGCACAAGCTGCCGGTGATGATCGTGTCGTACAAGGACCGCCCGGAGGACCGCGCGCGCGGCATGACCGCCGGCGCCGACTACTACCTCACCAAGGGCAGCTTCCACGACGAGACCCTGCTCGACGCCGTGCTCGACCTGATCGGGGAGCCCGGCCTGTGAAGATCGGCATCGTCAACGACGTCGCGATGGCGGCCGAGGCACTGCGCCGCGTGGTGGCCGCCAGCCGGGTCCATGAAGTGTCGTGGGTCGCGCGCACCGGCAAGGAGGCCGTGCGCATGTGCGCCGAGAACCGCCCCGACCTGGTGCTGATGGACCTGAACATGCCGGAAATGGACGGCGTCGAGGCGACCCGCCAGATCATGCACAATTCGCCGTGCGCGATCCTGGTTGTCACCGCGCAGCCGCAGGACAACGTCAGCCAGGTGTTCCGCGCGCTCGGCGCCGGCGCGCTCGACGTCACCGCCACGCCCGTGCTGCTGGGCGGCGGCGCCGGCGAGGCCGAACTGCTGGCCAAGATCAAGACCATCGGCAAGCTGATTCGCGTCAGCACGACCGATTCGCCGACGCCGCAGGCTGGGGCCGAACGGGGCGCGGCCGCCGGCGCCATCGGCCACCTGCTGGCGATCGGCGCCTCCACCGGCGGCCCGGGCGCAATCGCCAAAATCCTCGCCGGCTGGACGCCTGCCCCCGGCACCGCGATCGTGGTGGTGCAGCATATCGACGCCAATTTCGCCGGCCATTTCGCCAAGTGGCTGGGCGACCAGATCGCCATCCCGGTGCGCGTGATCGACGACGGCGACGCGCTCGAAGCGGGCGTGGTGCAGGTGGCGCGCACCAATGACCACCTGGTCATGAGCGCCAGCCACCGCCTGCACTACGACCCGCATCCGCTCGACTATGCCTACCGCCCATCGGTCGACGTATTCTTCCGCTGCATTGCATCGCACTGGGCGGGCGAAGCGACCGGCGTGCTGCTGACCGGGATGGGCCGCGACGGCGCCAACGGCCTGCTGGCGATGCGCCAGGCCGGCAAGGCCACCATCGCCCAGGACCAGGCCAGCAGCGCGGTGTACGGCATGCCGCGCGCGGCCGCCGAAATCGACGCCGCCCAGCGAATCTTGTCATTAGAAAACATTATGGGTGCGCTTCGCAGTAGAATTGGCGCCCGCGCATAGTATCGATTTACCATATGATTTCCCAAAAGAAAGAAAATGCAATGTCCGAAGCGACTGGCAGCACTGGCCCCGATGTGCCGGCGGGCACCCAATTCAAGGTCCGCGTGCTGCTGGTCGACGACCAGCTGATCATCGTCGAGGCGGTGCGCCGCATGCTCAGCGACCAGGCCGACATCGAGTTTCACTACGTTACCGATTCTTCTTCTGCGATCGCCACCGCGTTGCAGTTGCAGCCCACCGTGATCCTGCAGGACCTGGTCATGCCGGTGGTCGACGGCTTCACCCTGATCCGCCAGTACCGCGAAGACGCCGCGCTGCGCCAGGTGCCGGTGATCGTCCTGTCGGCCAAGGAAGACCCGAAACTGAAGGCCCACAGCTTCGCCGTCGGCGCCAACGATTACGTCGTCAAGCTGCCCGACCGGCTCGAACTGCTGGCGCGCATCCGCTATCACTCGGGCGGCTACATCTCGCGCCTGCAGCGCGACGAAGCGTTCCAGTTCCTGCGCGCCAGCCAGAAGAACCTGGCCGACGCCAATATCGAACTGCAAAAGCTCGCCGCGCTCGACAGCCTGACCGGGATCGCCAACCGGCGCCGCTTCGACGACGTCATGCGCGCCGAATGGCAGCGCGGCCAGCGCGACCAGAAGCCGCTGTCGCTGCTGATGTGCGACATCGACTGCTTCAAGCTCTACAACGACACTTTCGGCCACCTGGCAGGCGACATGTGCTTGAAGAAGGCCGCCGCCGTGATGACCGAGCACCTCAAGCGCCCGGCCGACGTGGTGGCGCGTTACGGCGGCGAGGAATTCGCCATCGTGCTGCCCGACACCACGCCGGAAGGCGCGCTGCTGATCGCCAATGCCTGCCGCGCCCACGTCGAGCAGCTGGCAATCGAGAATCCGCAGGCGCCGCACGGTTTGGTCACGATGTCGATCGGCCTGGCCAGCGTGGTGCCGTCGAAGGACAGCTCCACCGAAGCGCTGATCGCGGCGGCCGACAGGGCGCTGTATACTGCCAAGAACGACGGCCGCAATCAAGTGGGCGTCGCGCCCGCAGCCGACAAAGGAATCGCATGAACTCGCTGGAAAACGTCACCGTCACGGCGAAAGCCAACATCTACTTCGATGGCAAATGCGTCTCGCACACGCTGGTGTGCGCCGACGGCAGCCGCAAATCGGTCGGGGTGATTTTCCCGTCCACCCTCACCTTCAACACGGGTGCGCCGGAAATCATGGAAATCGTCGGCGGCCGCTGCCGCGTGCGCTTGCCGGGCGCCGACAGCTGGCAGGAGTTCCAGGGCGGCCAGCGCTTCGAAGTCGGCGCCAACGCCGCCTTCGACATCGAGACGCTCGAAACGCTCGACTACATCTGCCACTTCGGCTGATTCCCCCTCAGACGAACACCGGCTCCGGCTCGGGGTCAGGTCTGATATTCGGACATTTGGCCCTTAAAATGTTCGAATGTCAGACCTGACCCCCAGCGTTTTTGGCCCTTAAAATGTTCGAATGTCAGACCTGCCCCCCAGCGTTCAACGCACCCTGGCCGGCACTAACACATCTCAAACAAACACCGGCTCAGGCTCCAACCTGACGCCGTAACGCTGCAGGACGTCGGCCTCGATCGCGTTCGCCAGCGCCAGCACTTCCGCGCCCGTCGCGCCGCCGTTATTCACCAGCACCAGCGCCTGTTTCGGATACACGCCTGCCGCGCCCAGCGTCTTCCCCTTCCAGCCGCACTGGTCGATCAGCCAGCCGGCCGCCAGTTTTTCGCTGCCGTCCGGCTGCGCGTGATGCACCAGCGCCGGAAACGCCGCCAGCAGCTCGGCGCAGCGCTGGCCCGACACCACCGGATTTTTGAAGAAGCTGCCCGCATTGCCGATCACCGCCGGATCGGGCAGCTTGCGGCGGCGGATCGCCACCACCGTCTCGCTGATGGCAAGCGCGCTTGGCGACTCCATGTCCGCCACCGCCTGCGCCAGTTCCGCATAGCGCAGGTTCGGCTGCCAGGCCGTCGGCAGCGCGAACGTCACGTCGACGATCACCAGCCCGGCGCCATCGAGGTGCTTGAACACGCTGTCGCGGTAAGCGAAACGGCATGCCGCCGCATCCATGCTGCGCAACTGCCCGCTGGCGATGTCGTACACCGTCAGCGAATGGAACACATCCTTCAGCTCGACCCCATAGGCGCCGATGTTCTGGATCGGCGCCGCGCCGACCGTGCCGGGAATTAGCGACATGTTCTCCAGCCCGCCCAGTCCCTGGGCCAGCGTCCACTGCACGAAACCATGCCAGTTTTCGCCGGCCGCCGCGCGCACCAGCGTGTGCGCGCCATGCTGGCCCAGCACCTCGCGCCCGGCCATCGCCATGTGCAGCACCACACCGTCGAAGTCGCCCGTCAGCACGATATTGCTGCCGCCTCCGAGGACCAGGCGCGGCATGGCCGCCAGGCTCGGTTCGGCCAGCGCCGCGGCCAGTTCGGCCACGCTGTCGATCCGCAGGTAGCGGCGCGCGCGCGCGTCGATCCCGAACGTGTTGCAGGATTTGAGGGAAAAATCGTGGGCGATGGCGAGGTCTGGGGGCATGGTGGTATCGTAGTTTCGACGATTATAAGTGGAAACTATCGGAAATCCGATAAAAACCGGGCTCCGCGCCGGGCGGTACGCCCCGTTGTCCGTTAAAATATCGCCATTCATAATCTGCAAGAAAAAGGAATTTACCATGCCCTCTTTTGACGTCGTCTCCGAAGCAGACATGATCGAAGTGAAGAACGCTGTCGAGCAGTCCAACAAGGAAATCACCACGCGGTTCGATTTCAAGGGCAGCTCGGCCAAGGTGGAACAGAAGGACAACGAGCTGACCGCGTTCGCCGACGCCGACTTCCAGCTCGAACAGGTGCGCGACGTGCTCACCACCAAGCTGGCCAAGCGCAAGGTCGACGTGCGTTTCCTCGACCCGGGCAAGATCGAAAAGATCGGCGGCGACAAGGTCAAGCAGGTCATCAAGATCAAGAACGGCATCGAGTCCGACGACGCCAAGAAGATCGTGCGCGTCATCAAGGACAGCAAGATGAAGGTCCAGGCCAGCATCCAGGGCGAAGCGGTGCGCGTCACCGGCGCCAAGCGCGACGACCTGCAGGCTGCCATGGCGATGCTGCGCAAGGACGTGCCGGACATGCCGCTCGAATTTAACAATTTCCGCGACTAAATATCTGGTGGGGATTGAATCCGTCACCCCCGCCGCACCGTATGGCACCTCGTGAAACCCAATCGTGCTTAGGGTAGAATTGAGGTTGCGCAAACTCGTCCGTCTCCGGCCATGCTAGCGCAACTGTGAATCTTGGTAGGTAGTTTAAGGATAGCAATGAAACGTGTTGATGATTTCCGCCTGCGTCTGGGCAACAAAGAATATGTGCCCATCATGGTTGGCGGCATGGGTGTCGATATCTCGACGTCGGAACTGGCGCTGGAAACCTGTCGCCTGGGCGGCATCGGCCATATCTCGGACGCCATGGTGCAGGACGTTTCCGACCGCAAGTTCGACACGAGCTTTGTGAAAGAAAAAACCAAGACCTACAAGTTCAACATCAACAACATGGACAAGGCGGTGGTCCAGTTCGACCTGGCGCGCCTGGCCGAAGCGACCATGCTGCACGTCGGCAAGACCATGGAAGCGAAGCGCGGCGATGGCCTCATCTTCGTCAACTGCATGGAAAAGCTGACCATGAATTCGCCGAAGGAGACCCTGCGCACGCGCCTGGTCGCCGCGCTCGACGCCGGCATCGACGGCATCACCCTGTCGGCCGGCCTGCACCTCGGCTCGTTCGCCCTGATCGCCGACCATCCGCGCTTCCGCGAAGCCCACCTGGGCATCATCGTCTCGTCGGTGCGCGCGCTGCAACTGTTCCTGCGCAAGGTCGCCAAGCTCGACCGCCTGCCCGACTACATCATCGTCGAAGGCCCGCTGGCCGGCGGCCACCTCGGCTTCGGCCTCGACTGGGCCGACTACGACCTGCACACCATCATGGACGAGGTCCACGCCTTCATGCGGGCCGAAGAGCTCAACATCCCGATCATCGCCGCCGGCGGCGTGTTTACCGGTTCGGACGCGGTCGGCTTCCTCGAAAAGGGCGCCGGCGGCGTGCAGGTGGCGACCCGCTTCACCATGACCCACGAGTGCGGCCTGCCCGACAAGGTCAAGCAGGAATACATCCGCGCCACCGAGGACGACATCATCGTCAACGGCATCTCGCCGACCGGCTATCCGATGCGCATGCTCAAGAACACGCCGGCGATCGGCTCCGGCATCCGCCCGGGCTGCGAGTCGTACGGCTACCTGCTCGACGCCACCGGCAACTGTTCGTACATCAATTCGTACAACCGCGAAGTGCTGGCCAATCCCGATTCGAAGACCATCGTGGTGATGGACAAGACCTGCCTGTGCACGCACATGCGCAATTTCAACTGCTGGACCTGCGGCCATTACACCTATCGCCTGAAGGACACCACCCACAAGCTCGACGACGGCAGCTACCAGATCCTCTCGGCCGAACACGTGTTCAAGGATTACCAGTTCAGCACCGACAACCAGATCGCCCTGCCGGTGCGCGAAGAAGTCGCCGCCGCATAAATCGGCGCGGCAACGAAAAAAGCCACGGCGCGTCCGTGGCTTTTTTTCGTCCCGACATCTGATACGGCGTTCGGGGTGATCGCCCGTTCGGCTGAACTATTTGGCGCGACGATTGTCAATAAATAAAGGTATCTGATCCACACCATAACGCTAAAAGGACACCATGCTTGTCAGCGAGTCGACCACCCATGCCGCATGCCTGATCGACCATGCCGGCGCCATCGTAACGTGGAACCAGGGCTGCGAGGACCTGTTCGGCATCGGCGCCGCCATCCTCGCCAAGCCGCTGGGCGTCCTGCTCACCGCGGCGTGCGCGGCGGACTTCGCCCGCCTTTGGCCTTCGGTCGCGGCGCGCGGCGAAGTGCGCGAGTTGCAGCTGCAGCTGGCCCGGCCCGACGGCGGCAGCGCGGACGCCGAACTGATGCTGGTGCCGCAGATCGACGCCAAAGGCGCCTTCGCCGGTTGCGTGGCGGCGTTCGCGGTCGAACCGGACAGCTCGGACAGCGGCCGCATCGGCCGCATGCCCTTGCGCGCGGTGATCAACGTCCTGCCCGGCACCTTCTATGTGATGCGCGAGGACACCACGTTTGCCCTCTGGAACACGACGGTTGAAGCGGTGTCGGGGCTCGACAGCGAGGAAATGCGCACCGCCCGCGCGCTCGACATGTTCGACCTCACCGAAAAGCACAAGATCAACGAAAAAATCCGCCACGTATTCGAGCGTGGCGAGCAGGTGTTCGTCGAAGCCAACCTGCTCGACAAGACGGGGCACCCCACGCCCTACCTGCTGACCGGTGCGCGCATCCAATGCAGGGGCACGCACTACCTGTGCGGCATGGGCCTCGACATTTCGCGCCGCCACCACCAGGAACAGAAGCTGCGCCTGCGCGAGCGCGCCCTGCATGCGGCCAGCAACGGCATCGTCATCACCCGCTGCAGCGGCAAGGACAATCCGATCGAGTACGTCAATCCAGCCTTCGAACGCATCACCGGCTACCGGCTCGACGAAGCGATCGGGCGCGACTCGCGCTTCATGGCCGCCCCCGGCATGGACGCCGAAGCGCGCGTCCTGCTGCGCCGCGCGATCGACGACCGCCACGAAGTCAACGTCACCTTCCGCAACCAGCGCAAGGACGGCGAAGTGTTCTGGAACGACCTGACCATCACCCCGGTCGCCGACGAGAAAGGCCGCGTCACCCACTTCATCGGCGTCATCAACGACGTCACCGCGCTGAAACAGCGCACCGCGCACCTCGAGCACGAAGTCCATCACGACGCCCTCACCGGCCTGGCCAATCGCACGCTGCTGTGGGACCGGCTCGAACAGGCGATCCACATGGCGCAGCGCAACAAGTCGATGGTGGCGACCGTGCTGATGGACCTGAACGGCTTCAAGAAAATCAACGACACGCTCGGCCACGAAGCCGGCGACGAGGTGCTCACCGTCGTCGCCAACCGGCTGCTGTCGTCGGTGCGCGACAGCGACACCGTGGCGCGCCTGTCGGGCGACGAGTTCGTCCTGGTGCTGGTCAACCAGCCATCGCTGCGCTTCACGCTGCGCATGGTCGAACGGCTGCGCCAGGGCATGATCCGGCCGGTGGTATTCGGCGGCCACGAGATCGATGTCGGCGCCGCGATCGGCGTCAGCGTCTTTCCGCACGACGGCAACACCGCGTTCGAGCTGGTGCGCGCGGCCGACGTCGCGATGTACCACGCCAAGGCAACCCGCAAGAGCGAGGTCCACTTCTTCTCGGCGGACATGACCACCACCAGCGAAGCCAAGCAGCGCTTCGAAGACACCATGCGCGGCGCGGTCGACAAGAACGAACTGTTCGTGCTGTACCAGCCCAAAATCTGCCTGCAATCGGGACGCATCCGCGGCTTCGAGGCGTTCATGCGCTGGAACCATCCCGACCAGGGGCTGCTGCTGCCGGCAGCCTTCCTGCCCGACGCCGAAGAAAGCGGCATGATCGTCCCGTTCGGCGACCTCGTGCTCGAGCACACTTGCGCCTTCCTGCAACGCCTCGCCAATGCCGGCTTTGGCGGCCTGCCGGTGTCGATCAACGTGTCGCAGCGCGAGTACGCGCGCCCGAACTACGTCGCCCACGTGGCCGACGTGCTGTCCAAATACAGGCTCGCCCCGTCCAGCCTCGACGTCGAGGTGCGCGAGGAGGCGCTGGTGCGCAACCACCACCTGGGCGCCGAAGTGCTCGGCCAATTGAGCGAACTGGGCGTACTGCGCTCGGTCGACGCCTTCGGCAACGGCCTGTCGGACCTGAACTACCTGCAAAAGCTGCCGCTGTCGCACGTCAAGCTGGCCAAGGTGGCGGTGCACCAGATCTCGCCCGAAACACGGCGCGGCGCGATGGCGAAGAGCCTGATCGACATCGGCCACAACATGAACCTGACCGTGGTCGCCGAGTGCGTCGAGACGCGCGTCCAGATGGAGTTCCTCAAGTCCAACAGCTGTGACGAGATGCAGGGCCTGTACTACAAGGAGCCGCTGACCGCCGATGCCGCCGAGGAATTGCTGACCACGGCCGTCGGCGCATAAGCTGATCGGCAGGTTTAGCCCTGCAAGGATTGCCGCCTGCGCGGCAAGTCGTTTCTGCCAGTGGCAGGAACGATGGTCTTTGGGCCAGTAGACTTAAGACCGTCGTTCCCGCGGAGGGGAAACGCATGCGTTTCCCCCATGCTGAGCGTCAATACCCCCGGTTGCCGCGCAGCCCACCCCTCAATTCATGCAGACTGTCGCAAACGGCTGGCCCCGCGCCGCCCGCCGCCCTACAGTTGCAACATCCCAACAGTGCTTTCGCCGGCAACATGAATTTTTGCCGCACGCGGCGGTGGTAGCAGTTACACTCGCCATGCACTGACTTTCGACGCACACGGACCACCCATGCAAGCAAGGCGCCCTACTCCGAATTCCCTCACCAGCATCCTCGGCTGGCTGCATCGCGTATTCGACGCGACGGCCACCTGGGTCAGCCAGCTGTCGTGGTGGAAGTTTTTCCTGTTCGCCGCGCTGGCCCTGATCGCCGGCAAGATCTTGCAGGACGAGCTGTTTTCGGGCGGCGGCGAGGAAGTCGTCGTTCGCGCCGACAAGAAGCCGAACAAGAAGGATGGCGAAAGCAATATCCTGATCGACGAGAGCGGCATCCGCTTCAATGCGCGGCCAAAGAGCAAGCACGGCGCCACCACCGTGCCGCCCGAGCCGGCCGCGCCTGGCGAGCCGCCGGAGACGCCCGCCGTGCCCGCCGCGCCCAAGGTGCCCGCCCTGTCGCCGCGCACCGCCAACAGCGGCGAGGTGCACATCCCGCTGCCGCCGCAGATCGGCGAGGAATTGTCGAACGCCATCGAGGCTGCCGTCGACGACGCCGCCGAAGCGAAGGTGACGCGCTATCACAAGCAGGCATCGACCTGGTTCAAGAGTTTCGTCTCGCTGCTGGTGCTGGCGCTGTTCGCCACCAAGGCGTTGGTGGGCGGCAAGAAGCGCGCCGAAGCCCAGACCCAGACCGCCAACGCCGCGGTCGAACGCGAATCGATGCAGCGCCAGCTGTCCGAAGCGAAGATGCAGATGATGCAGGCGCAGGTCGAGCCGCACTTCCTGTTCAACACGCTCGCCTCGGTCGAGCACCTGATCGAGACCGACCCGCCGCGCGCCTCGGCCATGCAGCGCAGCCTGATCCAGTACCTGCGCGCGGTGCTGCCGCAGATGCGCGACAACGTCGTCGTCACCAACCTCGGGCGCGAAGTGGACATGGTCAAGGCCTACCTGAACCTGCTCAAGATGCGCATGGAAGAACGCCTGACGGTCGACCTGCGCATCCCCGAGCAGCTGCGCAGCGCCGCCTTCCCGCCGATGATGCTGCAGTCGATGGTGGAGAACGCCATCAAGCACGGCCTCGAATGCAAGCCGGAGGGCGGCACGCTGAAGATCACCGCCGAGGTGGCCGGCAACAAGCTGCGCGTGATCGTCGCCGACGACGGCGTCGGCTTCGGCGTGGTGCCGAGCAACGGCACCGGCCTCGGCCTGCCGACCATCCGCGAGCGCCTCAAGCTGCTGCACGGCGACCAGGGGCAGCTGCACATCGCCGCCAACTCGCCGACCGGCGTGATCGCCACCGTCGAAGTGCCGTACCAGCCGGCCAAATAGCCGCCACGTAGCGATTGATTAAACCGCCGATTCATTGAATAATTGGCATTCCTTCCCTTTGCCCGAACCGACTATGCCAACAGCAATTATTGCCGACGACGAAAGACTGATGCGCGACCAGCTTCGCATGCGCCTGAACCAGGTGTGGCCCGAGCTGGACATTGTCGGCGAGGCGAAGAACGGCGAAGAGGCAGTCGAACTGGTCAACCAGCTGAAGCCCGACCTGACCTTCCTCGACATCCGCATGCCCGGCACCACCGGCATGGAAGCGGCGCGCCAGATCGGCGGCCTGAGCAATATCGTGTTCGTCACCGCCTACGACCAGTACGCCGTCGAGGCGTTCGAGCGCGGCGCGGTCGACTACGTGCTCAAGCCGCCCGAGCAGGAGCGCCTGATGGTCACCGTCAGCCGGCTCAAGGAGCGCCTGGCCAAGCCGAAGGAAGCGGTCAGCGACAGCGTCACGCAAATGCTGTCGCAGCTGGCGGAAAAAATGGCGGCGCCCAAGCCGGCCTACCTGCAATGGATCCAGGCCAGCATCGGCCAGGACCTGCGCATGATCCCGGTCGAGGACATCCTGTTTTTCCGTTCCGACGAAAAATACACCTGCGTGCAGACCGAGCGCTTCGAAGCGCTGATCAGGAAGCCGGTGCGCGACCTGGCCGAAGAACTCGACCCGTCGCTGTTCTGGCAGATCCACCGCGCCACGTTGGTCAACGTCAACGCCATCGAAGGCGTCACGCGTGACATCCGTGGCCGCCACCTCGTGCTCATCAAGGGCAAGCCCGACAAGCTCGAAGTGAGCCGCAGTTTCCTGCACCTCTTCAAGCAGATGTAACGTCCCTCCCCTGCTA
>CXWL01113706.1_pt1 | contig 24381 bp, 9 predicted proteins | sample 590931 | NCBI WGS metagenome assembly CXWL01 (sample SAMEA3498368, study PRJEB10139) | groundwater metagenome | biome: water well; material: biofilm material | place: Germany | collected 2015-04-27
CACATAATCAAGCAGTCTACATAATCGGCCTTATGTGGAGCGCTACATAAGGCCGAGAACCAGACTTAAATCATGATTAAGGATACAGAAGGCTGAGGGGAGGGCAGTTCTGTAACCCCAATGCAGTTCCCATAGTCATCATCTAAGGCATCTTAAAAAATCAAAGAGTTTGGTAATATGCGTTTGCGTAGAACCCTACAAATCCGGGTAATAGTGATGGTCGGGATTTCGCCTAATCGCCTTGGGGACGCCACATTCTTAAAATAATCCAGTAAGAACATGATGTTATACTGGAAAAATAACTGATTGACCGATTCGTACTCGGCCAAAAAGAAATCACTTTTAGATTGCCTCAAATCAGCATAGCTGTATTCTTCAGCGGTGCCTTACTTAATCACATTCACACCTTTCCATCTGCTGAAGTTCACGCGCTTGCCGTGTGGTCGTTTCTGCAGTTTCCATGTGATGCTGAATATCTGAACGTTCCTGCTCCATTGATCCAATCTTGCAAAGCAGGGTAGCTGTAGCCGTGGTTTCATCCAGAAAGTTAGACAAGTGTTTAATGAAATCATGGAATTTCAGTAATGTACTAAGGATTTCTAGTAATTCGGAGGGACTTCCGCTTGCACTTGGTAGCCTTCAGGAGTATAAAATTACACACAATAATTTGATGAATAGAAGCTCGCTCTAAAAAATAATACAAATATCATCGTGACAGGGAGCTCGATGGTCGCCAAAGGGGATAATGCTTCTTCAAGCAAGAATGCTTCCGAAGGGAATGCATCCTTCTCCATAGCTGCGCCATCGATTAACCTGCCGAAAGGCGGCGGTGCCATAAGTGGCATGGGCGAGAAGTTCGCGGCCAACCCTGTCACTGGTACTGGCGCCATGTCTGTACCTATTGCTACCAGCCCCGGCCGTTCAGGCTTTGGCCCCCAACTTTCATTGACTTATGACTCGGGATCAGGGAATGGACCTTTCGGTTTTGGCTGGAGTCTTTCTATTCCATCCATCTCACGCAAGACTGACAAAGGTTTGCCCCACTATCGCGATGCAGAAGAATCGGATGTCTTTATCTTGTCCAGCGCAGAAGATTTGGTGCCCGTGATTGAGGCGAATGGCAAGCCATATAAGGATGATGCTAGCGTTCCCGGTTACACGATTTATCGCTACCGCCCTCGCATTGAGGGGTTGTTCGCACGCATCGAACGTTGGGTAAAATCAAGCGATGGTGATACATATTGGCGATCAATTTCCAAAGACAACATCACAAGCATTTATGGCAAAGCAATCGATCATGCTGCAGTCGTACGACCGGAGCTTGCAGACCCACGCATCGCTGATCCGTTAGATCCAACACGCATTTTTAGTTGGTTGATTTGCGAAAGCTATGATGATAAGGGCAATGCAATCGTTTATGAATACAAGGCCGAGAACTCGGATAGAGTGGCTTCGCTAAACTCAGTTAGCGAGCGAAATCGTACAACAACAGGGCGTACAGCTAACCGTTATTTGAAGCGCATCAAATACGGCAATACCACACCTCGCTCAACCAAAGAAGATCTTGCTATGCGCTCCGATTGGATGTTCGAGGTCGTGTTCGATTTCGGAGAGCACGATGCGAATGCGCCGCAACCCAACGATGATCCGGCCAAGAGCAATTCGAAGATATGGTCTGTGCGGCAAGACCCATTCTCCAATCACCGAGCAGGCTTCGAAGTGCGCACCTATCGGCTATGCAGACGTGTGTTGATGTACCATCATTTCGATGTGCTTGGTGCAAAGGATTATCTGGTTCGTTCGACTGACCTAAATCACCTTGAAAGCCCAGTTGCTGCATTTATCACCTCCGGTACCCAAAGCGGATACCAATTGGAAGGAGGCAGCTACATCAAGCGTTCCTTTCCGCCAGTTGAGTTCACCTATTCCGAAGCGAAGATTGATGAGCAAATTCGTGAACTAGACGATGAAAGCCTGAAGAATCTCCCGGAAGGTTTGGATGGCGTACGCTATCAGTGGGTTGATCTCGATGGTGAGGGATTATCCGGCATACTCACCGAACAGGCCGATGCCTGGTATTACAAGCGCAATTTGGGCGGGGGCACTTTTAGCGGGCAAGAAGTGGTAGCAAGAAAACCTTCGATGGCAGCGCTGAACACGGGTAGGCAACAGTTGCTCGATCTCAATAGTAACGGAAAGCTTGATCTCGTCGAACTTGAGCGCCCCATGGCAGGTTTCTACGAGCGCACCCAAGATGAAGACTGGGATCCCTTCGTGCCGTTCCAATCGCTGCCGAATCTTGCGTGGAATGATCCTAATCTCAAGTTTGTCGACCTCACTGGTGATGGACATGCCGATGTACTGATCAGCGAAGATGAAGCGTTTTGCTGGTATGCGTCGTTGGCGGAGGACGGCTTCGGCCCGGGCGAAAAAATCAGGCAAGCGTTGGATGAAGAGCAGGGGCCGCGTCTAGTGTTTGCTGATGGCACGCAATCGATTTATCTGTCCGATATGAGCGGTGATGGGTTGACCGATTTATTGCGCATCCGCAATGGCGAAGTATGTTATTGGCCCAACCTGGGTTATGGTCGGTTCGGTGCCAAGGTGACGATGGACAACGCCCCCTGGTTTGATTATCCCGATCGATTCGACCAGAAGCGCATTCGTCTTGCCGACATAGATGGCTCGGGTGTGATTGATATTATTTATCTTGCAGAGGAAGGGGTGAAGCTGTATTTCAACCAGTCCGGTAATAGCTGGAGCAATGTACGTCTGCTGTCCAATTTTCCAGCCATCGACAACCTGAGTTCCGTGCAAGCGGCCGATTTGCTGGGCAACGGTACAGCTTGTCTGGTGTGGTCGTCGCCATTGCCTGGAGCGGCGAACAGTCCTCTACGTTACCTTGATCTCATGGGCGGGCAGAAGCCGCACCTGCTGGTCAAGACCATCAACAACCACGGTGCAGAAACCGAGATTCAGTACGCGCCTTCCACTAAGTTTTATCTTGCCGACAAATTGCAGGGCCGACCCTGGATAACCAGGCTGCCTTTTCCGGTGCATGTTGTCGAGCGGGTCGAGACCTTTGATCATATCAGCCGCAATCGATTCGTCACGCGCTATGCTTTCCACCACGGCTACTACGATGGAGTCGAGCGCGAGTTTCGTGGTTTTGGCATGGTAGAGCAATGGGATACCGAGGCGTTCGAAGACTATGTGGTGGGCGTGCAGCGTGTGAATGGCACGCAAGAGCTGGCCCCTGAACTTAACCAACCTCCGGTTACTTCCCGGACTTGGTATCACACAGGCGCATTTCTCGATCTAACAAGGATCGTCCACCAGTTCCGTCACGAGTACTACCGGCAAGAACAGCACATTCCCGAGCCAGTATTGCCTGCGGGATTGAATGCCGGCGAATTGCGCGAATGCCTGCGTGCGCTGAAAGGGTTACCTCTTCGGCAGGAGATCTACAGCTTTGATGGATCGCCCAATGAGCAACATCCCTACACGGTTGCCGAGAACAACTTCGAGATTCGATTGCTACAACCGCGAGGGAAGCAGCGTCATGCCGTCTTCTTTCCAGTCGGTAGGGAAACTGTCTCGCTCAACTACGAACGCAATCCGACTGATCCACGCATTGCACATAGCCTTGGTCTGGAGTTAGACAAATATGGGAATGCCCTTAAATCCTGTTCGGTGGTCTATGGCCGCAAGATTGCCGACCCGTCACTCCCTGCAGAGGTAACCCGCGATCAGCAGAAATTGTACATTACCTATGCCGAAACGGATTACACACCAGACATTGAGCGTGGGTCTCCGACAGACACTTACCGCTTGCGGGTTCCTTATGAGTCGAGAGGCTATGAGATTACCGGTATTGCACCAACTTCGGGCTTGTTTCAATTCGATGAGATCAAAGTCAAGATCGCAGGCACGGCGCAAATTGACTACGAGATCATAGCGGATGGCGTGACTTCGCAAAAGCGTCTTCTTTCCCACGGCCGAACTCTATTTCTGGATAACACATTTAATCCAATGCCGCTCGGTCAGTGGGATTCGTTAGGGCTGGGACATCAGAGCTACCAGCTGGCCTTTACGCCCGGCGTCACCGGTTCACACTATGCCGGCAAAGTCACCGAAGCCGAGTTTGCGGCTGCTGGTTACCTGCATTTCAATGGCGACACCAATTGGTGGATTCCGTCTGGCACAGCCATCTACCCTGCCAATCCAGATGCCCACTTCTACCTGCCTATCGGCAGCAAGGATCCATTAGGTGTAGAGGCCATCGCTACTCTGGATAAATACGACCTGCTCGTGGAAAAGATAGAGGTCAAGCAGGCAGCATGGAGTGTCAGCAGCGCAGTGAACGACTACCGCATTTTGGGTCCCGTGCTGATGACTGACCCCAACAAGAATCGCTCCGCCGTCGAAATTGATGTGTTGGGGATGGTTGTCAAGACGGCCATCATGGGCAAGGCTGGTTCAACGGATGGCGACACGCTGGCCGACCCGACAACGCGGATGGAATACGAACTGTTCAACTGGATGAACAACCGCAAACCCAACCACGTGCATACCTTTGCACGTGAGAAACACGGAGCCGCCAATCCCCGCTGGCAGGAAAGCTATGCATACTCCAACGGCAGCGGCGGCATCGCGATGGTCAAGGCTCAGGCACATCCTGGCAAGGCATTCAAGGTGAACACGGACGGCACCAAGGTGGAGGTGGATGCCGATCCGCGCTGGGTAGGCAACGGGCGAACGATCCTTAATAACAAGGGCAAGCCCGTCAAGCAATACGAACCCTATTTCAGCACTACGCACGAGTACGAAGATGAAAAAGTGCTGCGGGAAATCGGCGCGACCTCCATCGCGTATTACGATGCGGTGGGCCGAAATATCCGCACGTTGTTCCCCAACGGTACCTTTGCTAGGGTCGAGTTTGATCACTGGGTGCAAAAGGTGTTCGATGCCAACGATACCGTCAAACAAAGTCAGTGGTACATCGACAGAGGCAGTCCTGATCCAGCCACGCAACCGGAGCCGCTGAACGACCCCGAGCGCCGCGCGGCTTGGCTGGCGGCCAAACATGCCGATACGCCGGGCATCATTCACTTCGACAGTCTTGGTCGGCCGGTGTATGCCATTTCCGACTATGGTGGCGGCAAAACGGCTGCAGTGCGCTCGGAAAACGATCTGACTGGTCGCTTCTCCAGGATGTTCGATCAACAACAACGGGAGGTGGCCAGTGGCTTTGTCGGCATGGCCGGCACACCCATTGAAGGTGAGTGCGCTGAAAAGGGCCGCCGTTGGACCTTTCAGAATGTCCTTGGCGCTCTGGTAAAGACTTGGGACGAGCACGGTCGCCAATTTAGCGCTGAATACGACGACCTGCACCGCCCGGTGAGTACTTTTGTGCAAGAAGCCGGTCAGGCCAAGATTCTCTTCAACTATGTTGTCTATGGCGATCGCCTTGCCAATGCGGAGCAACTCAATCTGCTCGGCACGGCCCATCAAATCTTTGACCAAGCTGGCATGGTGCGTGTACCGGAACTGGACTTCAAAGGCAATCCAAAACTTGTCGATCGCGTTCTGGCCAAGGACTACACGAACAATCTCGACTGGAGCGCATTGGCGACGCAGCCTGACTATGCTGCCATCCAAACAACTGCTAACCCAGCGTTGGAAATCGGCGAGGTTTTCAGCGCCAATTCGCAGTATGACGCACTGAATCGCCCGACTCAGGTGACGCTGCCTGATGGTACGGTGATCTTGCCGAAATACAATGAAGCGAATTTCCTTGCTTCGCTGCAAGCCAAGATACGAGGCCAAGGAAATTTTATCGAGTTCTTGAAAGACCAGGACTACGATGCCAAAGGCCAGCGCCAGTTCGCGCACTATGGCAATGAAGTCTTTACTCGATACTTTTACGACCCCAACACCTTCCGCCTGACCAATTTGATGACCTACAAGTCGGGTGATGATCCCGATACGCAGGGACTGCAGAACCTTAGATACAGCTACGACCCGACAGGAAATATTACCCAAATACGCGACGACGCCCAGCAGACCCACTATTTCAATAACGCGGTAGTCAAGCCGGAAAGCCTGTATGAATACGATGCGATCTACCAACTCATTCGGGCCACTGGGCGTGAACACGCGGGGGGCGGCAACAACGTCATACGCACCAACACCGACCTGGACTTCATCCCGCAGCTACCCCATGCAAACAACACCGATGCGGTGCGGAATTACACCGAGGAATACGAGTACGATCTGCTGGGCAACATCAAAGTATTGAAACACCACTTTCAGCCTCAGCCGGGGATAGGCAATGGCTGGACGCGTCACTATCGCTACGCCTTTGAAGATAACCCTGCTAATCGCACGAACCGCCTGACATCCACCAGTTTGCCCGGTGACCCGGATGCCGGGCCGTACAGTGCCACCTACGACTATGACACCTACGGCAACATGACCCGGATGCCGCACTTGGCCACCATGGATTGGAACTCCATGGATCAGCTTAGCCTGGTGGATTTAGGCGGTGGCGGAAAGGCACACTATGTCTATGGCTTGGGCGGGCAACGTTTGCGCAAGGTGATCGAGCGCAATGGTAACCTGAAGCTCGAATGGATTTATCTCGGCGATGTGATGATTTTCCGCCGTCGGCGTCGCGATACTAACGAGCTGCGCTTTGAACGCTGGACAGTTCACATCAGCGATAACGCAGGCCACATCGCGCAGGTCGATACCAAGACCCGGGACGATGACGACATCGATACGGCCAATCCGATTAACACTTTGCTTATTCGCTACCAGTATGCGAATCATCTTGGTTCAGCTGTGTTGGAGACGGATGAGAACGGCAATCCGATTTCCTATGAGGAATACCACCCTTTCGGTACGTCTGCATACCGTTCGGCAAAACCGGGATTCGATTTGAGTTTGAAGCGATATCGGTTTAGTGGGAAAGAGCGGGATGACGAAACTGGTTTGTATTATTTTGGCGCGCGTTATTACGCGGCTTGGTTAGCGAGATGGACAAGTAGTGATTCTGCAGGTTTTGTACGCGGTAGCAATCTGTACAGATATTGTTCGAACAATCCAGTTGTCAATCACGATCCAACTGGCATGGCAGATAAGCCACTCAACCCTCTGGGTGGAGTTAGTTGGGAGATTCCTGCCAGCGTATACCAAGACAAAAGCGGAAAGCAGCTTAGTGATGCGGCCGCTAGTGCCAACTTTGAAACTTGGATGGCTAAATCTCATCCCGACAGGAAGTATTCACCCGGATCGGTAACAATCGACTGGTCAACATTCAAAAAAGCAGATCCATCGACGCGTACTCCGGGCAGAGGGCCCACTTTCAACGCGGGTTGGCTTGACAAGAATGGTGAACAGCTTTTACCGAGAAAGGGGGATTTTGGTTATGTCGCCCCGATGAATAAGCAGGAGAAGGCGGAATATAGGGTACCTGGCGACAAGAAGACCCGTCTTGACGAGAACGAACACGGTTCAACGCATGGTGCAAATAAAGCAGTTGATTCTAACTATACGGACAGTGAGTATAAGGGGGATGACACGGTGAAATCGCCTAGGGGCGTCTCACTCGATAAGACGAAGAAGGACAACGCTGATACTTCAAGAATTCAGCAGAAAGTCGAAAACGGGAAACCGGTCGATATTACGGAAGAGGTTGACATGAAGGGCAACCAGAATTTTCAAGAAGCAAACGACGCAGCTAAGACTGCCGGGAAGCCGAACATCCGCAACCCCGGATCGATCAATCGTGGGACCATTGGGCAGATAAACAACCGGTTCGAAAGAGGTAAAGGTCAGTTACCACCGAGTTTTGGGCAGAGGCTTGCCGCGTTCGGCCAAGGCATTGGCACGAAATTAGTTGGTTTCGGGAAAGCTGCAGGCACGACTTTTGTGCGCGCGCTTATTCCCGGTTTTGCAGAAGCTGAGATGGCCGCAGTCTCAGCACCCTATGCTACGGCCGTATTGGCTAATAGCGCAGCCAGCGTTGGTGTAACTATACCGGCGTCGGCCTTTGGAGTGGCAGAAGCTATCGCGGCAGCACCTATGGCATTTGCGGCGGCGGTGACTTTGCCAGCCATCGGTGGCGCAGTAGTCGGAAACATAGTCGAATCGGAGTTAGGCGTTGGCGCCGCTATGGCGTCTGCAGCGATCACCGGCGCGATCATCGGCTCGTTTATCCCAATACCTGGTCTGAGTACGTTAGCAGGTGCTGTAGTTGGCGCGGCGATTGGTCTTGCTGGCTACGGGATAAGCAAGTGGTTGTGACTAGTCCACAAGTAATAGGGGACACACAAGTAATAGGGGACAGTAATAGCACAGTAATAGGGGACACACAGTAATAGGGGACAGACCACAAATCTTTCTTAGAAGGCGCGAAGAACATGACCATTGATCTCGATATCGCTGCGACCCTAAGCGCCATCCTCTGGCCGCTTGTTGTGTTGGTGAACTAAAGAGGTCAGGTTCGAATTGTTTTCCGATTGAACAATGAACAGGAAATAAGTGGGGGCTGTACAGAAGAAAAATATGGGTTGAATCGCATAATAAAACTGTTGGGCCAGGATGTTAGTAAAGATCATTTTAGTTTTGTACTTAATATTTTATTTAGGAGTTAGCCATGCCTATTAAGACAATACCTCTGCATTTCAATGCACAAGACAAGTTGAATGTAACTAGCTTGCATGAAGCTTTAACCAAATTGAATTTGAGTGTTGAGGAAAGAGAAATAAGTTCTAGAAAAATAGAAGGCTCGACTGTTGAGGCTATTAAAAAATTTCAAACAGCAAACAATTTGCACGCAAATGGTGAGCTTGATGCTAATACCATCTCTGTAATGAATGTGGAGCTACACGACAAGATGTTTACTACCAGTAAACATCGAACAGACGCAATTCAATCTTTATTGCAGAGGATGCATCTATCTATCGACAAGGAAGAGGTTACAAAACGTATTACAGGTGCCTCTACCAGAAAAGCCATTGAAGAATTTCAAAAGAAAATAGGAGTAACGGTAGATGGGAAATTGTCGGAAGAAGTGCTCAATAAACTGCACGAAGAGGTGATCAAGGAACGATTTAAAACAGCAACGCAAAAAGGAATGTTGCAAACCAAGTTACAAAAAATTAACAAAATAGCCAAGCTGAATATTGAAATTTCGCCTGATGAACTACAAAAAAAGGAACTGGGCGATTCTTCTAAAGCATTAATTCAAGTATTTCAGAAAAAGTACAATTTGCCGGTAAACGGCACAATTGATAAAGCAACGTTAGATAAATTGGACAGCGTTGCTGCCAGCAAAGGTACTTTCGTCAAAAAAATTGGCAAGACCCCGAACACTGAACTCGTTATTCTCAATAAAAAACTAAAGCTAAACGTAGTTTCACCGCATGTAAATAATGCCCAAAAAGCGTTGTCATTTTTGGGTTATAAAATTTCCAGAAAGGAATTTAATACACAAACATTTGGCAAAATAACGCGAGAAGCTGTGGTTGAATTTCAAAAAAGCCAAGGCTTTTCACAAACAGGCCACTTAGGACAAAGTGAAATAAAGGTTTTGAATAGCAAAATCCTGCTGGCAAATCCCAATGCCAGTGTTCAGCACAAATTCAGAATACGCGGTTCGGTACGTGATGAACTTTGGCAGCGCAAACCCAATATGGTTATCAGGGTGTACGAAAAGCTGCTTGGTAAGGAAAGTGAACAGCCTTTAGCTTCTATGAAAAACCTGTTAAATGGATTTTTCGACGTTACGTATGATCCCCCTTTAAATTCAGTGACGAAGCAATCCAAGGAAAAATTTCATCTTGTCATTAAACTGTATGAGCCTAAGGATAACAACCCTGCGAACGACAAATTAGTTAGTTCACAAACGCATTACAACGTAAATCGTATTCACTGGGTAAATTTTACCGAGGGCGATTCACCTTATCGTGGTCAATCTGATTTCGAAACCATAAATAGCGTGCTACAAAAGGCTATCGGTAACAAGCAAATAGCAGATTTGCATGAAACTTTGGATGATAAGCAAGTATCGCAACTGACGCTACAGACTGGCTTGAGCACGGACGATATCATGCGGCTAATATTGTCTTACCGCGTCTCGATAAACATCAATCACTCCGACCCATTATCGCCGGAAGTATTTTACGCTTTTATCAGGCAAAATTTTCCGCCGAATCTGCCTGGCGATTTGTTGCGCGGCACCAGCGATTGGGAAACCATTGACCAACTGACTGAACTTGCTGCAACAGGAATCGTTCTGACGAACGATGAACTTTTGCAAGCTGCGCTCGAAACCGCAATCTCACAAAATCTCGTTTCGCAAACGGTGAAAATTAACCAAGATGCCATTTTGCAGGCATTAAACAGTAAACGAATTGAATTTGTATTGAGTAAACCATTTTTAATTGGCAATCAAAACCTTAAATCATTGCTTGATGAATCCAAAATCGACAAGCAACATTATTCGGCTGTCGCCCAAATATTTATTTCCAGCAAAGGAGTCAACACCGATTTTTGGGAAAAACTGAAAGGCCAAAGTTCCCAAATAGACGCAAAAGCGATTGCTGATTTTGTTACTACGGTTGAAATTGGTAATTTCGCCAAAAATCATCTTCCAACGGTGAAGTTTTTCAAAGTTAAGATTGGTGTTGACCAGAGATTCAAATCAGCGAGTTCATTTGCCAAATTGGACCAAAGTGAAATCATCACACTCATCAATGAAAGCGGCAATGACGTTCCTGGCAACATGCCTGGAGACACTATCGAATTGAAAGTCGCAGCTTTCGCTGCCACGATGAAAAGCCGCATGGAGCTGATTTTTCCGGCCGTTTCGCTGGTCGCTGAAGTCAAGCGTAGTAATACCGATAAGCTTACCAAAGTCGCGGAAGTGGAAAAATTTATTGATGAAAATCCAGAGCTGGATTTTAAACGTCAGAATATTGATAAATACCTGCTCGACCATCCAGACATCAATCTCGACGCTAAAACCAAAGCGGATATTAAAGTCGTTCAGCGTGTTCACAAACTCTCCTCCGACGTGCGGACCGGAACGACTTTGATCGAAGAAGGAATGCACGGTTCAATGCAGATATATTTTTCGGGCCAAAGCCGGATTACAAATCTGTTGATGGCAAAAGGAGTTACGGAAAAGTATGCCAAACGTCTTTATGAAACGTCGAAAATGCAATATTTACAAATACTGGCACGACTGCTTGAATTTAGACGTGAAGCCAATGTGGGTACACCGGCTGCAATTATTCCGCAAACTTATAAAAAAGAAGAAATTCAGTTACTGCTAGGTGATATTCCAAATCTGGAACTACTTTTCGGTTCGCTAGATTTCTGTGAATGTGAACATTGTAAGTCCCTTTATAGTCCGGCGGCTTATTTCACCGATTTGCTACGGTTTATCAGCGAACATAATTCCCTCGTCAAGAAAAATGCTTCGACGCCTTTTACTGTCAAAGAAATTCTATTTCAACGGCGACCCGATTTAGGCAACATCAAACTCAGCTGCGAAAATACAAACACAGTATTGCCCTATATAGATTTAGTCTGCGAAATTTTGGAAAACTACGTAGCTCCGAAACAGGCGAATTTTACTTATCAAACCACACTGAGCGCTAAGGAGCTAAGGGCCATTCCGCAATACGTCCGGAAGGAAGCGTACAAAGTCATTGCTGAAGCTGATTTTCCGATGAATTCTTCCTTTAACCTGTTTCAGGAAGAAGCGCGAACATATTTGAATTACTTGCGTGTGCCGCGTTTTGATCTGATGGAAACTTTTCAGGACGTTTCAAATGTGGCAGCCAAAGTTCCTGAAGATATCGTTATTGCTGCAGAATATTTTGCGATTTCTTACCACGAGAAATATTTGATCACCACTCCAAAGCAAACCGTCGCAGAGCAAGACGTCTACTGGGGATTTGATACTTCGCAGGCAACAGTAGCTGTAAGGGAAATAATGAGCCGGACGAAGCTTAGCTATAACGAGATATTGGAATTGCTCTTAGTTCGTTTTGTCAATGATCCAGCTCAACCAAGCCAAAGTAAAGTCGTTCGTCCGGTTGACACTTGTGACACAAGCGTTCAGAACGTCAATAATTTGACGGTTGCAAGATTTGATTTGATGCACCGATTTATTCGCCTCTGGCGAAAAACGGGTTGGAATATGTGGGAACTGGATTTGCTCGTCAGGAATCCTAAAGTCGGGAACAATGTGATTAACGGCGACACGCTAATCAATCTTAAACGCTTCCGTGAACTGCAAAATAAGCTGAAATTGCCGTTTGAAATACTTCTCGCATTTTTCTCCGAGATAAACCGAGAAATCAGGATTCAGCCTGAAAGGCCGGATGTCAAAATAAATCCGTTATACAAAAATCTATTTCAGAACATTGCCGTTACCAACCCGGTTGACAATAATTTTGTTGGTATTGATGCCAACGACCAGCCTGTCGCTCTAAATGCGGCGATTATTTTTGGTGTCAATGCCGCCGCGCCGTTTAATGGATATACGCCAGTTCCGACGATTCTTTCGGCATTGGCGATAAAACAGACGGATTTTGATTTGTTGGTTGGCAAAACCAACAACCATCTGTCGGTCGATTCGCTGTCCATTCTACTTCGCTATGCATATCTCGCACGTAGCTTGAAATTGAGCGTTCGGGATTTATTACTGCTTTTGTCAGTAACAAATATTAGTGATCCGTTCATCGATTTGCCAACGATGCTAGCTTGTTTGAAAAACCTGGAATTTATTCGTGCCTCGAAATTATCCTTAAATGAATTGGATTATATTTTAAATTATTCGCCGGATTCAACTATCGGTTTAAGAGAAGAAACTTTCATCCAACTCATTAAAGCATTGCGAATAACTCTTGAGGGCAATCAAAGCGAAATTGATAAGCTCGATTTGACCGCAGCTAATCAAGCCACACTTCTCGGGGTTGACGCCGATACCTTGCCACCTCTATCCAACGCTGATTTGATAACCGCGCTTGCTCCTCTGCAGAACACATTAAATTCTGTCAGCGGAGAATTTAAGGACAACGGCTTTTCAGTTGATGAGACTTTTTTTATTATCCAATTCGACTCGTCCTCCATCAACGCAACGAATAAGGCAAAGCTCGTCGAAAGCATCAAAACACTTCAGAAAAATCTAAATGATTTGTTGACTCAAAACCAAAATCGGATCAAGGCTCTGGTTGCTTTGGCCTTTAATCTAACTGATTCACAGGCAAATATTCTGCTCGTCAATCTCGTCACTTCAACCAAACCTTTGCTTGAAATATTAGAAGATACAATTTTAATCGAAAAAAATATCGATGGCACTTTCAAGAAGGAAATAACCAGAGCGAACTTTCCGAATTATTTCAGTACTTATTCGCTACTGCACAAAGTAGCTTTACTGATCACGAGGCTGAAAATGTCCGATGACGACCTTGAATGGTTTATCAAAAATCAAAATCAGGTCGGCACGCTCGATTTTTCCGCTTTGCCGGTCAGTGCCGCTCTTGTTCCGAATGCTTTTAGTGGTTGGCTAAGTTTTTTTAAATTTTTTGATTTTAAATCGAATTATCCCGAACCCGAAAATGCCTCGATCCGTTCGATTCTCAACTTGGCAAAGAACGTGGGCAATACGAAACTGCAAATTATTGATGAAATCGTCAAACTGACACAATGGAGCAAGACGGATGTGACAAGTCTTGATGCCAAATTTCATTTGAATCATTCGGCAGGAAAATTGGATTATACCAAGGCGGAAACTTATCTCCGGTTAAAAAAATGTTTCGACCGGATGAAACTCGCCGGCGTTGATGCAACGACGATATTTGATTGGGCGTTGATTGATGCCGACCTCGATCACGATGTAACCATCGCTGTGCAGACGCGCCAAGCTGTCAAATCTAAATACGATCAAGACGATTGGCTCCAAAAAATTACGCCGCTGCACAATGATATTCGCGAAAGGAAGCGTACTGCTTTGGTTGAGTATCACATCGAAAGTTCTCAACGCACGGAAACTCCTGAAATTTCATTTAATGGAACTCAAATGCTAAATCCGCTGTATTGGCGAGATTCGCTTGCACTTTACAAATACTTTCTGATTGATGTCGAAATGAGCGCGTGCCAGTTGACTTCGAGGATCAAACAGGCCATCAGCTCGGTACAGTTTTTTGTCCAGCGTTGTTTTTTGAATCTGGAAAACCGTTACGTTAATGTTTCACAGGATGAAAAGGAAGACGTGGCTTCCGCGAATGCTTGGTCGCAGTGGAAATGGATGAAGAATTACCGGATTTGGGAGGCCAACCGGAAAGTTTTCTTTTATCCCGAAAATTGGATTGAACCGGAACTGCGTGATGATAAATCGCCGTTTTTTGAGGAATTGGAAAACGAGCTTATGCAAAACGACGTTACAAAAGAAAACGTCGAAGAGGCTTTCCTAAAATTTCTGCACAAGATTGACGAGGTTTCGCACCTCGAGGTTTGCGGTATTTATCACGAATTGGAAAATTTGTCGGGCGATGAAACGATGTTTGAGATCAACACCGTTCACATTCTCGGCAGAACCAAAGCCGTGCCGAATATTTACTATTACCGCAACTACGATATGAACTACGACACTTGGGGTGCGTGGGAAAAAATTGATGTAGATATCCAGGGCGAGCAGGTCGTCCCCGTCGTTTATAACCGCAAACTTCATCTTTTCTGGCTGCAGTTTGTGGAAAAGCCGTTGAAAACCAAAAATGTACCGCCTGCTAAAGTAACCAGCGGTCCGACTACCGCAGCCGAACCGATTAAGGTTATGGAAATTCAGTTGGGGTGGGCGATAAAACAAAGCAGTGGTTGGTCGCCCAAGAAGATTTCCAAGCAAAAACTCATTCATCCGTGGGAACGCCCGCATTATTCTTACAACTTAAAGCCGTATTATCTAGCCAAGTTAAATGAACTTTATCTCGATATTTATCTATCAACCTCCAAAGAGTTTAACGACGGTAAATTCTACGACCCCTACAAGCAACCTGAAAACAATCCGGTATATCTGACCAAAAATCGTTACAACGAAACTTTTCTACCCTGGCACTCATCGTCTTTCATTTTTGATGGCGCAGTTAAAGACCTTAAATTAAAAGGACTTGGTGGCGAATTTTTTATTAATAATGGATTCGGAAGTTTCGGAGTTTGGACTGATAACGATTCGTTCAAATACGTCCACAACAATTTCGGTAAGGACGGTGAGGCAATCAAGGAATTGGACCCTAAACTTGAATACGGACCACGACTCAAACTGCCAAACGGAATGCATTTTGAAGGAACACGTCTGACGAACAACAAGGATCACGCTGCCAATTCTAATCAGCTTAGAGTTCTGGAAAGCACGACTTCCGCTACGCTTCTCAATGGTGCTATTACACCGTTCGAATTAGTCATAACACAACAGGATTTACAGCTTGACACTATTGCCACAAATCATCCGTTGTTTTATCAGGATACCCAACGTGCCTTTTTTATCAAACCGGAATTGGAGGCTGTACTAAATAATTACGGTCAGGTGATAAATCATAATCGTAAGTACCGTTTTCTGCCTTTTTATCATCCATACACGATGCTCTTTATCCGAGAATTTAACCGTGATGGTATAGATGGCTTGCTGAACCGAAAAATTCAGACTGTACCGCAAAGCTTCCCGCCCACCAACAACTTTGATTTTTCTACTTACAGCCCGAATACCAGTTCGATAACCGTTGATCAATCGGCGCAAACCGACGTTGCAGATTTTTCGTTCGGTGGAGCGTATTCGATTTACAACTGGGAATTGTTTTTTCACGCACCGCTGATGATTGCCTGCCGTTTGATGCAGAATCAAAAATTCGAGGACGCGATGAACTGGTTCCATTACATTTTCAATCCAACCAATATCGATGATTTGCCGACCCCGCAGCGTTACTGGATTACCAAACCTTTCTTCGAGTTCAACTCAGACGATTATCGCAAGCAGCGCATCGAAAACATTTTGTCGAATATCAGCACAACCGAAAATCAGAAACAGTTGACTGCGTGGAAAAACCACCCGTTTCAGCCACATTTGATAGCACGCTATCGTCCGGTTGCTTATCAGAAAAACGTGGTGATGAAATATCTCGACAATCTGATTGCTTGGGGCGATATGCTTTTCTCCCGCGATACTATCGAATCCATCAACGAAGCTGCGCTACTCTATTTGCTTGCGTATGAAATATTGGGTGAACGCCCGCAAAAAGTGCCGAACGTAAAGCATGAGGAAATGACATTTAACGAACTCGAGCCGAAACTGGACGATTTCGGCAATGCCAGAGTTGATGTCATCATCGAAGATACTTTGCTTCCAATTACGGTTGTTGCGTCGGCGACCGGGGCGCAACCACTGCCCAAAATCGAGACTTTTTATTTCTGCATTCCTGCTAACGATTATTTAACTAAATATTGGGATACGGTTGGCGACCGTTTTTTCAAGATTCGGAATTGTATGAACTTACAGGGCATTGTTCGTCAGTTGCCTTTATTTGAGCCGCCGATAGATCCGGCTCTACTTGTTAAAGCTGCTGCTGCCGGGTTTGATTTAAGCAGTGTGTTGAATGAGTTAGCTGCGCCTACACCGCATTACCGATTTCGCATCGTCATGCAAAAAGCCATCGAATTTTGTAGCGATGTGCGGATGCTCGGCGAAAAACTATTGGCAGTATTGGAAAAGAAAGATGTGGAAGAATTATCCGTTCTCCGATCACAGCATGAAATTCAATTGCTCGAAGCTGTTAAGGATGTCCGACAAAAACAAATTGACGAAGCAGTGGAAACAATTGGAAGTTTGAATAGGACTTTAGAATTGGCAGTAGAAAAGGAAAGCTACTATAGCAATATCCCGCGAATGAATGACTGGGAATATGGCGGAGTAACTTTACATGGGTTAGCAATTACGTCCGAATTAGCCGCCACGATAGTCAATATTTTCGGTGCTGGAATAAGTATGGTGCCAGATGGGGATTTAGGTGTTTCTGGTGCTGGTGGCACTCCCGTAGCCAAATTAAAGTCTGGAGGCACTAGCTTTGGCAATGCGGCATCTAAAACAGCAGATTTTCTTAAAGGATTAAGTTCAATTTTACATTCTACCGGCAGCCTTTTAGAAGCCCAAGGTGGTTACGCTAGGCGAGATGATGAAAATAAATTCCAGAGCAGGTTGGCAACCATTGAAAAAGATCAAATTCAATTTCAAATTAGTGCGGCTGAAATTAGACAATCAATTGCCGAAAGAGAACTTGCAAATCAGTTGCTGCAAATCGAAAATGCCAAAACAGTTGATGATTTTATGCGGAATAAATATACCAATCAGCAGCTTTATAGTTGGATGATTACGCAAATTGCGACGGTTTATTTTCAGTCATACCAATTGGCGTTCGAAATGGCAAAAAAAGCGGAGAAATGTTTTAAGTATGAACTCGGGATTTCAGAATCGAACTACATCCAATTCGGCTATTGGGACAGCCTAAAAAAGGGACTCCTCTCCGGTGATAAGCTTGCAAGTGATTTGCATAAATTGGAATCTGCTTATCTCGACCAAAACAAACGTGAATTTGAAATTACCAAACATATTTCGCTTGCTCAGATGTTTCCACTGTGTTTGATCACACTTAAGGAAACAGGCAAATGCACTGTTTCCTTACCCGAATGGATTTTCGATATGGATTATCCAGGACATTATATGCGGAGAATTAAAAAAGTTTCCGTTTCCATTCCCTGCATTATCGGTCCCTATTCTGGCGTGAACTGTACTCTTTCACTCTTAAGAAATGAAACAAGAATTTCATCGGTAATTGCCGACAAAAATCATTATGCCAAGGTTGATGAAAATGATGAACACTTCCGTACCTTGTTCGGCTCAATTTCGTCAATCGCGACCAGTCACGCGCAGAATGACAGCGGCTTATTTGAATTGAATTTTTCCGACGAACGTTATTTGCCGTTTGAAGGCGCAGGAGTCATCAGCGATTGGCAAATTGATCTACCAATTGAGAACAACCAATTTGATTTCAGTTCTCTGTCGGATGTGATTCTACATATTAGTTACACTTCACGTAACGGTGGAGGCTTGTTAACCGACGGAGCAAATACCAATTTGCAGGCAGTATTACCCAATTCAGCAGCAAGATTATTCAGCTTGAAACAAGAATTCAGCTCCGAATGGTATAAGTTCCTGCATCCTGTTAACAATGCAGACCAAGAGCTGATCATAAATTTGAAACCGGAGCATTTCCCATTCTTTATTCGCAGCAAACTTAGCACTCTCAAAATCAAAACACTTGATTTATTTGTCCAAACTGACGAAGAAAAGGAATTCACGACAAGTTTCAAAGTTACCACTGGTGACATATTGAATGATTTGACGGCTTCTTCTGACTCTAATTTTAATAATGTCCATCATTGCTCCCATGATTTCACGAAGGATAATCCAGCAAATATTCCGAATTCTTTGGGTGAATTCAGGTTGAAAATAAAGATAAAATTAAATCCGGAAATTGATTACAAGTCGCTTGCCGATGACAAGATTGAAAATATGTTTATGTTATTGCAATTAGGAAGTTAAGATATAGATATGAAACGAACGATAGAAAAAGTCATTGCTTTTGTCGTTCAAACTTTCGAGCCCGACGAAATAATTTTGTTTGGTTCAATGGTTAATGGGACTAATGACGTTCACAGCGATTTGGACATTTTAATCGTCACCGACAAATGCTTTCAAAAAAAGCAAATTACAGAACGGGTGGAACAATTCTCTCAAGAAATGGCAATTCGTGCGGATGTGCTTGTATATTCCAAATATGACTTGGGGAAAGCGTTTGAGCAGCCTCATTCGTTTCTCGCAGGGATACATCAAAGCGGAAAGATAGTGTATCAAAAGGGCGAAAAAATATTTTGATTTTTATGTGGCTCTGTGCTATCTTTTATGTGTCGGATTGACTTAACATTGTAGTATTGATGAGAAGTAGTCGCAGGACACATGAAGCAACAGTGAAAAAGATTTTCGACTTTAATAATGGATGTTAGCCTTGGTAGTGTACTTCCAGGGCTTTCTCTTTTTTAAGGCTACTGTTTTAAACTGAAGTGTAATTAGTTTAGTTTTTTGAACAGAAAAGCTGACGAGCTGAAAAACCACAATTCACGAAGATAACTTGTCTGACTGCTTCTGCCTTAAACTCAGCTGTATATCTCGTGCCGCTCATTTTCTTCGCTTCTCTTCAGTTTCGACATTATCTTGTGTCTACTGAAGCGGGTGACGTCCTTCACATAAGAAAAGTGCCGTTTCCTAGTGACCATTAAGAATTACAATGGGTTTAGCCGTATACGTTTGTGTAGGATCCGGCAAGTGCGGGTTATTTTGATGGTCGGTTTTTCGTCTAATCGCCTTGTGGACCCAGTAGCGGCTTTAGTCGAAGGGCAGGTAAGTGCCGTCAAGAATGGACGGTCAAGGAAGTCGCTACGAAAGACCGTTCCTCGGCCTTATGTAGCGCGCTACATAAGGCCGAGAACCGGCACTTCAAAGTATATTGGATGGGCGACCACTCGGTGTCATTGTTGCCCTTCGTGAACGGTTGACGCTGTAGAAAAACTCTTTTTCAAGCGATTTTCGAGCGCAGCTTTTCCATCTGAAACGTCCCTGTTTCAACATCAATTTCTGACTGTAATTTTTACTGCTGTGAGCGTGAACAAATTGCTCTGCTGGAGACCTGAAACGGTGGGCGTATCGAGGGCCTTATCCACTCATTTACTGTGCGTACCCGTGATGCGCTAACTTCTCGATGTTGTGCACCAGACAGAACAACTTCCACTGCGAATCCACCTTCACTCGCCCCCTGAGCGTGAAGCGGTTGAGTTGTTTGTTGTGCCTCAGGTTGCCGAATACGGGTTCCACTGTGGCGAAACGTCTGCCGTATTGGATGCGACCTTCCGGGCTGTCGATGCGGGCTTTCATTTTGTCGGTGTAGCTCATGCCGTCCCGCTTGCCCTGAAAGAACGACACTTGTCGCACCTTGGTTTTGTCCGGCTTAAGCAGGCAGCGATCACGATGCGCACACGGCACGCAGTCGCATTGCGCACCCTGAAACTTCACGGCCGCATAGCCGTTGATCGTGCAGTCGCTGCCGTTGCCATAAAGCTGTTTGCCCGCAGGGCAGATGCACGTTCCCGCCTGCGGGTCGTAGTCAAAGTCTTTGGGCTGATAACGCGCCGCTTGCTTTGGCTTTCCTCCCTTGTCGTGGATCGGGTCGGGCAATGCTTTGTATTTATCTTGTCCCGCAAAGCGTTCATCGCGGCTGCGCATGGCGTTGTCGGCAACCAGCGCATCGACTTCCAGTTCCACCAGCTTCTTGAGGTTGGCTTCGGAGTGGTATCCCGCGTCGGCGGTGATGAGTATGTCGTCCGATAATATTCCCTTCATCGCAGTCACGACGGGGATCAGCAACTCTTGCTCGCTGCCGGTGCCGTGCGCCTGCGCTTCGACGATGATCTGGTGTTTCGCATCGACGGCAGCAACACCGGTGTAGCCCTGTATCACGCCTTTGCTCGTCGCCATCTTCGCCGATTCGTTGTCGGTGCGGTTGCTCTTGCGGATCGCGCCCTTGCTTCCCTTGCGATCCTCTGGGTTGGCGGCCAGCCATTGCCGCATTTGTGCGGCATCCCTTTCCAGACTGGCGATGCGCTGAACTTCTTTGGCATGCAGGTCGGGTTCGATGGCGTGCCGGTCTGTGTCGCGATGGCGTTCGAGCATCACCTTGGCTGCCGTTTCAAGCTTCGCCGCCTGGCGCTCGAAGTCGGCACGGGTGCCGCTCTTTGCCTTGGAGGCATTGCTCGGCAACTTCACGCCGTCGATGGCAAACATCTCGCGCCCGATCAACCCTTGCTGGTCGCAGATGAAAAGTATCTGGGAGAAAATGCTGGCGATGTCCTCGCCCAACGTCGAAACGAATCCGGCGAGGGTGGTGAAGTGCGGCTGGCTGTCGCCGGACAGCGCGATGAAGGTGACGTGTTCGCGGCAAGCGCGCTCGATGCCGCGGCTGCTGACGACACCCATGGAATATGCAAACAGGATAACCTTCAGCAGCATGGCGGGAGGATAAGCGGCTGCGCCCGTCACGTCGTTGTTGAAGCGCGCATCGAAACCGGACAGATCAAGTTCGCTGTCGATCAGGTGATTCATCGCGTGTTCGAACGTGCCCGGCAAAAGTTGCCGCTGCAAATCCACGGCGAGAAATCGCGGACTGGTGTCGATGTGTTTGTAACGCCCCATTTGTTTCTCCAAAATATCGTCCGCAACTTCGACCTTGATATTAAATTTGGTTCACAGCATGATGCGGCTATGAAGATACTTTTTCTACAGCTTCGTTAGCCGGTCACGTTATTTATCAAGTGCCATTCCTGATAACTCCTATTATCAGGAATGGCACTTTTCGCGTCCAAGTCGGCGGCGCGCATTTACACTGACCACGAAACCATATAAAAATACACAGAAACATGCTGTTAGCCAGCCAGATATTGCGATAGCATGGCGCACCAACCACGCAAGAAGAAAAAAACATGGACAAACTACTGGAGGGGCTGGAACGCCCTGAGCGGATGGCAAACATCATCGCTCAACAACCCAAGCACATCAGAGATGATATCGCAGGCCTTGTAGAGGAAGAGCAGAAGCCTGGATCGTTTGGTGATCTGATCAAGCGGTCCGTTGAACTGGCAGGTGCCCACAATGAGTTTCAAGGCTCGAACGTGGTGTCGATGATTGGGAGATACCCCAGAAAATAATGTTGTGCGCGGACAAGTTGCTGGTGCCGGTGGTGGGCACGGCGTAGTAAATGCGACAGCCAGTCTTAATTTTGGACATATGTCGATGATGGTGTCGGACAAACCTAGCGTGCAAGAAAGCGCAACATATTGCGCAAATTAAAATAATAGTGTATATAATGCGCATGAAAACGCGCAAACAAACTATTGAACACCCGATTACCAACCTGGAGCGACTTGCCGCCGAGCTTCGCAAGATTCGTCGCGGGCGCAAGGTAAGTCAGCAAGAATTATCTGGTCGCGCAAAGGTCGCGCGCCGCACGATTACCAATGCGGAGGGAGCCGAAAACGTTGGCGTGAAAGAGCTTTGTCGGATTGCCAACGGGCTAGGCTATGAGCTGGTTTTACGACCGAAGGACACAGTGGTATTTGAGGAGCTTTCGACTACCTTTAAGGATGATGAATGAACGCGTCAGAACCATTCGATATCGAAAAGCTGTTCAATAAAATCCGTCAGCTTGAAATACACACGCCACAAGGTGTGAGTGGTAGGCTGACCAAAGAAAGTCGCTACGTCTTCAACTACAGCCATGTGAATGACGATGCGGCCGTCTCACTGGTGATGCCAGTACGCGAGGAAAGCTACGCAAGTGGGGATTTGATGAGCGTGTTCGCAATGAATCGCCCCGAGGGATACCTTCGCTACATCATTGAGGAGCGGTTGAAACGCCTGGGTGCGCCGAGCGATATGTTTCTGCTGTTTCTGGCCGGCAGCAACCAGATTGGACGTTTGACGTACGCGCTCCCCGGTGAAAGCTTGCCACAAAGTGCTGGCGAACACTTAAAGGATCTGCTGTCCTCGCCTTCAGGCGCTCTTTTCGAACGTCTGGTGAGTCAGTACGCTCTTGGATCGGGCATCTCTGGGATTCAACCCAAAGCACTTGTTCCGATCGCGAACGATAGTGTTACTGGCAGCCTGGCAGAGCACACAGCAATGCCGCTAAAAACCGTAATTGTGAAGGCCGAGGGAGGAGATTATCCAGGACTCGCACGTAATGAATTTTTCTGTATGTCTGTCGCCAAGGAAGCTGATTTTGATGTGCCGGATTTCTGGCTTTCTGACGACGGTCTGCTGTTCGTAATGTCGCGGTTTGATCGGCTGCCGGATGGCACGGCGCTGGGTTTCGAAGACATGGCCGTCTTGACTGGACGAACCGCGAAGGAAAAATATGAAGGCAGCTATGAAATGATTGCGCGAGCGGTTGAAACGTTTGCCGGCGACGATAGTGTTGCGCAACTGAGAAAATTGTTCGAGCGCGTGGTACTTTCCTGTTGGATGCGTGACGGCGATGCGCACCTGAAAAACTTTGGCATGCTCTACGAACATCCTGCTGCAGCCAGGCGTCTTGCACCAGTCTATGACGTGGTATGCACCGATGTGTATCCGGAGTTGGACGGTAAATTGGCATTGAAGCTCAACAAGAGTAAATCCTTCCCGACCAAGGAAGATATTGTTGAATATGGAAATCGGTTAGGACTTAACGAAGACGAGGTGGCAGAAATCCTTGGACGCATTGAGGATGCCTATAGCACAGTGATATTGAGGTGCGAAAACGACCCGCGATATCAGTGCGACAGCTTGCTTGCTGATCTTCAGAAAGCGATCAAACGCACTGGGTTGCGAAGTCAATCGACCAATCAGATGCGGTGATCATCATAGAGTAAAGCGAGGCGAGTTAGAGGGGCTGGAAGATATGAGGATGGAAAATATCATCGCTCACAATTCCGCACCATGTCGACAGAGCACCCACAGTACGTCCACAGCGCATTTGCCAATCGGTAACTGCGCAGACTTGGTTGGCACAGCAACCACAGTACATCTGGGGGAGTAGGGTTCTGGATGGACTGGCAACAGAACGCCAATTCTTTACGATACAATACCCAACAACAGTTGATGGTAGTTGCTTTGCGATACAATTAAGCTCTGCCAACCAGGTTTAGGGGAGAGTCGCTATGAGTACCGCTGACACGTATGTTCGCGCTCGTATTGACACAGCCACTAAGAAACGTGCTGNNTGATGCACTGGAAGCAATGGGCCTGTCTATCTCGGACGCTATTCGCTTACTGATGCAGCGTATAGCTGATGAGCACCGTTTTCCCTTTGATGTAAAAGTGCCGAACGCAACTACTCGTAAGTCCATTGCCGAACTCGAATTAGGCAAGTGTAAGTGTTTCGACAGCGTTGATGCACTGGTGGCTGATTTGAATGCGGATGACTGAACGCTCATCTGTCTTCAATCGGGATTATAGTTATCTCGTTAATGCCAACTGCTTGTTGAGCGATAGCGATTGATAATAGCAAGGTACAGCAAATTTTGCGGATGGTATAAATAATGGTATCGCACTTTTTTGCATATAAATATTATTTCATAATCAATATGATGCAATGTCTATTGATGATTGAGTGGGAGTGACGGTAGCTATCGGCATCTATTGGCTGCTATCGCCGAACACTTTGAAAT
>CXWL01008782.1_pt1 | contig 24369 bp, 28 predicted proteins | sample 590931 | NCBI WGS metagenome assembly CXWL01 (sample SAMEA3498368, study PRJEB10139) | groundwater metagenome | biome: water well; material: biofilm material | place: Germany | collected 2015-04-27
GTTTCAACTCCGACGGAACGCAGGGCACGTCTTTCGACTGAGTCAATGCCGATCTTTTTGTAGGGCGGATTTGTGATGGCTGCGTCAAAAGCGGGTGGTGTCGTAGCGAACAAGCCTCCGGTAAGCAACGCCGACATGTCATGAATAAAGTCGGTTGCATGGATGGTGAAGGTGAATCGAATACCTGCTTCAGCGCAAACATGCCGGCAGTCCTGCATGGTCTTTAAAAGGGTGTCTTGAATGAAAGGGTCGCGCTCAAAGAGCGTGGCTTTGATGGCGCGAACTCCGGGCTCCTTCCCACACACGCGTGAAACGAATGCAGCAGTCAGTGCTCCCGCTCCCGCCCCGGCATCCAGTAACCTCACCACATCGGGAAGCGGCCCGAACATAGAAGCCATAAAATCAGCCACAGGCGCAGGCGTGAAGAACTGTCCAAGTTCTCCCTGCCGCTTTCGAGCGTCTGGTAGGGTGGCGTTCGGCATGGTATTAGGCTGTCAGGCGTTGCATAGTGGCATCACCGAAAGAATGGGCATGACGCCGTTGTAAGATTCGTCGACGAGTAAGCGAGGATCATTCTACTTTTTTAGAGCCTTTTGGTCCATCCCTGCGTGCACGCACCGAACGAGTATTGCCTCATTCTTCTCGTCTCTCTTGGTAGAGCGGCCAGGGTGTCCTTGACCGCGCGCATTTTCTCACCCACCCGCCCTGGGCGCGCCTAGACGCGCCCTTGACCCTTGCGAGCACGTTTCTACAATGCTCCTTCCAAGCTTGCTCGTTTCTCTTTCTTGGAAGGGCACCCATGATGGTCTACGTGCGGCCGTCGAACGAGGCCCTTCTGAGGGCGCGCGTTCCGGGAGCACAGGACCAACATGGGTGTCCTTCCTCTCTTATTGCTGGATCGCCGACAGCCGCCACTCCCCATCTTGGATTCGCATGAAGGTCCAGGCTTCGCCGGATTCGGTCGGTATCTCTTCGCTGCCTTCGACGAGATAACCTGGTTCTCCGTGCTGCTTCGTCAGAGACAGGTTGTAGTCACGGGCACTCCAGCGAAGCCCTGCCGTCACGTACTGCCTCGCCTGTTCGGTCCAGGCTTCCAGGATCTCCGCACGGAGGAGCACCACATCCTCCACATGGTTCCGGATATCCTGGCTGGTATTGTCGGCTAGGGCGGCGCTGAAATAATTCAGCATCTCCGGCGTGACGAACTGCCTCAACTCGGTCATATCCTGTTTGCTCCAGGCCCGTTGAACGTCGATCAATAGTTGTTGGAAGGCTGCTTTGTCGGCGGAGGTGATGCTATCGACCGATAGTTTCTGTCTGGCTGTGGAGGACCGCCGTGCAAACGGATTCTCTTTGGACGGATCGCGGCCAGTGACCCCGGAAAAGTCAGGGAGGGAGGGGCGTTGTATTTTCAGGAAATAAAAAATCGTTGCAGCTGCCAGGAACAGGAGGATCAGCAGGATCCCGGCTGAGCCAAAATCCTCGGTGGGTTTGTTAGTTTCGGCAGCAGGCGGCTCGGCCTCGGTGGTCTGCGCGCTACTGTTTGTCGCTCCCAAGAGCATCTCGCCGATCAACGATCCGGCGACTCCAGCTGCGAGCCCAGCCGGCAGGGGAGAGGCTTTCAGAATGAGGGTCGTTGTGTTCAAGGTAGGCTCCCCGTTATCAGTCTCCTGGGCGCATCATGCGCCCGACACCATATCCTAGCAATAATAGACTCTTGAAGATGAAGAATTTGAGGGTAACGACTGGGCCGTTCGATCTGCTAGGCCCTGGAGGTTATTCGGCTGGTACGGTTGGTGCCGGACGGATCGATCGTATTGATTCGTTACTTGAGGTATCTATGTCAAGTAATTGAAGATAATATGTTATAGCGTTACAGACTTTTGGGCAGCGCGGATGGCAAGCTCCTCTGGTATGAGGTAACGTCTTGGTCCCAAAATCGCTGTACCTATACGCACCATGGTCGCACCTTCGGCGATGGCGATATCCATATCTTCCGACATCCCCATGGAGAGCGTGTCGAGTTCATAGCCATCTTTCTTGAGCCGATCATAGAGTTCCCAGAGCATGTGGAACTGGCTGCGTTGCAAGGCCGTGGCAGTCGTAAGCTCAGGGACGGCCATCAGTCCGCGCAATTTCAGGCGGGGCAGGCGCACGACATGGGCTGCCAGCTGGGCCAGCTCTTCAGGCGCGACACCGCTTTTACTCGCTTCTCCGCTGACATTCACTTGCAGGCAGATTTGCAAGGGCGGCAGCGATTCGGGCCGGTCTTTGGCCAAACGGTCGGCTATTTTTATTCTGTCCACACCATGAACCCAGACGAAATTTTCCGTGATGCGCTTCGTCTTATTACTTTGGATCGGGCCGATGAAATGCCATTCAATCGGCAGATCGGTTAGGGCCGGCATTTTTGCCAGCGCTTCTTGTAGATAGTTCTCGCCAAAAATCGTTTGCCCGGCCTGCCAGGCTTCCCGCACTCGCTCGGCAGGGTGAGTCTTACTCGCGACCAACAGTCTGATCTCGCTCGGTGACCGGCCGACAGACTGCGCGACCCTGACAATGCGGTCTCTGACGGCTTGTAAGCGTGAGGCGACTGTTGTGGTCGGTTCCATTAGCGATACAGGTGCTCCCGTGTGAGGGGCATGGTGTTGTTCAATCCGTTCGTGAAGAGGACGTGGTAGAGCCGCATATCTCCATAGCGAAAGTTGGCAGCACAACCATTGAGAAACATCCGCCACATGCGAACGAAGGAGGCATCGTACATCGCCTCGACCTTTTTAACGTGGACCTCGAATCGTGCGCTCCATTCCTCGAGCGTTCGAGCGTAGTGCAGGCGAAGATTTTCGATGTCCGTCGGAATGAGTTTGGCTTCGCACATGGTCCGTACAATCTCGTCGAGCGAAGGGATGTATCCACCGGGGAAGATGTATTTCAACGTCCAGGGATCGCCGGGTATTGGCAGCTCTTGTCCGATGGTGTGGAGCAGCCCAATGCCGCCGGGATTCAAGATCGACTTTGCCTTCTCCATAAATGTCGAAATGAATTGCTTCCCCACATGTTCAAACATGCCAACGGATACGAATTTGTCGAACTTGCCCTCAATTTTCCGATAATCCTCAAACACGATCGAAATCTCTTTCGACAGACCTTCACGCTTCACGAGATCGACCGCATACTCAATTTGCTGTTTCGAAAGTGAGCATCCGACGCCGCGCACGCCGTAATGTTTGGCTGCGTAAATCAGCATCCCGCCCCAGCCGCAACCGATGTCGACCAGTGTTTCTCCGGCCTTTAACTGAAGTTTCCGGCAAATGTGTTCGTACTTCTGCTGCTGTGCCTGCTCTAGCGTGTCGTTCTCATACCGGAAGTAGGCGCAGGAATAGGCCATGCTCTCGTCGAGCCACAGCTTATAGAAGTCATTCCCGCGATCATAATGGTGGGCGACGTGCTTCGTCGAACGCGAGAGCGTGTTGAGAGATGTCTTGCGGAGGTGAGTAATGGCGAGCTTCGCTTTCAACCCGAGAGGCAGATTGAGGAACGCTGCGTCTGCCCCGAAGCGAAGTAATTGCCTGAAATCGCCCTCCACCTGAATATCTCCTGCCATATACTCTTCGCCGAATCCTAATGATCCGCTTTCAAGTATGTGCTCTGCCGCGCGCTTCGTGGCAAAGGTGAGAATGAACTGTGGCTCACCGACTCCGTACGATTTTTTCACCCCATCCCAAAACTGCACCTGAAAAGACACATCTCGCGCATGATTGCTCAATTGTTCGAAGAGTTGCTCGAATGTTTTTCGCATGACCGTCCTCTTCACCTTTTGGATAAATGGGCTTTGTTATTGAGAGGGAGGCTTGTACCGCCCCGAAAAGCCCCAACAACCGCTTGTGATTAGCTCTTTCCCCGGCCCTTGTCAAGTTGCCCATCGGCTGTTCATGACGAGGGGCTTGCCGGCTAAGCGACTGGGGATGGCCTGCCGGCAGACAACTCCACTGAAAAACCGGGTCAATAGAAACGAGGTCAGCAGGGATGATCGTCAGCCAAGATCATTTCTTATGTATGGGGGTTGTTTTTTATCAAAAAATAGCCGACAATACGGGCCAATCATCAGTCAGCAGTAAACTGGTCAACTGACTCAATAACAACAATAATAAGAGGCTTAGCGATGAAATTAAAAAACATGTTGTGGGTTGCTCTTGTATTGGCTATCCCTGCCAATGTTTTTGCGTATGGTGAAGGCGGATCCGGTACGGGAATCTGCCAAAAGCTGAATTTTTCAGACTTCACGCCAGCCAATAATTCAGAAGTAGCCCAACAATCGGGATTTTCATTTTTTGCCACCGGCGCAGTCTATCCGAACGGCATTAAGGTTACGGTACGAGGCCAATCTGTACCAGTGACCGTGACCGCTAATAAAGACGGATATAAGGTAACCGGCAAGCTTCCTGAGATCCCATCAGGAGGGTACGCAAAGGTTAATATTGAAGCTCGAGGCGTCAATCAATGCGAAGTCACCGGCGGATGGCTACTGAAAGTTAATCAGTAATCCCAACCCAGCGTAAGTGACGATTCGATTTTCCGAGAATCGCCATAGATAGGTCGGAATTTTTTCTTGTAGTATGTCAGGGGGTCAGCGTGAGCTGACCACCTGACAGTTTTCGGAAGGCATTCAGGAACAATTCCTGAACAGGTCTTTGTCCTCATCTTTTGCCTGCCTGCTAGCCGCATGATTCATTTGCTTTGGTAGATAAGGTCTAATGCAGCCAGGGCCGGTCCCGACCATGATGGTCTGGACCGGCCCTGGCTTTACTCGTGCCTGCTTACGATATGGGGGGAACTCAACGGAGCCGGTGATTCGCCAGAGGCAACACCGACTCCGTTTTAGTTCTATTGAGGAAAGGATTTTGGTGCTATGGCTTGTTGCCATCCTTCGCCATTCAGCGTGCGAAGAAACTCCACAAGGTCTCGCTTCTCATCGTTCGTCAGTTCGAGCGGAAGGATCAACGGATCCTGGTGAGGATTCTTCACGCCGCCCTGATTATAAAAGTTCACAACTTCTTCAAGGTTTTTGAAGCGACCGTCATGCATGTAGGGCGCGGTTCGGGAGATCTCCCGCAAGGTCGGGGTTTTAAAGGCGCCGAGTTCTTCAGCATTCTTGGTCACCATGTAACGGCCGAGATCCACTTTGTTATCGTCCCAGCCGATGCCGAGGTTGTGAAACTTTTCGTCAGTGAAATTGAACCCGGAATGGCACTTTGTGCAACGAGCCTTATCCCGGAACAGGAGGAGGCCACGTTGTGCCGCTTGTGAAATGGCGCCAGTTTCCCCGCCCTGATCAAATTTGTCTGCGGGACTGTTGCCGGAAAGGACGGTGCGTTGGAAGCTGGCGATAGCCTTGCCCACGTTGCCAATCGTGATGTCTGCGCCGAAGGCTTGCAGGAAGAGGGCGTTATAACCGGGGATCTTTTTCATTTTCGCAATCATGACATCGTAGTTGACAAAGCCGTGTTCGATCGGATTCGTAAAGGGGCCGATGGATTGATCCTCCAATGTTGCGGCCCGGCCGTCCCAAAATTGAGCGCTGCTGAACACTCGGTTAAAAGATGCTGGCGCACTACGTCCGCCCTTTTGGCCCTTGATGCCAGTGGAGACTGGTTGGCCGTCGGTAAAGCCTTTTTGCGCCAGGTGGCAACTCGCACAGGCGATCGTGTTGTCATTCGATAACCGCCTGTCAAAGAACAAGACCCGGCCTAACTCGACTTTCTGAATTGTCATGGGATTATCGGGAGGAATGACCATGGCACTTTCTTCCAGGCCAAAAGGAAGCTTGAGTTTGTACTCGTTCGATACCACAGCATTCGCACCCGGCGCTGCGATCCAGGACGAGAGCAGCGCCACTGAGCTGATGGCCAAGGCTCCGAGAAAGCTCCTGCGTAACAGAGAAGAAGCTCCGACTGCCTGTCGGAGTTTGGTTTTCGGTACGGCTGGCTTCATTGGGGCTCCTTTCGTTTGGGTTGTCATGAGGTGTGGCCTTCGCCCTTGATTGGTTTTCAGTCGTTTCTGGTTTTTATTCGCGAGGGATCGAAGGAAGTGAGGCTCTGAGCTGATTGGCAAGTTACCATGGCGCGAATCGTAGCTATCATGGTCTTTCTTTGCAAGTTCTTTTTTCAGCTTTCCCGTTCTATTCACCCTGTTATGAATCGCTGTCTGAGAGACTGGTTGGATATCATTGCCTCGAAGTACGAGCTTTTTCTATCAGCGCTGCAAGCTCCGGTGGAATCGGCATGCTCTTGAAGGGGTTGACGTTTGTGCCGCCCGTGTTTCCCTGCGGGACCAGACCGGCAGAAGTACCGATGGCCGCCCCAGCTATGCGCAGCAGCTGACCTAGACATTCTCGGACGTTACGCTGACGAATGCTCCAGAGGAACATGTGCCAATGCACGCGAACGTGCTCAACTGTTGATGTCTGCCCTAGTATATGGGCACGTTCCAGGTGCGAGAAGGCGACGTCCGGCTTCCCTTGTGCGTCGGCTTGATATGCCGCTAAAATTTCACGTTCCACGTATGGACGAATGCGGCGGCCGAACTGGCTCACTCACCTCTCCTTGCTGCTCAACCCATGAGAAACGAGAGCGTTTCGCTTTGTAGCTCGGCTGCTTGCGTGCATGCTAACCCGCATTATTCATGACAGTTCGTCGTGAAATCGCTGAGCCGCGTCGCGAGAGCGGAGCGCGGAGGACCTGAGGCGTACTCATGCAGTACGGTGAGGGTCCGAGGAGCGAGCCCGCCGGCCGAAGGCTTGTCGTAGCAGCGGATCGGCGATTGTAGCAGAAATGTTCATGAATTATGCGGGTTAAGCAGCCACAAACTTCAGCGCCACGCCGTTGATGCAGTAACGTAGGCCGGTCGGCTTGGGGCCATCCTTAAAGATATGTCCTTGATGTCCCTCGCAGCGGGCGCAGTGGACTTCGGTTCTGGGAAAGATCAATTTGTAATCGGTAGTGGATTCGACCACTTTGGGGTCGATCGGTTGCCAAAAGCTGGGCCAGCCTGTACCGCTGTCGAACTTGTGCTCAGAGGAATAGGCTGGAAGGTCACAGCCCGCACAATAATAGATACCGGTTCTCTTGTTGTCGTGCATGTTGTCGGTAAAGGGTCGTTCGGTATTTTCATGCCGCAGAACCCCGTAAGCCATAGGGGAGAGGAGCTTCTTCCATTCCTCGTCGGTCTTCACAACCTTGACAATCGGGCCGATCTCAATCTTTGGTGGCATAGTTGTGCTCCTTTCTTGTTGGGTCGTTCACGAGATGAGTCGAGGAACTCAAATTATCCTTACATATGGATTGGTTCGAGGTCCATGGCCGCTTATTTTAGCGATCGACAAAGATTCCACCTTGGGGATGGAAGAAGAGTTTTCCATTACCGGGACGAACATTGTCCAGTATTAAAACGTCAGGTAGTAGCCTATAGGTGTCTTTGCCGTCGAGATCGAAGAACCCGGCGACACTCTTTTCCGAGGAGTCTCCGAAGCCCGAGGGGGCTTGGTACCGGTCCGTCCCTCCATCGTCGATGAAGAGCCCCCAACTTGCGTAGTCGGCTCGACCGAGACCGGTCGAGTGGTCGAAATCATAAGTGTCCCGGCCGTTTCCTGCATCGATCATCAGGCTTACGCTGCTGTCCCAGGCCACTCCTCCATTGTAAAAGGGGCCTGAGGAACCGTAATGATCGTCTCCCTGCCGGTCGATGAAGAGGCCGACCCCGTAATGGGCGGAGGCGCCATGCCCATAGCGAGCGGCATGGTGCTCGTCGTCGCCATCCAAGTCTAATTTCATCCCGGCGCCGAAAAAGTAGCCTTGCCCCTGTGAGAAGTTCGCGCTTTCGTAATGGTCGCGCCCTTCGATATCCAACAAGATTCCCCAGCCGCCGGCCAAACTGTGGGTCTGCCACTCGATGTTCTTTGTCAGAATCCGTTGCCCCGATCCGGCGCCCAGCCCGAAGCAGTCGAACTGATAGAGGGGATCGCCCGGTTTCCCACTGGGAGCGTCTTGCGCGTTGTAGGCGCTGGGATAGGTGTCGCCGCATTGATAGTGGTCGTCGCCGGAGATATCGATGACGGCGCCGACGCCCAGGGGGCCACCGAATCCGATGGCGAAGCCATGGCTGGTATAGCGGTCGTTCCCAGCCGCATCGAGCAAGAGGCCGAGCCCTCCTAATGCTGCGCCTTGGGTCAAGCGGTTGCCCACGTAGACATCGTCGCCGTTTGTGTCGAATAAGATTCCGAGTCCGCCGAATCCAGCGCCTCCCGACCCCATGCCGAGCTGGTAGACATCGTCGCCGTCATGATCGATTAGCAGCCCCACCCCCAACCGTCCGGTGGCCAGTCCGAGAGGAGCCCCGGCATAGGTATCGTCTCCGTTGAGATCGATGACGACGGCATTGCCCTGCTCTTCGTTTACAGACGAGGCAATCATGCCTCGGTAGAGATCGTTGCCTCCCACATCGATTATCAGTCCGATGTACTTGTCGAGTTCATAGGTATTCGGTCCAGGGCCGCCAATGATAATCAGTCCATAGGATGTTTCTTGGACCAACAGGACGTCACCGGTCACGCCGGGAGGAACAGCGGAAGCCGGCAGGGGGTTTGTCCATGCCGCGGCGACCTGCTGAAGCCAGCGCTCATTGGCGAGGCGCGCGAGTACCTGGGCCGCTGCAATGAGGCTGGCATAATCGACCTGTCCCTCGAGCAGTTCTGCAAACCGGAGATCGGCTTTGATTCGCGCGCCCGTCCGGTCTGACAGGCTTGAAACTTGTGGAAGGAAGTGTTCCACCATCGATCGTGCATGCAGAAACAGGAAGTGCCTTTCGGCCTCGGTCAGATTTTTCAGCGCGTTGTCTCGGTGGAGCGACGCCTGCTCCAAGCTTCCGACCAGGAAGGCCTGGAGCTCTTCATGTGAAGAATTTGTCGGCAGAGGAACCGGCTTATAGAAAGTGGAGGTGCGATCCATACCGGCTTCCAGCACATCCAGGAGGGCCGGAAGATTGATGGATCCTCCCGCTGCCAGTTCAGCCAGTAAGAGCCCCTGGCGCTCCAAATTCGTCAGACCGCCCCAGGGTTGTTTGAGTGCCTCGACTATCAGGCGCCGTTTAAATTGCGCCGGAACTTTCTCGACCGTTTCATGCGCAGCCAGCAGGTCGCTGTGATGTAATCCAGCAAGCTGTTCAAAATCCTTTCTGACAGTAGGAGTCAGCTGATCGAGTACCGATTGCTGTTTGTGACTGTTTGCCGCGGACGGTGGGGCAATCGATGCGAAGAGACTCTGCACGGCGCTGCAGCCGGGAAGCGACAAGAAGAGGAGCAGACTCGAAAGAAGCATCAGGGGACGAGTCATGGTGTATGTTTCCAGCATCGGTGAGGCGTTGCCCTCTGCTATTTGGATGTAGGAATCGTCTTGCGCATCGATCCCGAGACAATTAAAAATTCGTACAAGCGACATTCTAATGGGCCATTGAAGAGGGGAATGCGTTTCGAAGGCGTGAGGCCGATCAATTTCGGGACTCGCAAATCGCCGGTAAAGATATAGGCCCGCCATCCGCTGAATCGCTGTTTCAACCAGTCGCCCAGTTGTGGATAGAAGGCGTCGAGTTCCTCTGGCCGGCCGAGCCGGACTCCGTAGGGCGGATTGATCAAGAGTACACCCTCTTCAGCCGGAGCTTCGATGTCGAGCACATCGCTTTGCCGCAGGCGAACATCGATGGCGACTCCTGCCCCCTGAAATGTCCGCTGCGCAATCTTCACCGCGGCAGGATCCTGGTCGGAGGCATAGATGGCGGCCGGCACTTCCGCCAGTTGCTTCAGTCGAGAAGCTTCGCGCAGATGGCCCCAGCGTTGGGCATTGTGAACCAGCAAACGCTCAAACGCGAAGGAGCGGGACAACCCAGGTGCGATCCGGCGCGCCATCATGGCCGCTTCAAGCGGGATCGTTCCACTGCCGCACATGGGGTCGAGCAGCACGTCTCCGGAGGTCCACCCTGCGAGCCGTAGCAAGCCAGCCGCCAGGTTTTCGCGCAACGGCGCCTCGACGGACAGGACACGATGCCCGCGTTTGAAGAGCGGTTCGCCGGAGGTATCGATATAGAAGGTTACCGTCGATTCATCGAGAAAGGCATCGAGCCGGATGTTCGGCCGATTCGTATCCACGCTTGGTCGCTTATGGCACACCGACATGAATTTATCGCAGACCGCGTCTTTAATTCGTAGCGTGATAAAGTCCAGGCTGGTGAGTGGACACCGGCGCGCGCTCACTTTTACCTTGATGGTCTGTGACGGTGTGAACCAGTCTGGCCAAGGCAGACTACAGGCCGCACGGTAGACATCGTCTTCCGAGCGGTAGGAGGCCTGTCCGACTTCCCAGAGCACGCGGCTGGCAATATGACTTTTGAGATTGACCCAATACATCGTAGACCAGGGAGCCTGGAAGCCGATCCCGCCATCCGTCTTTGTGGTCGTAGGAATGCCAAGGTCGTGGAGCTCCTGTTCAAGAACCCCCTCCAACCCGCGTGGGCAGGGTGCAAAGAACCGTAGTTTTGTGTTATCCATGCTCATATAACGCTTCGCGAAACATGGGGAACAGATGCGACTCGAAGTTCGAAGTCCAGGGTTCGAAGTTCCGAAAACCTCGAACTTCGGACCTCGAGCTCTCCCCCGTTTCGCTCGTCACACATCACGTATCACTTTCCTATGAACTATTGCAGCGCTTGCGGTGCCTCAGTTAGCAAGAAGGTTCCCGCCGGCGACAACTTGCCTCGGTTCGTGTGTGATACTTGTCAGGCCATTCATTACCATAATCCGAAAATCGTCGCAGGTTGCATTCCGGAGTGGAGCGGGCAAATCCTGCTCTGCCGGCGTGCGATCGAACCCAAATCAGGTCTCTGGACCTTTCCTGCCGGTTTCATGGAAATCGGCGAGAGTACCGAGCAGGCGGCCGTTCGCGAGACTCTGGAGGAAGCGCAGGCTCAGGTAGAGCGTATCTGCCTCTTTGCAGTTCTAAGTCTCCCGCACATCGGCCAGGCATACCTGGTATTCCGAGGGCCGATGCGTTCGCCGGATTTCGGGGTGGGCGAAGAAAGTCTGGAGGTACAGCTATTCTCACCCTCTGCAATTCCATGGGAGAAGATCGCATTTCCCGTAGTCAAGGATGCCCTGCGCCGCTATGTCGAAGATGTGACGCGGGGCGAATTCCAAGTGCATGTGGCCACGCTATCGGATCGGCTCACCTAATCTCTCAGGATGCTNNGCTGCGCCCCTTCTCATCGTGTAGAAAGCGAAATCCGGTTGCTTCAGAGTAGTCCATCGTCACGCCTTCCATCCGTGGGGCACTCCGCCGATCAACGGCAATGGTGAGGCCATCGATCTGCCGAACGTCGTCGTCAGGCTGCGGGTTCGCTTCTAACGTGATGCTGAAGCTTAAGCGTGAATCGTCCAGGTCGTGCACGGAAATCCTGACGACTGGATCCTGAGGATGATGGACTTGAATTGCTTTCAGCTGTGCGATGGCGGCAAGTGTGAGGGCAATCATACACAGAACTCCGTTTGGCGAACGATGCCGTGAATGTCGATCAGGTGATTGTCCCGGTCAATGGAGTAGAAAATTCGCCAGCCCTCAACCGCATATTTGAAAAGGCCTGGTAGGTCTGACTCAATGGGTTCGTGGCGCAAGTTTTCGATGTTGGAGGCGATCCATTTGGTCTTGTCTAAGAGTCGCTGTGACATGGACAGCTCAAGGCTCGCAAGGTCTGTGAGAATGGTTGGGCAATAGGCAAGCCGATACCAGGCCATAGTGTCCTTACCAGCGGAGGCCGAGCTTGTTCGCGATGTCCTCGCCGGACAGTCTTTCCTTATCGGACAGGGACTTTTTCAGACGGGCGCGCAGGCCATTGCCAAGCTGGAGTCCGAGGTCAGGATCGCCCAGTAACTCGCGTAGGCGATCGTCGACGATGCCGCGCAGAAGTTCCTTGAATTGATCCTCGGAAAGTTTTGAGAGGTCCATACAGGCGGAGGATACGGAGGAGCGTGCCTAAAATGCAACCACAGAACGGTTGCCTACTGAGGGCCAGTCTTGGGTTGAAGCTGCTGGATCATGCGGTCCAGTCGATCTTGATGCGGGGATGCTATCGTCAGAAACTCTAGGCCGATACCGGCGGATCCGGACCAGCGGACTGTGGCATTGTCGATCGAGATGGGTTGCGGCTCACCTGGGATATGCAAGTGTATGGTGAGCTGCATGCCGGTAAAGGGACTGATGATACTTTCTACAAGGCACCCCTTGGCAGAAAGGTTTCGGACGGACCCAGCATGACGGAAGTGATTTTTATGCATCAAGGTGCTGGAGAGCGACACGGGAAATCTTGGATGTTTTCTAGTGACCATAGCTGTATTTCAGCGATCCCTATGCGGCGATGTTTACTTGGGTTGCCAGGAACTGCCCCAGCCTGGTTCGCTCCAGGTCTTGCAGCTCAAGAAACTCTACTCCAAACTCGAATTCCATGGTCCATTGGACTCTGGCGGCTTGAATGGTGATGGCCATGGTCTGTTCCGGAATCTGAAGGTGCATTGTTAGGAGGGCATTCCTTGTTACCCCAAGATCGCTGACGACCTTACAGCCACCCATACCGAGGTTATATACGATCCCTATCCCGGCATGTACACCTGCGATTCTAGCAGGGAATTCGACCTGATAACGAATGTGTTGCCTCTGCTCCGTCATATTAGGTGCCATACAAGGGCATCGGTTTCAAAGAGGCCTCACCTATGAGACTCCCGCTGAGAATGTCTTTACTTTTGAAAATGCTAGTCGGTGAACGGGTAGTTGTCAAAGAAATAGAGATCTTTGGAGATTTCTGGCACTGAAGAGTTTGGGGGGAAATAGGTAAGGTTTGATTTTCGTTGGACGCACCCCTAGAATGCCGCCATTGGATCGACTTTCTGATGCCTACCACCTCTAGCCCACGAACATCATCTCAGCGCAAGAAGAAGACATCGAAGAAGCCCTCCGGTCTCGATGCTTCGCAGAAGCGCCGTTTTCAGGCTCGTCTGCTGAAATGGTACGAGATGCATGGCCGCGATCTGCCTTGGCGAAAGACCTCCGACCCCTATCACATTCTCGTCTCTGAAGTGATGTTACAACAGACCCAGGTCGATCGTGTGATTCCGAAGTACCACGAGTTTTTAGAGCGCTACCCAAGTTTTGAGGAGTTGGCCGATGCTCCGGTCTCGGATGTGAAGAAGACCTGGTATCCGCTTGGCTACAATATTCGGCCGGAACGGTTACATAGTATCGCGTGCGAGACAGTGGCGCGGTACGGGGGCCAACTGCCGAGCGATGAGGATGAATTACTGTCGTTCAAGGGAATTGGACGTTACACAGCCGGCGCGATCCGGTCGTTCGCATTCAACGAAGATGCGCCGATCCTGGACACGAATGTCATTCGGGTTCTTTATCGGGTGTTCATGGCGAAAGGCGATCCTAAGGCCCAAAAGGCGGGGCTCTGGCAATTATCGGAGGCTTTAATTCCCAGCGGGAAGGGCTATGACTTTAACCAAGCGATCATGGACTTTGGGGCGACCTGCTGCACGGCGAGAAATCCTTCCTGTCGGCAATGTCCGATGAAATCGTTTTGCAAGACGTACCCGTTCGATTCAAACAGGCTGCGGAAAAACTCGGTTTCCACCTAAAGCGCCGTGGAATGTTACATATTGATGTTGATGTCACAATGGCTCAGGATGCTCAAAAAGACCGTCCAGCAAGGCCGCAGCGAGCGAAGAGGCGAGGCGTACGCTTCGGTACGTTGAGCCTCTGAGCGACGCGAGAACGCCGCTGGCGGACTTTTTCAGCATCCTGCTAAGCCGCGAGGAGCGACGGTGCCCATGAAGATTGTTGAAGTCGCTGCCGGCCTTATACATCGTGAGGGCCGCTACTTGATTGCCCGACGGAATTCTGGTGTACATTTGGCGGGTTTCTGGGAGTTTCCCGGTGGGAAGTGCGAGACTGGTGAAACATTGGAAGAATGTCTGCGGCGAGAGCTATTCGAGGAACTGGGTATTCGCATCGATGCGCCGATACCCTTTCAGATCATCCGGCATGAATATGCGGAGAAAATTGTGGAGTTGCATTTCTTCCATTGCAGGATCGAAGCTGGACAGGCCACTGCAATCGAATGCGCGGAGATTCGATGGGTCTGGCCACACGAGTTGAGAGACTTTGAATTTCCCCCGGCTGATCGCCCGGTCATCGAAGCCTTGCGGCGACAGAGCATCGGACAGGTTTCATGAAGGTTGTTCTGGATATAGAGACTATTCAAGCGCCTCGGGAAGAATGGGCTCGGCTGGTGGGGAAGCTCCCGCCAAGCGGCGAGTCTGAGCCGTCAGGCGAGGGGTACGATTTGTTTACGGCGGGTGCTGCCGAGGTTCAGCGACGCGCCGAGGATGAACAATATGCGAAGTCGGCTTTCGACGGCACGTTCAGTAAGATCGTCTGTATCGGTCTGTTGGAATTTTCCGATCAGCTTGAGCCGCGTGGGTCGGTAGCCTGGTATGGCGGGGATGAACGGGAATTGCTGCGGCAATTTTGGAGCCGTTTGGCTCAGAACCGCCCGACTCTCTTCATCACCCATAACGGTCTGGGTTTCGACCTTCCGTTTCTTAAGAAGAGGTCGATTATCCACCAAGTCAAGCCGAGCTTGGACGTCAACCTCGCTAAGTTTCGCACGGAACCGGTTTACGACACGATGGCGATCTGGAGCAATTGGGATACGCGCGGGTGGGTGAAACTCGATGTCCTGGCGCGAGCGCTGAACGTTGAAACTAAGTCGGGCAGTGGGGCTCAGGTGGCTGAAATGTGGGAGAAAGGACAGGGGCTTGAGTTGGCTCGGTACTGCCTACAAGATACCTATGTGACGTATGCCTGTTATTGCCGAATGAATTTCCGCCAGCCCCTGTCTAGTGAAGTGGTCCTGCTCCAGCCGGAGTTGCTGAATGTTGATTGAGATAGCTTAGCGATTTCGTGCCGCCTGGGCCGGTTTCTTCTTCGCTGCCGGTTTCCCGGATACCTTGGTCAAGCGAAGCGCTTGCATTTCCTCGTCGCGGTCACGAAGTTGGCGTTTCATCCATTCCGCTTCCTTGCGCAGCATACTGATTTCTGTATCCTTCTTGGCGAGCGCAGCTCTTGCTATTTTTATTTCAGTGAGTCTCTGGGCCGTCAATTCTCCATCCCCTGCTTCCTGGACCATACTGTCGGAAACCGCCTGAGCACTTGGCTGGGCGGCTGCCGCTATGGGGGCAGTTGGAAGAACCGACGTAGCTTTTGCCATTGGGAGGGAAGCCGGCATTGGGGCCTTGGCCATTGCATGGTAGTCGATGATCATCGTCATGGCGCCTGGCTCACCGTTGGAAGCATAGGCCGGAGCCGGTTCGGTACGTGCAGCCGACTCGGGCATAAAACCAATCGGCTCAGTACCTTTCCTAAGGGTCAAGTAGATCGATTCTTTCAGCACGTAAAGACTGCCCGTGGTGGGCTCAGAGCCTGACCCTGCCGATGAGGATATGTGGAACCCAACAAGCTGTTCGGGTTTCGCCTTTGCTAAGCCTTGTGTGAGCAGGGGGGAGAGAAACTCTACGTCCTCATCGCTGAAAATTCTCATCGGCTTGCTGCCACCAGCGGACATTCTTGAAGATCCGGCTATGCTGTCATTGGCATATAACCCTTTCACGATCTTTGTGATGGTCTGCTGTTCGATTACAGCTGGATGGCTGGCTTCAAACGACCAATCAGACACTTCTTCCAAGTAGACGCTGTTATTTGGATTCTGGGCGAGTTTCGTCCCACTGGCGCAACCGCTGATAAGGAGGGCACAGGCGGTGATTCCGACGAGGCTCTGCATGATCAGACGTCGCACATTCGTTAGTGGGAGATAGCTTTTCATCGCGACTCTCCTTCTTTCAGAATTGGAGCGTGTGATTATCCGTGGCGAGAACAATTGTCGATGTCCTAGGCAATTACCAGATTCCCAGACCCATCAGTGCCATGCTCAGTGCAATCCATCCGAAGAGTCCCAGCGCAATGATGGTTTCCAGGCTCAGGGATAGGCTTTTCTTTTCTTTTGCGCTGTGATCTTGATTCTCGATCATGCTTCGTCTCCAGGGAGTGAAATTAATGTGTTAGCGCCTCATTTGCTTAGCAAAGACTATGCCTTTAGTAGGATGAAGTAGATTGCCTGATCTCACCAGTTAAGATTGGGTAATATCAGGGGAAGATCGGGAATGAGTACGGAATGGATTGACAAGTGAGGGCGATAGTAAGAATAGAAGATAATGAGTCTAGGTATATGATAATACAGTGCTAAATTCTAACGCTGTGACGAGTTGTGCATGGGGTCTTGACCAAAAGATTCAGTTTCCCCTTCGGAGCATCATGCGGTTGGAGACCGAACCTCATTTCTTAAGATCCCATGGGACGGTGGGATTCCCCAATTGGTGTTGTTCAGAAGTGTTCGCTTTTGGAGTCAATCCTACAGAAATGATTCTTCTTCGCCGCATACCCCGTAGCTTCCGGCCTTCCTAGCCGATGTGGCAACTTTAGCGGAGTCGGCTGCTGCGGGGATGCAGGCGAGGAGAACCCTCCGTGCCTTGGCGAAGGAGGGTAGCGGCTTCGGAGAATTTCGCAAGATACCCCGCAGCTTGCTGCGGGAAGCTTCATTCCGGGGGAGGTCGGGTGGGGCAACAACGATTCAATTCACAGGCGGAAGTTCTGCATATAAAGTTGTGGACGAAGCATCGTAGACGGCAAGGGAGACCATGTCTCCCGGTTGAGATGATACGGCGCTCTTGTCCCAGATGATGGTGATATTGCCGTCTGTTTTTCCCCTGCCCTGTGCGGCGGATCGCTTAGCGTCTCCTTCGACTAGCACGGGGACTATTGTCTTCAGGTATTCCCGGTTGCGTTCGTAGGAAATGTTCCGTTGCAGGTCGAAGAGTCGCGAGATCCGTTCGGTTTTTAGCTGCTCGGAAACATCGTCTGGAAACTTGCGGGCGGCGATCGTATTCTTTCGTTCAGAGTATTTGAAGATAAACGCTGAGTGAAACCGTACTTCTTCAACCAGCCGGTATGTCTCGATAAAGTCCTCATCGTTTTCCCCGCAGAAACCACAAATAATATCGGTGCTGAGGACGATGTCCGATCTCAGGGTACGGATACGTCCGACCAAGGCGCGATATTCTTTATTGGTATAGGTGCGGTTCATCAAGTCGAGGATGCGGTCACTGCCGGACTGTAGTGGTAAATGAATTTGCTTACAGATGTGGGGATGGGATACGACGGCCTCCAACAATGAAATCGGAAAGTCTTTAGGGTGAGGGGAGGTGAATCTCACGCGTTGGATGCCTGGTACGTCCGCCACCGCCGTGATCAATCGTGCGAAATCCCAGTTGCCGAAGCGGTAGGAATTGACGTTTTGCCCCAGGAGCGTGATCTGCTTGAATCCTTGTTCGGCGATCCGTTGGGCCTCCTGAACGATCCCTTCCGGATCACGGGAACGCTCCCGACCCCGAGTGTAGGGGACCACACAGAAACTGCAGAAGTTGTCGCAGCCCCGCATGACGGCGATCCAGGCATTTACCCCGTCGGTTCGGTCCGGTACGACATCGTGATAGGTTTCATATTCCGAAAGGTCGACTCCAAGTCCCTTCTGATCCACCCCCTCTTCTTGCGAGCGCATCGCGTTGCGGATCAACATCGGTAACTGGCGATAGGCATCAGGGCCGGCGAGCACATCGACCAGCGGTTGAAAGTCGGTCAGTTCCTCTTTCAGGTTTTGCGCCATACAACCCAAGACGCCCACGACCAGCGGACGTTGCCGCTTGAGTTTTTTAAGCTCAGATAAGTGCTTATAGACCTTATTGTGGGCATTCTCGCGAATCGCGCAGGTGTTCATCAGAATCACGTCTGCACGTTCACGCTCGTCGGTAAATACAAATCCGTCCTGTTTCATAAGTGAGCGAACGAGTTCCGAATCGTACTCGTTCATCTGACAGCCGAAGGTTTCAAGATGGACCTGAGTCGCTGTAGATTTGGCTTTCATAGAACCGGCACCCTTCTCGTAGGCTGATTCTCTGCTGCCAGCTGACCCACCGCCCAACGATCCGATGCCCCAGTAATATGCACATCTTTCAGGTGATTGGTGATGTCGATGTTTGAAGGAACACCCACCTTCAGGAAGTTTGCAGTCATCCCCACCCTGTACCCGTCCATTTCTCCCGACTCGAAGAGGACTGGCACGGTGGATCCAATATATCGTTCTGCAAAGGCCAAGCGCTTAAGACGGGACAACTGGGCGAGTATTTTTGCACGTTCCTGAGCGACTGCAATCGGCACCTGGTCGGGCAACTTTGTGGCAGCGGTGCCAGGCCGTTGTGAATAGGTAAAGATGTGGAAGTAGGAGAAGGGAAGCTCGTGCGCGATGCCCAGGGTATGTTCGAATGCTTCTTCGGTTTCTCCTGGAAACCCCACCATCAGATCGGTTCCCAGCCCAAGGTGAGGAATCGTTGCCACGGCCCGGTGGATTAGCTGGACAAACTCTTCTAGATTGTATGGACGATTCATGGACGACAAGATGCTGTCGTCTCCGCTCTGTAACGGAACATGGAGATAGGGACAGAGCTTCGACGAGGAAGCCATCCAATCTAGGAGGGCATTCGTGATCGTCGTCGGCTCAATAGACGAAATCCTGATGCGCTCGAGTCCTTCGATTCTCTCCAACTGTGCGATCAACCAGACCAGATCAAACTTGCCCTGGCGATATTGCCCAACATTAACGCCGGTCAGCACAATTTCCCGATAGCCCCCTGCCGCAAGCATTTCGGCTTCCCGGATTATGTCCTTCTGGAGGCGGCTTCGCTCATGTCCGCGCGCGAAGGGGATGAGGCAGAAGCTGCACATCACGTTGCAGCCATCTTGAATCTTGAGCAATGCTCTGGTGGAATCCGGTTCGCCATACTCCGGTAGGGAGAAATCCTCTCGGTCGATGGTGCGAGTATGGAGCACTTCCGGGTCCGGCTGCTTTTTCAAAGCATGGGGCGCCGGAAGAAATGACGGCAAGTCCCATTTGAATTGATTGCCGACGATGAGATCGATTCCTGGAATGGTGCGCAGCTCTTGGACGCCGGTCTGGGCGTAACAGCCGGTGACCGCCACAAAGGCACCAGGGGAATGTCTCAATGTCTTGCGGATAACGTATCGGCAGGTCCGTTCTGCCTCCTCTGTCACAGAGCAGGTGTTCACGACGAGCAAGTCTGTCGGCTCACCAAATTCGACGACACGGTAGCCATTGTGCCGCAAGCGAGCTTCGAGTACCGCTGTCTCTGCTTGGTTCAGTCTGCAGCCGAGTGTATGGAGCGAGGCGCGTTTCATGATAGTCGGGCCATTATAGGGAGATCCTTGCGATGGGAGCAAGGATCTCCTGCGGGTTAAGTTGCGTTCCGCCCTCGCTTGAAGGCCTTGCAAGGCCATGGTAGAGTTCGCCTGCCTGCCCACTCCATTATCATGAGTCTCTTGTGACACCTTCGCAGTCAGCGGCTTCCGTCTTCATGGTCTCTCTTCTTCTCCTGCTCTCAGTGTCCGGTGGATGGGCGAAGGAGCTCCTGCCCCTCGAACCTGACCTTGCGACAAGAGTCGATGAGCACTACGACCACGAAGCCCGGCTCTTTCTTACGCTCTACTCTCTGCACGGGAACGGCCAAATCGATTATGTTACCGGTCGACTCGTTCAGGAGTATTCCAGGAGCAATTATGGTAATCCTGTCTACAGGACGGAAGCCTACCCCTTGTTCTACTGGTGGAACCACACCATGTATAACGATCCGGAGCAGGATGGAGTGAACGGCAACGAACGGGTCTACCAAGAAAATGTCGATTTTGATATTACGCGTTATAAGCCCTGTACCTTCAATGGACAACCCTGCTGAGCTTCGATGCGCGGGGAGTCCCTCCATCACCTCTTCGGCCTTCCACTCCATCCCCTCGAAAGATTAGATTTCGAGAATGTCCTGAGCCACCCTGCATTCCGATGATATGCTACTGCCGCATGTCCACTGGTAGGGCTCGATGAAAACACCATCGTTTGTTCAGATCCTTGCGAACCGGCGGATCGCCATCATGTTGCCCTTGGGTTTTGCCTCTGGGTTGCCATTGGCCCTCACAGCTGGGACGCTCCAAGCCTGGCTGACGGTTGTCGGACTCGACCTGAAGACCATCGGCATTTTTACTCTCGTCGGTCTCCCGTACACGCTGAAATTCTTGTGGGCACCCTTGATGGATCGCCTGGTCCCTCCCTGGCTGGGACGTCGGCGCGGGTGGATGTTGGTGATGCAAGTCAGTGTCGCGCTCGGCTTGGCGGCTATGGCAGTGACCGGGCCGGGTCAGCGCCCGGAAATATTGGGGATACTGGCACTCGTGGTGGCCTTCCTCGCTGCTTCACTCGACATCGTTTTCGACGCCTATCGGACCGATGTGCTCTTACGTCCGGAACGGGGCTTCGGTGTAGCTGTCTGGGTGAATGGCTATCGATGTGCGCTGTTGCTTGCGAGCGCCGGCGCCCTCCTATTGGCCGATCGTATTGGATGGCAAATGACCTATTTGCTGCTTGCTGCGTTAATGTTGGCCGGAGTCGTCACGATCCTCGTCAGTCCGGAACCGTCAGAGCCGGGCGCGCCACCGGCAAGTCTGGCCGAAGCGGTTGGAGGGCCGCTGAAAGAATTCTTTACACGCCCAGGGGTGGTTGGGCTTCTCGCCCTCATCGTCTTTTATAAAATCGGAGATGCCGTTGCAGCCTCGCTTCAAACGGCATTTCTGATTGGAGGGTTGGGCTTCTCCGTCAGCGAGGTCGGGTACGTAAAGGGTCTTGGGATTGGAGCGACGCTCATCGGCGCATTGGCCGGGGGTGTTGCAATGGCCAAGCTCGGGATGGTTCGGTCGTTATTGCTCTTTGGTCTGCTGCAAGCGGTCTCAAACTTGGGATTCATGTGGCTTGCCTGGATGGGCAAGAGTTACGCGGCGCTCACGGCGTCGATTCTTATCGAGAATGTCACCGGCGGCATGGGCACCGTAGCGTTTGTCGCACTGATTATGTCGCTGTGCGACCATCGATATACCGCAACGCAGTTCGCGTTGCTCTCATCGCTGGAAGCGCTCGGGCGAGTGTTCTCCGGTCGTCCGTCGGCTGAGTTAGTGGAAATGGTCGGCTGGGCGCAATTTTTCTTTTGGTCGTTTCTGATCGCGGTACCAGGCATTTGGCTGGTGTGGGCTCTCCGAACACAGTTGCATCGAGAAACCGGCCGCGATGCGCAAGCCCGAGTCGGCTCAGCCGATCTATAACGGCCTTAGACGTCTCTGGAGGAACAAGACGAACAGCATCAATGTCGGAAGGGGTGCCAGGACGAAAGGGAGAAGCCAAACCCAAACATTTTTTCCCCGCATGCGGGTTTGATCGATCATCCAGACAAAGACCCACACAATCAAACCGAGATAGTTGATGGCCATCCATCCGGTCATATAAGTCTTGAGGCCGCTTGTGTTATCCGGCGCTGCATTGAGGAAAAGGATTCCCAATGTGAGCATAAATAGTCCCAACAGGGCTGCGACAAGGCGTTTGCTCCAGACAAACATGAGGATCCTCCTGATAGAAACAATGTGGGCAGCGTGGTTGCCGTCACAAACCTAAGAAGCGTAGGCTAGCCATCCGTCCGTTGTTTGTCAAAGGGGGGCGCGGGCCTATATGAGTCTTCTGCGCTTGAGCCTAGTCGTGATGGTATTGGCCGTGACGGTCCTGCTGGCACTGACGAATCCCACCATGGATCAATACTTGAGCTTCGTGCAAGCCGAGCTTACCAAGGCTATGGATCGAACGGATCAGTCCATACCTGAACGGGAAGGCACGGTGGTCCAAAATATCTTTCGCAGGCATAGTCAGGAGCTGCTCAATAGCGTAGTGCGGCCTCATACCATGCGTAAAAACTGGGGAGTCCTCAGCTGGTTTGAAACTACGGTGCTAGGTACTCGGGTTGTGGTCATCGGCATCGGCAGTCAGTTCATCCCTGTTAAGGGAGTGGATGAGGCCATTTTGACCCTCGGGCGCCAAGTATTTTAGTTTTTTTTATTCTTGAGTATCCATTTTGACGTCGAGATTAGCCTCTTTTCGATCAACGCACTGTGGATAAGTCGGTCTAAACTCTTAGAAGTTAGTGTTTCCCAATCATTTTTGGTTACCCACAGGTTTTCATCCGTTTCCCCAGCCGAACCACTACAGTTGGTATTGACAATTAATCCAGATCGCTATATGTAGATACTCCCTGGGTTGATCAACCGTCGAGACATCAGAGTTTAGTCGTTCGTTGCACCTGAATCATACTGAAACTGAAGCCTGATTATTCCTGTTTGGGGTCGCAAGCGGTCCCACATCAATTACGAAGACTGGGGGAGGGGAAATCGTGAGAATAGAACGCCGATTTACACGTCGCGGGCAAAGTCCTTATGAAGGCCTGCCTTTCGTAAAACGTTCGTCGGAAATTCGTAATCCAGACGGATCGACTGTGTTCAAATTGGAAAACATCGATATTCCCGAGCCCTGGTCCCAGCTCGCGATCGATATTCTCGCGCAAAAGTATTTCCGGAAAGCCGGAGTGCCGCAGCAAGATGAGCAGGGGAATCCGGTGATCGGGCCTAACGGCAAGCCGCAGCTTGGCGGAGAGTGTGATTCCCGGCAAGTGTTTGAACGGCTCGCCGGTTGTTGGACCTCCTGGGGGAAGAACTTCGGCTATTTCAAGACTCCGGAAGATACCGATGCCTTTCATGATGAGCTTCGTTACATGCTCGCGCATCAGATGGTTGCGCCCAATTCTCCCCAGTGGTTTAACACAGGGCTTCATTACGCTTACGGACTCTCAGGGCCTGCACAAGGGCATTATTACGTCGACCCCAAGACCCGTGAAGTCGTCAAAGCCACCAACGCATTTGAACATCCGCAACCGCACGCCTGCTTCATTCAATCCATTGAAGACGACTTGGTGAGCGAGGGCGGCATCATGGATCTCTGGGTGCGAGAAGCGCGCCTGTTCAAATACGGATCCGGGACCGGGACCAACTTTTCCAAGCTTCGCGGTGATGGCGAATCGTTGTCCGGCGGCGGACGCTCGTCCGGATTGATGTCCTTTCTTCGCATCGGCGATCGAGCGGCAGGCGCCATTAAGTCCGGCGGGACGACCAGACGGGCCGCCAAAATGGTCTGCCTTGATTTGGACCACCCCGACATCGAAGAATTTATCAACTGGAAGGTTGTGGAAGAGCAAAAAGTTGCCGCGATGGTCACCGGGTCAAAAATCTGCGCACAGCGCCTCAATGCCGTCCTCAAGGCTTGTCACGTCGTGGATGATGCCGGTCAGGCGAGAACAGAGGTCGATGCCAAGCAGAATCCAATCCTCAAAGAAGCCCTGGCTGCGGCTCGTCGGGATGCGGTTCCAGAAGCCTACATCCAGCGGATGTTTTCCTATGCGCAGCAAGGGTTTACCCATTTTGTGTTTCATGAGTACGACACGAATTGGGACGGCAAGGCCTACCAAACAGTGTCCGGCCAAAACTCGAACAACAGCGTGCGCATTCCCAACGATTTCTTTGCAACGTTGGAGGCGGACGGCGATTGGGAGCTCAGGCGCCGGATCGACGGCAAAGTCTCCAAGACCATCAAGGCTCGGGAACTCTGGGATCAGATCGCTTGGGCCGCTTGGATTTGCGCGGATCCAGGCACCCAATACGACACCACCATCAACGAATGGCATACGTGCCCGGAGGATGGCCGAATCAATGCCTCCAATCCCTGCTCCGAATATATGTTTCTCGACGATACGGCGTGCAATTTGGCTTCGCTCAACCTGGGCCAATTTTTTTCGACCGACGGCCAATTCGAGCTGGAGAATTTCCGCCATGCCGTGCGCCTCTGGACGATCGTACTGGAGATCAGCGTCCTCATGGCGTCGTTTCCCAGCCGCTCCATTGCAGAGAAGAGTTATCAGTTCCGAACGCTGGGGCTCGGCTATGCCAACTTAGGCACTGTGCTGATGCGGCAAGGCATTCCCTACGATTCTCCCAAAGCGTTGGCCATCTGCGGTGCCTTGACCGCCATCATGACGGGCGAGGCCTATGGCGCATCGGCTGAAATGGCGGCAGAACTGTGGCCGTTCCCTGGTTATGCCAAAAACCGTGAGGCGATGTTGCGCGTCATCCGTAATCACCGGCGCGCCTCGTATAATGCCGCTCCGGAAGAATATGAAGG
>CXWL01000703.1_pt1 | contig 24366 bp, 23 predicted proteins | sample 590931 | NCBI WGS metagenome assembly CXWL01 (sample SAMEA3498368, study PRJEB10139) | groundwater metagenome | biome: water well; material: biofilm material | place: Germany | collected 2015-04-27
GCCAAAGACTTCCGCAACCGACCGTCCCGTCCCCTCACCCGAAGGGCGCATTGGCGTGCCTGCTCAAATCATCGCTTTCCCGAGCGAAGACGAGGGACTCATTCGAGCGCAGTCGAGAACCTCCCCAGTGAAAGCCTCGGTTCCGCTCGGCATAGCCCCTCGTCTTCGCTCGGGAAGGCGATGATGGGTCAACCTCACCCCGCCAGTTTCGCCAGCATGTCGTGCCAGTGGTCGAGATTCTCGTTGAAGCTCTTGATCGGGATCCGCTCGTCCTTGCCGTGCGCGCGTTCATCGTCGGGAACAACGATCCACGTCCCGTCAACGCCGTAAACCGGCATGCCCGTCGCCCGGAAAATCAGCCCGTCGGTCGCGCCGGCTGACATTTGCGGGATGATCAGGGCACCGGGATGGCGGGTATGGATCGAATCGGTAAAGGCCTTCACGACATCGGCGCGGAGCGGTGAGGCAAGGGAGGGGACACTAACCCCGATCGGCGCAACCTCCACCCCGCTGCCCGCCAGCGCCTGCAACTCGGCCTGCACATCCTTGGCCGGAATGCCGGGCAGGATGCGGCAATTGACCGTTGCACGGGCAAGTTGCGGCAAGGCGTTGTCGGCATGGCCCCCCTCGAGCCGGGTCGGCACGCAACGCGTCCGGGTGCTGCCGATCTCGATCGGATCAGCTTCGATAGCGTCGGCCGCCTCCCCGTCATTCTCGTTTGCAAGCCAGCGCCGCATCGCGTCTCCCAACGGCCCTTTTTCCTGGCTGGCCCGTGCCTTGAAATAGGCGCGCGTGGTTTCGGTGAAAGCCGGTGCGAACCGGTGCGTCTCGAGCTTCTTGAGCGCCGCCGCCAGTTCATAGATGGCATTGTCCGGCCTTGGCCTTGAACTGTGCCCGCCCGGATTGCGGGCAATGAAGCTGTAGCTCTGGTACATTTTTTCCGACGTCTGAATGCCGAAGCCAAGCGCCGTGCCATCCTTCAGAAAGCCGCCGCCACCGGCATCGGCGTTGAGCGCGAATTCGGCATCGGTCAGGCTGCGCCACTCGGTGGCGCCGAGCTGGGCGCCCTTTCCGGCATTTTCCTCATCGCCGGTAAAGAGGACGATGATGTCACGCCGCGGCTTGAAGCCCTCGGCCTTGAGGCGGATGAGTGCCAACGTGATTGCGGCAATGCCGTTCTTCATGTCGGTTGTGCCGCGACCGTAATAATAGCCGCCTTCCTCGATCATCTTGAACGGATCGTGCGGCCAATCCTCGCGCTTGGCTTCGACCACGTCCATATGGCCGAGCAGCAGGATCGGTTTTGCCCTGGCCTTGCCGGCTGCACGCCACCGTACGATCATCGCCTCGGTATTGCTGTATGGCTTGACCGTGATTTCGTTGATCCCGGCAGCTTCGAACTTGCCCTTCAGGTAGGAGACCAGCTCTCCCATGCTGGCACTTTCACGTTCCTGGACGGTCGGGATGGAGATCGCCTTTTCGAGGATCGTCCGTCCCTCGGCGTGCCAGTCGGTCGCGGCCGCAGCGGGGGTTGCGAACGCGAAAACGGAAAGTGCGAGGATTGAACGGCGCATGAGGGTCTCCCTGTTGCCCTTGTGTACTGCCCGGTTGGGGCTCGTGTCTATCGTTCGCCATGTCCTTCGGCGAGGTATTCCAGCGACTGCATTTCCATCAGGCGGCTTTCGGTGCGCTCAAATTCGAAGCGCCCGTCGCCCGCTGCATAGAGTTCGGAAGGCGCGGCATCGGCCGTCGCGATCAGCTTGACCTTCTGTTCGTAGAGCGCATCGACCAGCGTCACGTAGCGCGCCGCCTCGTTGCGGTTTTCTGGCCCGAGCCGGGGGATGCCGACCACGAACACCGTGTGGAAGCGTCGCGCAATCGCCAGATAGTCGGACGCGCCCCGCGCTTCGCCGCAAAGCCGCTTGAACGAAAAGACCGCGACGCCCTTCAGGCTCTTGGGCACATGGAGCATCCGTCCGCCGCCAACGTCGATATCGTCCGTGGGGACATGCGCTGCATCCTCGGGCGGGTAGTCGGTCAGCTTGAAGAACGCCTCGCGCACGGCGGCGGTGGCTTCGGGGCCATTGGGAACGTGCCATGTCTTCACGCCCGACAGCCGCTCCATCCTGTAATCGGTCGGGCCGTTCAGCGTCAGCACGTCGAGCCGGTTCTGGATCAGCGCGATGAAGGGCAGGAAATGCTCGCGGTTGAGCCCGTCCTTGTAGAGCTGGTCGGGCGCGCGGTTGGAGGTGGTGACGAGCGTGACGCCCGCATCGATCAGCCCTGTGAACAGCCGCGACATGATCATCGCGTCGGCCGAATTGTTGACGACCATCTCATCGAAGGCGAGGCAGCGTGTCTCTTCCGCGATCGCCGCGACCACGGGTTCGATCGGGTTGCCCTTCTCGTTCATCCGCTCGATGCGCAACCGGTCATGCACTTCGAGCATGAATTCGTGGAAATGGACGCGGCGCTTGCGATTGATCTGGAGGGCGTCGTGGAACAGGTCCATCAGCATCGACTTGCCGCGTCCGACACCGCCCCACAGATAGGCACCGCGCGGCGCGCCCGGCTTGGTACGGCCCAGCCGCCAGAGCAGGCTGCCGCGCGGCGGCACCGCCTCGAGCTCCTCCTGTAACCGGTTTAGGCGTTCGGCGCCTGCGCGTTGCTCGGGATCGGGCCGGAGTTCGCCTGCAGCCACAAGCGCTTCGTATCGGGCAAGGACGCCCGTCATCGCTTCGTCGCTTTGCGGATCGTGCCGGAAAATGCCGCCACCCGGTCTTCACCTTGTAAAACCAGCCCACGCATGAAAAGCAGCCGCCCGGTCTCGCGGAGCAACTCAACCTCGGCATCGAGCGGCGTGTCGATCCTGCCCGCGCCGATGAACTGGACGGAAAGATCGACCGTGACGGCCGGGCCAACATCGATCACCCCGAACATCCGCGCCGCGCCGAACAGCGCGACATCGATAAAGCCAAGAACCGTGCCGCCATGCAAATTGTTGGAATAGTTGGAATGCTTGAGCTCGGGGAACATGCGTACACGGGCCTTATCGTTGCTTTCGGAACGGACAAGCATCTTGCCGAGCACCTGGTCATTATATCGGCTCGCGTCGCGCAACTGCCAGCTCAGCCAGCCGGGATGCTCGGGATCGGGCTCACTCACGAACGCTGGTGTTTCCATGTGCCTAGAGGTGCCGCTCCACCACCATCTTCTTCACTTCCGCGATGGCCTTGGCGGGGGACAGGCCCTTGGGGCAGGCGTTCGAGCAGTTCATGATCGTGTGGCAACGATAAAGGCGGAAGGGGTCTTCCAGCTCGTCGAGCCGTTCGCCCGTCATTTCGTCGCGGCTGTCGGCGAGCCAGCGATAGGCCTGAAGCAGGATCGCGGGGCCAAGGAACTTGTCCGCATTCCACCAGTAGCTGGGGCAGGAGGTCGAGCAGCAGGCGCACAGGATGCACTCGTACAGCCCGTCGAGTTTCGCCCGGTCCTCGGGGCTCTGCAGGCGTTCTTTGCCCGAAGGCGTTGGCGTCACCGTCTGGAGCCAGGGCTTGATCGAGGCGTATTGTGCATAAAAATGCGTGAAGTCGGGGACGAGATCCTTGATGACATCCATGTGCGGCAGCGGCGTGATCGTGACATCGCCCTTGCAGTCCTCGATCGCGGTCGTGCAGGCGAGGCCGTTCTTCCCGTCGATGTTCATCGAGCAGGAACCGCAAATCCCTTCGCGGCAGGAGCGACGGAAGGTCAGGCTCGGATCCTGCTCGGACTTCATCTTGATAAGGGCATCGAGGACCATTGGCCCGCAATTGTCGAGATCGATCTCGAAACTGTCGTAACGGGGGTTCTTGCCGCTATCGGGATCGTAGCGATAGACCTTGAAGTTCTTGGTGCGCTTGGCGTTGGCTTCCGCCTTGTGCTTCTTCCCGTTCTTGGTGATCGTGCTGTTTTTAGGCAGACGGAATTCGGCCATGAGGTTTCCCTTTTTCGCTTCGCGCTGACGGCGATAGCGCGCGCATCCAACCCGCTCAACCGCCCAGTATAGTATTTTGCTTATCGATTTTGCGGCCGCCGTCACTATAGCGATGCGAAATCAAGCCGCAACCAGCCAATCGGCAAGAAAACAGGAATGACTGAAGCGACACCGCAAACCTCGTCCCCCGTCACCAGTCGCGATGTTGCCAAAGGTGCGGGGACGACGCTGCTCGCGCGACTGGGGGCCGTGATGGAAGTGGTAGCCCAGCCGCTCTACGTTGCGATGTTCGGGCTGGCCAGTTTCGGCCTCTATGCCGTGCTTTGGGCGGCCGTAAACCTTGCCGAAAACGTTGCAGACCTTGGCATGACATCCTCGATGCAGCGCGTCGTGCCGCAGGCGAAGAGTCGCCAGGAGGAAGTGTCGGCGCTGCGGTCGGCGATGCTGATGGGGGTCGGGCCTTGCATCGTCGTGGCCGCTGCCGCGTCACTTGCCGCATCGAGCGTGGCACCGATGTTCAACACCGCCCAATCCGATGCGGCGTTCCTCGTCCATGCGATTGCGGTGTTTGCGTGGTCGTTACCGCTCTGGGCCTTTGTCGAAATTGCGACATCGGCCTTGCGATCGAAGCGGGTGTTCGGTGCGGAGATCCGGCTGCGACTGTTCTGGGAGCAACTGCTGCGCCTCATCATCACGTCGGCCTTCTGGTTCGCGGGCTTTTCGACGATGGCACTGTTCTATGCGCACCTGGTTTCGCTAAGCATTATCTGCCTGCTCTGTATCCGCCTCCTGGCGCGTTATTTCGACCTGGCACTGTTCTTCAAGGGCAGGCTGGTCGATCGCATTTTCCATGAGACATGGAAGGCTGGTCTTGCGGTATTGCCTGCCAATATCGTGGGGCGGCTGTTCGGGGATGGGCCGTCGCTGGCGCTCAACTGGTTGCTGCCGGGCAGTGCAGGAGCGATTTCGGGCGGACTCTACGCTATTGCCCGAAAAATCTCGAGCATTGTGCAGGTAGTGCGGATCGCCTTCGCCTATGTGCTGGCGCCGCTCGCTTCGGCAGCCAGCCAGAATCACGTTGACGAGGTGCGCGCCATCTACGGCTTCGCAACGCGCGTCTCGTTCGCCATCGCTGTCCCGCTCGGACTGGTTCTTGCTGCCGCCGGAGTGCCGATCCTCAACTTGTTCGGAAGTGCTGCCGCGATGGCGCTGCCTGCCGTGATCATCCTCGTCATTGCGCGGGTTGTGGAAACCGTGCTGGGCGCGGCCGTGCCGATCCAGCAAGTGACGAGCAGCTATTGGCAACAACAATTGGCGAGTATTGTCGGCCTTGGCGTCGCGTTCCTGATTGGCCTCATGCTGATGCCAGGATGGGGCCTGACGGGCATGGCTATTGCCGTTGCCGTCGGGTTCGTCATTGCAGCCGCGCTGCCGATGGCGCAGCTTTACTGGCACGATGGGCTGAACCCCTTCTTTGCGCCGTTCGGCAGGGTTTTGGCGCTGACGACCCTATTCGGCGTGGGCGGCCTTGCCCTAACGCTGGCGTCCCACGGACTGCCCGAATGGCTGCAATTGCCGGTCGCGGTGGGGCTAATGCTGGGATCGCTCTGGCTCTCCTGCCGCTTCGCTCTTCCCCATGATGACCGTCTGTCGATGGGCAAGACAGGACGCGCGCTGCGGTTGGTCTAGAGCCTGTCCGCCAATATCCGTTCGACCAGCGCGTGATCGGAGGGCTTGTCGACATCAATCGCAGCCTCGGCCTGGTCGAGGATGACTGCCTTGGCGTTCAGCCCCAGCCGCTTTCCCGCAGCAGCAAGCCCGTCCTCGAGGCTGATCGTCCGGGTGATGGCGCGCAACGCCAGCAGCAACCCGAAATGGAGCAGCAGCCCGAACTGCTTCTTGCGGTCGGCCTCGGCTTCGGCCCAGAGCGATAGCGCGGCGCGTGATTTGCCCGATGTCAACGCAAACAGGTTGGCGCCCGAATAGGCCCCACCGCGAAAATGCCGCCAGGTGCGTTTGTTATCCGGATAGCGCGCCAGGACCGTCCGGCGCTCAACCATTGAAACCGCAACATCACTGCCTTGCGCACCGGCGATGAACTGTTCGACCATCCCGACGGTCAGGAGCGGGTGGTCGCCCGTCGTGACCAATACCGGCCAAGGCGCGTCGGGCGTTCCGGCGATGACCTGCACGCTCTCCGAAATCCCTCGCCCGCTTGCCATGACGGAGATCCGCGCATCCATCGGCAGAACGGGGCGGAGTGCGTCGGGTTCCTGCCCCAGCACCACGATGCGCGCGATGGCCGGGGTCTTGAGCAACGCCTCAACGACGCGCGCCAGCATCGGCTCCCCCGCAACTTTGACCAGCGCCTTGTAGGTTTCCCCGAAAGCCGAAGCGAGGGGATCGATGCCCGGTCGCTGCCCGGCCAGAATGATCGCCGACCAATGCGGCGGACTTGCTGTCATTATTTGGCCTCAAACTTGGCTACAGACGCCATTGAACCGATCTGTTTCCCAGCTCTAGAGGATAATTTCCTTCATGTATCAAGACGAATTGGCCCGGAGCGGCAAACGCCTCTTTTTCATCCGCGGCACCTATATCTACACGATCATAGCCATCTCGACGCTGATCGCCTGGTGTTCGCGCGACATGGGTCCGTTCGCCGAAGCCACTCTGGACTGCGTCTGGTTCTGGGTCTCGCTCGGCGTTGCAAGTGCCGGCGCGCTGGTACGGATCATCACATCGGGCTTTGCCGCGCTTGGCACGTCGGGCCGCGCAAAGGTCGCGGCGGAAGCGAGCGAGCTCAACACGACCGGGCCTTACTCGCTTGTCCGCAATCCGCTCTATCTTGGTCGCATCCTCAATTTCACCGGCCTTGCCATGCTCTCGGGCAGCTGGGTGTTTGGCTTTATCGTCTTCCTGCTGGCGATCCTCGTTTACGAACGCATTTCGGTTTACGAGGAGGAATTCCTGCGCGGCAAGTTCGGCGCGGCGCACACTGCCTGGGCGACGTCGGTGCCAGCACTTCTCCCCCGCCTGTCGGGCTGGGTGAAGCCCAAATATCCCTTCTGGTGGAAACGCATGATCTGGCGTGAGCAGAACAAGTTGTTCCTGCTGGTGACGACCGTGTTTTTGACCTGGTTCGCGCGACTGGGTTTTGACCCCGCCGCCCTCGATGCCGCACAGTGGCGCTGGGTTTATGCCTTTGGCGCGCTGGTCGTGATCCGGTTCGTCATTGGCGGGCTCAAGATGATCGGCTTTTTCAAAGAGCTGAGTTGATGACCGGACTGGCTCCCCTGATTGCCGTTATCGGGTGTGACGGATCGGGAAAATCCGCGCTCTCGGTCGATCTGCTCCGCTGGATACAGCAGGAATTCGGCCCCGCAGAGTCCCATTATCTGGGGCTTGGTTCAGGCCAGATTGGCAGCCGGATCAAGACCTGGCCGCTGATCGGGTCAACCATCGAGCGGGCGCTTTCCAAGCGCGCGGGGCAGGCGCGGACAAAGGGAAACAAGATCCCCGGGCTTGCGACGGCTTTGGTCATTTACGGCTTCTCGCTGGTCCGCAAGCGCCGTTTCCAGAAAGTGCTCAGCCTGCGCCGGCAGGGTATCATCGTGGTGACCGATCGGTATCCGCAGGTTGAGGTGCCGGGTTTTTACGATGGCCCCGGCCTCTCGGCGGCCCGGCCCGACAGCAGGCTGGTTGCCGCGCTCGCTGCCAGGGAACGAGCGATCTATGAGTGGATGGCGTCGTTTGTGCCCAGCCTCATCATCCGCCTGAATGTCGATGTCGAGACCGCTTTCGCGCGCAAGCCCGATCATGAGATAGAATTGCTGGAGGCAAAGGTCGCCGTTACGCCGCTCCTCAAGTTCAACGGTGCGAGGATTGTGGATATTGATGCGACCATGCCCTATGCCGAAGAGCTTGCCCTCGCCCAGAAAGCCGCCGCCGAGGTCATCGACTAGCCAATTCGGGCCACAGCCCTCGTTTTCTGCCACGCGCAACAGTTTGAGGTATCCGTGATCGATCAAAGCAGTTAGGGAGCAAGTGGGAAAAAGCGTCGGGGCAATTCGCACATGTATCAACGGGAAATGGCACGGAGCGGCAAGCGCCTCTTCGTCATACGGGGCACATATATCTATCTTGTCATCGGCATTGCCGCGCTGATTGCTTGGTGCTCTGGCGATATGGGGCCGTTCGTCGATGCTGCTGCCGATTGCGCGTGGTTCTGGCTTTCGCTGGGCGTCGCGAGTGCGGGTGCGTTCATCCGTATCATCACGAGCGGTCATGCGGCACTGGGCACTTCGGGGCGCACCAAGGCTAAGGCCGAAGCTGCGGAACTCAACACCACCGGCCCATATTCGCTGGTTCGTAACCCCCTCTATGTTGGTCGCATCGTCAACTATACGGGGATGGCGATGCTCTCTGGCAGCTGGGTGTTTGGCGCTCTCACCTTCCTCCTTTCGGTTTTGATTTATGAGCGCGTTTCCGTTTATGAAGAAGAATTCCTGCGGGAGAAGTTCGGGGCTGCCCACAGCGATTGGGCCAAGGACGTTCCCGCCCTGCTTCCCCGCTTCCACGGCTGGGTGAAGCCCAAATACGCATTCTGGTGGAAACGCATGATCTGGCGCGAAAAGCAGAAACTGTTTCTGTTGGGAACGGCTGTGTTCCTGACCTGGTTTGCTCGCCTCGATTTCAATGCCACTGCCATTCCGGCCGAACAATGGGTTTGGGCCTATGCCTATGGCGCGCTTGTGATTGCCTTTGCGATTTCCGAAGTGATGAGGATCGGCGGTTACTTCAAGGAATTGAGCTGACCAGCGGCTAAGGTGGCGGCAACGCCGCACCTCAAGTTCAACGGCGCAAGGATTGTCGATCTCGATGCGACGATGCCTTACGCCGAAGAACTTGCCCTGGCCGAAAAAGCCGTGGCCGAGGTGCCGGGTTAAACCTGCTTGCTCTGCCGCCCGCCCCAATCGAGGTTGCGGGTGGCATACATGACCGCGGCCAGGGCTGCGAAGAGCATCAGCGATCCGATCAGCAGCGAGTAGGCCTCAAGGCTCAACAGGATATAGAGCACCGCATAGAGTGCCGTCAGCAGTCCGCCGATATAACCCGCCCGCCGCCAGCTTTTGAGCACCGCCGCCGAATAGGCCGTAATCAGCCCGATGATCGCCGCACTTGCGACCATATAGGAAAAGGTGAAGCCTATCACTTCTGCAAAGGCGAGTAGCAGGACGAAGAACAGCACCAGCCCCGCGCCGACCAGCAGATATTCGACCGCCGAGACTTGCACGCCTCCGATGATGTCGAACATCAGGAAGGCAACGAAGGTGAATCCTATGAAGAGGAAGCCGTATTTCGTCGCCCGTTCCACCTGGTCATAGAGATCGACCGGCTGGATGAGATCGACGCGGGCTTCATAATCGCCAGCAGGCGAAGAGCCTGTGACACTGCGTTCGACCGGGTTGGCCCGCTCGACTGGCGCCGCATCCTGCGAGGAGACCAACGACTGGCCGAGTGCGAGGTTGCCGACACGATAGGTTGCGCTGAACCCGTCGGCCTTCACCTGTCGTGTTGCGGGGAGGAAGCCGCCCTGGAAGCTCGGATTGGGCCAGCTCGATCTGACCGTCCATGTCGTATCGCCCGCGCGCGGACTGAGCGTCAGCCAGCCATTCCCTCGGAACGCATAGTTGAAGTCGGTGGCAATTGGCGCGGTGAGAAGGCTTGAGGCATCGACCCAGGCGTAGAAGCCCGCACCATTGGTGGAGGGCAGCCCGTTTCCGGTCTGGAGGACGAGTGGCTTTCCACCGATGCTCACGGTCGGGGGCGGGCCGAACAATCCACGCGTGTCCGAGAGGCCGAAGCGGAGTTCCGCCCGATCCAGCGCCAGGGCATTGGCTGCAACGCCGAAGCGGGCAAGGTCGGCGGGCAGGGCGAAACGGGCATTTCCCTTGACCCCGGCCTCATACACCACCGCTTCGTAGATCGAACGCTGGCGACGTTCCGGCTTCAAGGTGGAGTCGATCATGGCGACTTCGGGCGCAAGCGTCAGTTCGCGCCAGATGAGCCCGGTCTTGGTGACTCGCTTGCCGCCCTCCTCAACCGTCTCGGTGGTCTGCGCCTGGTAGGGGATGACCAGCACCGGCCCGGCAATCGTCTGCGGCCCGCCCCAGCCTTCGGCAATCGAAGTCTGCGCGGATTCGGATCGCGACTGGCGATCGTAGTTCATCAGGTAGACCGAAAAGAGCGGGATCGAGAGCAGGAACCCGACAAGGATCGCAAGCAGCAATTTGCCGCCGGGGGTTCGTTCGCGGCGTTCCGGATTGAACACCGGCGTGGCTTCATTGGTCATGGGGGATACTCCTTACAAACTCGTTCTATCCTAGGAAATGCACGATTCATCGTCAACCGGGCATTTCGTCGCGCTGAAAGGCGGATCGGAGCATGACGGCAGCGGCATAGAGGACGACCGTGACCACAACCCAGCGCAGCGTCTCGAGCGGCAATTCCTTGACCACATAGGCGGCGAGCAAAACCGCCGGAATTCCGCCGAGTGTCATGCCGATCACAACCCTGTAATCGATCCGGGTCGATGCGAGGAAGCTGAGGCCAGAACTTGGCATCAGGAAGGCGCAACTGCCCATCATGATCGGGAAAACGGCGGTCGGGTTGAGCCCCATCAGGCTCAGGATGGCCAGAGACGGGGCGTAAAGGCCGATGCCCGCCGTCATCAGCGCGCCCATCACGAAATGCGCCGCAAGCGCTAGGATCATCATCCCCGCCGGCAGTGAAACCGCATTGCCGCCTGCGGGCAGAAGCCCCAGATTCTTGGCAATGAATAGCGTGGCAGCGATCAGCAGCGCGATGCCGACGATCAGTTGCAACCGCCTGACCGCCATCCGCTGGACGACCGGTGCGCCAAGCAACCCGCCGGCCACAGCCGCAACGATGCAGCCGAAAAGTAAGAACGGATCGACCTCGACCAGCGTGATGAAGATCAATGCCTGCGCGATCGTCGGCAGGGCATGGCCTGTGGTGAGGACACCGGGGAGGAAGCTGTCCGGCACAAGGCGGCGGAACTTTATCCACGCGGTGGAGGGCGCATAGCTGCCGATCCCGAGCGTGTCGAAAAAGTCGGTGACCGCGCCCAGCCCGACCGCTTCCCAGTTGATACCCAGGCCTCCGCGCTCTTGCGCAATGCGGACGAGCATTATCAGATAGGTCACACCGATCGCGACCAGCGCCGCCAACAGAACCACAACCATTCGTCTCTCCCTTCGAACCTGTGCGGCATCACACCATGTTTGGCGTAATGGGGCAATCCATTCCGGCTGGTGGCCGGCCCTTGAAACAAAGGCGCTTCGCGCTGTAAGCCCGCGCGAACTGAGGGGGCGCCTGGCGTGAGACTGTCCGACTGCCACAATATCGATGATTTCAGGACGTTGGCCAGCAAGCGACTGCCGGGTCCCGTGTTCGATTATATCGACGGTGCTGCGGACGACGAAGTGACGAAGAACCGAAACACTGCGGCATTCGACGATTGTGATCTGGTTCCCAATGTCCTGGCCGGGGTCGATAGTATCGATATGACGACCACCGTCATGGGCCGCAAGATCGCGATGCCGCTGTTCCTTTCGCCGACAGCACTTCAGCGCGTCTTCCACTGGCGCGGCGAACGAGCCGTGGGTGCGGCGGCGGAAAAGTTCGGAACCTATTTCGGCATCTCCAGCCTTGCGACGGTCAGCATCGGGGAGATCGGCCGGACGATCTCGACCCCCAAACTGTTCCAGCTCTACGTCCACAAGGACAAGGAGCTGAACCGTGCGATGATTGATGCTTGCAAGGCCGCGAAGTTCGACGCGATTGCGCTGACAGTGGATACAATCGTCTCGGGCAAGCGCGAACGCTGCCTGCGCAGCGGCTTTTCCTCGCCGCCCAGGATCACGCCACGCTCGGCGCTCAGCTATGCGACGCATCCCGCCTGGGTGCTCAACTATTTCCTGCGCGAGAAGTTCGACCTGCCCAACCTTTCGGGCCATCTCGACCAGGGATCGAAATTCGCGCTCCCCATCGCCGATTATTTCAACACGATGCTCGATCCGTCGATGGACTGGAAAACCGCCGAAGCGATCCGTGCCGAATGGGGCGGGGAGTTTTGCCTCAAGGGTGTGATGTCGGTGGAGGATGCCCGGCGCGCGGTCGATATCGGTGCGACAGCGATCATGGTTTCGAATCATGGCGGGCGACAGCTCGATGGCAGCCGCGCGCCGTTCGATCAGCTTGCCGAGATCTGCGATGCGGTGGGGGACCGGATCGATGTGATCTGCGACGGCGGGGTCCGGCGCGGATCGCACGTCCTGAAAGCCCTGAGCGTCGGTGCGAAGGCCTGTTCGGGCGGACGCCTCTATCTCTATGCGCTGGCCGCGGCTGGGCAGGAGGGCGTTGAGCGCGTGCTGGGCATCCTCCACGACGAGATCGAGCGCGGCATGAAACTGATGGGCGCAAAATCCGTTGCGGATCTGACCCGCGACAATCTGCGCTGGCGCTGACACAATTGCGCTCGACAGGACAGGGCGAGCCGTCGGAACGATGAACCGTTCCAATGGGTTAGGTGAGGTTCAGCTTCACTCGTGCATCATGCAGCTTACGGATCAACAACAGGAGTGCAGGCAATGCGCAAGACGATCACCCTTTCCGCAATGGCCGCTCTCATGGCCCCGGCGCTGATATTGCCCGCTGCCCCGGCACAGGCAAAGCATTACAAGTATAGCGAATGGCGCGGCAATGACGGTCGTACCTATTGTCGCAAGTCGGATGGCACGGTTGGCCTGGTGATCGGGGCCGCTGGAGGCGCGCTGGTGGGCCGCGCAATCGACACGCGCGGCGAACGCGCTACCGGCACGATCGTTGGCGCAGCCGCGGGCGCGCTGATCGGCCGCGAGCTCGCGAGCAAGCGCAGGTGCCGTTAGCCACGCGATAAGGTTTTGCCTCTCCCCGTTCCCCTGACGGGGCGGAGGCACAATGGCCGACAGGCACCCTGTCGGGTCGCAAAGTGGGGGTGAAGTCCGGCACAGCCCTCGTTGCCTGACTTCGCCCCCACAAGCATGTCTGGCCCGGTCGCCACGCTTCGTTAACCGTGACCCCCTATGTTAGGGGCGATGATCCCATTTTTCCGCCATTCCTGGATTTTCAGGAGCCGCTGGATGGCGTTGCTCTGGGCCGCCGGGATATGCTGGATGGCGGTAGAAATTGTTGGCAGCCCGCCTGAAGAAGGAAACACCGCGGCCGCAACGACCGATGTGACCGGTTCCGAAATATCGCCCGAAGACGTCAAGCGGGTCGAAGAGACTCTCAAGAGACTCTGAACGTCTGCCAAGCCTGGCCCCCGTTGCCACATCCGTCATCGCGGCTATGCTGGCTACAAATAGGGGAGAGGAACGGCATGGAGCGCAAAGGCTGGGCGGCGCGGCTGTTGACGGCGACAATCGACCGCTGGTTCCGGCGGCAGGGCTGGAGCGTTGAGGGCAGGGCGCCCGAACCGCGCAAGTTCATTGTCATTGCCGCACCCCATACGAGCAACTGGGATTTCCTCTATTTCATCGGGGCGGCCGAAAGCCTGAACCTCGACCTGTCCTTCATGGGGAAGGAATCGCTGTTCCGCTGGCCGTTCGGGCGGCTGATGCGTGAAATGGGCGGCATCCCGGTCGATCGCAGCAAGTCCGGCAATTATGTCGAGCAAATGGTTGCCGAATTCGCCCGCCGCGCCGAATTCATGCTGACCATCGCGCCCGAAGGCACGCGCGGCAAGGTGCGCCAGTGGCGGACGGGCTTCTATCACATCGCAATGGGCGCCAAGGTGCCGCTGGTCTGCGGTCTGATGGACTACAAGCGCAAGGTCGTCGGGTTGGGCCCAGCGATCTGGCCTACCGGGGACTATGCCAAGGATATGGAACAGGTGACTGCCTTTTACAGCCAGTGCACACCCAAACATCCCGAACGCGGCAATGCGGGCATGATCGCGGAAAACCGCGAATAAGCCGTCAGTCCTCCTCCGGCCCCAAGGCGGGGTCGAGATCGCGGGGGCGGATGAAGCGGGTTAGGCGGGCGCTGCCTTCCTTGATGTCCGCCCATTTCGCCGTATCGAGTTGCAGCTCGGCAATGCTCGCGGTTGGAAATTTGGCTTCTAGGTCATCGCGCAGATCGTCGCCGCGCACGTCGGGCACAAGCATCAGCGCCAGGTCTTCAAGCCCCGGATTGTGGCCGCACATCAAGACGGTCGCGTCCTTGTCGGGCAGGTCATGAACAACGTCGAGTAACGTCGCGCCCGAAGCGAGATAGATCCGCCGATCCCAGTTCGGATGAAGGATCCGGCCATAGCCGTCCCAGAAACCGTCAAGCGTTTCGGTGCATCGCACTGCGGGTGATGATACCACATGGTCCCAGTGCAGGCCGAGGCTCAAGGCATGCTCGCCCATCAGCCTCGATCCCTTGATCCCGCGTTCGTTGATCGGCCGGTCGAAATCGCGCGAGACGGGCGAATCCCAGCCGGATTTGCCGTGACGGAACAAGGTAAGGCTCTTCATGGGGCCGATTGATGCCCGAATTGCGTTGCAGTGGGAAGACGTGTTTGCGGCGCCGCCAGTTCCGCCACGCGCGTCGCAGCCTCGTCAAGCGTCACGCGGTCGATTGGTGTCCCCGGCGGAAAAGCGGTGAGCAACCGCGAAGGCATCGCGGCAGAGAGCAGGACGAACACACCGCGATCATCTGCCCGACGGATCAATCGCCCGAACGCCTGTGCCAGCCGCGCCCGGATCAACCGGTCGTCATAGGAAGAACCCCCGCCCGCCGCCTTGCGCGCAGCGTGGAGCACGGTCGGTTTGGGCCAGGGCACGCCTTCCATGATGACTTGCCTGAGCGAATCCCCGGGGACGTCCACCCCGTCGCGCAGGGCATCGGTGCCGAGCAGGCTGGCACGCGGATCGTCACGGAAAATATCGACCAGTGTGCCGGTGTCGATCGGATCGACATGCTGGGCGTAGAGCGGCAGGCCATCGCGGGCCAGTCGGTCGGCAATCCGCGCATGAACTGCGCGCAGCCGCCGGATCGCGGTAAACAGCCCGAGCGTCCCGCCGCCTGCCGCTGCGATCAGCTTGGCATAGGCACCCGCCAGCTGCGGCACATCGCCCCGTTTTACGTCGGTCACGATCAGAACCGCGGATTGTTGCGCATAGTCAAACGGGCTGGGCGTGGCGAAATGGTGAGTGATGCCTTCGAGATGGGTTGTTCCGGTGCGCGCCTCGGCCACCGCCCAGTCTTCCCCGCCGCGCAGGGTCGCCGAGGTTATGACCGCACCGTGCGCTGGCCTTAAAACAGTCTGCGCAAAGGGGCGGGTGGGGTCGAGCCAGTGGCGATGCAGCCCGATATCGACCTCGCGCCCTTCGATGCGGTCAACCGCCAGCCAGTCGACAAAATCGGGATCGGCGGGGCCGCCAAGGCGCGACAGCAGCGAAACCCAGGCAACCAGCGCATCGCGCCGCCAGCCAAGGCTGGCAATCGCGCCGTCGATCCGCGCCCGGGCGGGGCCATCGAGCCAGTCGGGTGCATCCTCCAGCACAGCCTCAAGCCGCCGCCCGAGCGCAACCAGCGGCCGCAGGATCGCATCGAGCGCGATGACGGCAGGCTCGACAGCGGCAATGGTTGGGCCGTCGAGCCCCGCGACTTCGGTCTCAAGGCCATATCCCGCGTCCGCCGCATCGGCGCGGGCATAGACTTGCCCCCTCACGGCGGCGAGCAACGCTTCGACCGGGCCGAACGGATCGCCCTCCGCAATCCTTTGCAACCAGCCATCGGAAGGGAGCGCGCTCGCGGCGTTGGCAGCGGCGGAAATCGCATTGCCGCCTTCCGCATCGCAACTTGCAACATCGGCGAGCCGCGCTGCCAGCCCGCGCCGCCGTCCCTTCGCGCGACCTTCCGGGCCGATGATCCAGCGCCTGAGCTCAATCGCTTCCTGCCCCGTCAAGGCGGCTGCGAACATCGAGTCCGCAGCGTCGGCCAGATGATGGCCTTCGTCGAACACGATCCGCGTCGGCGGGTTGCCGCTTTCTCGTCCGCGCGCCGCATTGACCATCACCAGCGCATGGTTGGCGATGACTATATCGGCATGGGCCGAGGAGCGTGCGGCGCGTTCGATGAAGCATTTGCGGTAATGCGGGCATCCGGCATAGACGCACTCGCCGCGCCTGTCGGTCAGCGCGGTCGCGCCGTTGCGGCGGAAGAGCGTGGGCAGCCAGCCGGGCAGGTCTCCACCCACCATATCGCCGTCGCGGCTATAGGCGGCCCAGCGCGCGACGAGTTGCGCAAGGATCGCGGCGCGACCGGCAAAGCCGCCTTGCAGCGCATCCTCAAGGTTCAGCAGGCAGAGGTAGTTCTCCCGCCCCTTGCGCACCACAACCTTGGCAGCGCGGATTGCCGGATCGGGATAGAGCCGTGCGCTTTCCGCATCCAACTGGCGTTGCAGCGCCTTGGTATAGGTCGAAACCCAGACCGCACCGTCGGCCCCTTGCGCCCAGAGCGAGGCCGGGGCGAGGTAGCCCAGTGTCTTGCCGATGCCCGTGCCCGCTTCGGCCAACACGAGATTGGGCGTGTCCTTTCGTGCACGCGGGGCAAATGCGTCCATCGTCGCCCTTGCATAGTCGCGCTGGCCGGGCCGTTCCTCCGCACCGTGACCGGTCAGTGTGTCGAGCCGTTCGAGCACGTCTTCGCCGTTGAGGCTGAACGCGCGTGGGGCAGGGCGGGCGGCGCTTTCCTGCCATTCGGGAAGTTTGGAAAACAGCCAGCGTTCGGCCTGTGCTGGCTTGGCGATGCGCTCGCTGACCACCGACGCCCAGGGCCAGCGCAGGCGGGCGAGCGAACCCGCCGAAGCCCAGGCCCCTTCGCGCTCAGCCCAATCGCGCGCGCCGAGCCGTTCGATCAGGATGGCCGCCGCACGGGGGAGCAATGCCGCCGCAGCCTCATCATCGCTGGGCACATCCAGCCCAAGTGCTGCTGCAAGCCCCTTGGGGGTCGGCACCATGAACCGCGCTGGATGGACGAAGGCGAACAGTTCCAGCAGGTCGAGCCCAGACAGTTCGGCATAGCCCAGCCGTTCGCCTACCAGCGGCGCATTGAGCAGGATCATCGGCGTTTCCGCCGCCCGCGCAATCGCCTCCCCTCGTCCGACGCCTCGCACGGTGCCGTCGGGCGTCACGATCCAGATGCCGGCATGGCTTGCATGAAGGGCTGGATAGGCTAGGGGCTGCGTCACTTGGCCGCAATGGCCCAGACGGAACGGAAGAGCAACGGAAAGTGAGCGACGTGCGCGACGCAGCGATGATTTCAAAGGCCTGGCCCTATGAAGAGGCGCGCAAGGTTCTGAAACGCTATCCGGACGGGAAACCGGGCGGCGCGCCGGTGATCTTCGAGACCGGCTATGGCCCCTCGGGCCTTCCGCATATCGGTACGTTCAACGAAGTGCTGCGCACGACGATGGTGCGCCGTGCGTTCGAAACGCTGTCCGACACGCCGACGAAGCTGATCGCCTTTTCCGACGATATGGACGGCTTGCGCAAGGTGCCGGACAATGTGCCCAACCAGGACATGCTCAAGGCGCATCTCGGCAAGCCGTTGACAAAAATCCCTGACCCCTTCGGCAAGTTTGAGAGCTTCGCTCATCACAACAATGCGATGCTGCGCGCCTTTCTCGACCAGTTCGGGTTTGGCTATGATTTCGTCTCCTCGACCGAAATGTATTGCAGCGGCCAGTTCGACGATGCGCTGAAGAACGTCCTGCGTCATTTCCAGGCGATCATGGACATCATGCTGCCGACGCTCAGGAAGGAGCGCGCCGCGACCTATTCGCCCGTCCTGCCGATCAGCGCGAAGAGCGGGATCGTGCTCCAGGTGCCAGTGACGGTGGTCGATGCCGATGCGGGGCTGGTGCGCTTCGAAGATGAAGGCGAAACGATCACCCAGTCGATCCTGTCGGGGCAGGCCAAGCTCCAGTGGAAGGTCGATTGGGCGATGCGCTGGGTCGCGCTCGGGGTCGATTACGAAATGTATGGCAAGGACCTGACCGATAGCGGCACCCAGTCGGGCAAGATCGCGCAGGTGCTCGGCGGGCGCAAGCCCGAGGGGTTGATCTACGAGATGTTCCTCGACGAAAAGGGCGAGAAGATCTCCAAGTCCAAGGGCAATGGGCTGAGCCTTGAACAATGGCTGACCTATGGCAGCGAGGAGAGCCTGTCCTTCTACGCCTATCGCGAGCCCAAGAGCGCCAAGCAGCTCCATCTGGGGGTGATCCCGCGCGCGGTGGACGAGTATTTCCAGTTCCGCGGCAATTATCCGGGGCAGGCCATCGAGCAGAAGCTCGGCAATCCGGTTCATCACATCCATGGCGGCGATGTGCCCGAAGGCGCGCCGCCGCTGACATTCGGGCTGTTGCTCAACCTTGTCAGCCTGCCCGGGCTGGGTGAGAAGGAGATCGTCTGGAACTTCGTCCAGAAATATGCCCCGGGGACGGCGGCCGATGCCCATCCCGAACTCGACAAGCTGATCGGGCTGGCGATCAACTATGCCCGCGATTTCGTGGTGCCGACGCTCAAGCGGCGCAAGCCCGACGGGATCGAGGTTCCGGCATTGCAGCGGCTCGACAATGAGCTGGCGACCCTTCCCGCCGACGCCAGCGCCGAAGACATCCAGAACATCGTCTATGAAATCGGCAAGACCGGCGGCTTCGAAAACCTGCGCGACTGGTTCAGGGCGCTCTACGAAACTTTGCTCGGCTCAAGTGCTGGCCCGCGCATGGGCAGCTTCATCGCGCTTTACGGGGTGGAGAACAGCCGCAAGCTGATCGCCGAGGCACTGGCCTAGGCCGCAACCGTGCGCGCTGCGGCGCCCAGCACCTCCGCGATACTGGCCATATCGCCATCGAATCGCCGGATGATTGCCACCTCGTCGAGCTCGGCAAGCGCGGTCATCAAGGGCATCGAAAGGCTGACGCGCAGCGTACCGGCCCAACGCCCATCGGGGAGGCGGACGCATTTGACGGGCTGACCAAGGCGGATCCCGCGCGCGGCGAGAACACGCTGCCAGCGCTGGGCCGTTGCAAAATCGGGGGATCCGGCAAGGGGTGACAGGTCGATCGTCGAAAGCGTACCGTTTTCCAGTGTCAGCCTGTCCTGTGGCCGCGGCGCGGGCCGGTTGTTGTCCACCAGCCGCACGCCAAGGGCGTCGGCAAACGAGTCGACCGCATTGTTGAAACGGAGGATCACCCGATCCCGGGCATCGGATGCAAGACGGGTGAAACATTCCAGTTCGAACAGCGCCGCCTCAAGCCGGAGGAGCAGGCCGGGATTGGCACCGGAATCGAGCGGCATTGTGGCGGCCCAGCGGGCGGGCCATTCGCCACGCCGGAAAACCCTGTTCAGACCCCGGGCAAACGATCCCGCATCTGCGAGAGCCTTCGGCACCAGCGCAAACCCTGAAAATGGCGGACCACCCATGAATTTGGAACCGGAGAGCAGGACGATGGCACCGCGATCGAGATAGGCGCGGATCGTGTCCGCCTCGATCCGCGCCTGGCATGCATCGACCATGATCGACAGGCGTTCGCCATACCGTGCGCGCAGCGTATCGATGCCGTCGAGATCGGGAAGCACCAGCCCGGTTTTCGAGCCGTGGATCGTGTGCGCGAGCGCGTGGCGTCCGGCGGCAACCGCAAATCGCGTGGCCTGATCCACGTCGCGAGTGATTTCGGCGCTCGACCGCGGTCGGCCATGAAGGTCGCGCACGCGGATATCCACGACGCGGGTATCGCCAAGACCCTCAACGACTTCGCCTTTCCCGATTCCTTCGACCAGCGCAGTTTCGGTCGCAAAGGTGCGGCCTGCCGCTGCAAGCAGGCAGCCGCTGCCGACTTCGTCCGACCCCAGAAGAATGTTGGTCACGGGCAAGCCCGACCGGGCCTTTGCCAGCGCCAGTGCCACATATTCCAGATCGGTGCCCGACGGCGCAAAGACGATGTCGGTCGCATCGTCCAGCCGATATGCGTTGCGAATTCTGCGTCGCAACCCTTCCAGCGCGCGCCGATAGGTGCTCCCGGACATCGGTTCGCTCGTCGGCCAGGCAGCTGCGGTCACCGAAAGATGCTGGAATGCCTGCAACGAAATGTCGTTTGCGGTCGATGCGGCATAGGCCATCATCGCGCGCGGAAACGGGGACGCCCCGTAGATATTGGTATTGGCTCCGGCTGGAACCCTGATCCGTCGGTCTCCCCCCGATGTCAGCATCCGGGCGATGAAGGCGTTCGTGTAGGCGTCGATGGACATGACGATACTCCACTTCGATTCAACGGGGGTGTCGGCCGAAAATGCGACGGCTTCGTGACACTGTGTGTCATCTTTCCGACATTTTCCCGTCATCTTTCGAAGCGATTATCGGTGTCATGAACATTCTTGCTTTCCCCACCGCCGCCCCGCGCTTTGCGCCGATCCCACGCCACACGAAGGAGCATTTGCGAGTCCTGTTCGTGGCCAAACATGTCTTCTGGCAAGGCGGGCTTCATCATGAGGATGGCAACCACGCCCCCTACCACCGCGAGATCAGGCATGCGCTCGAACGCATCGGCATCAATCTCTCTCTGGCGGACAATTATGAAGCGCTGTTTGCCGATCCGGCCTGTGGCTTCGTGTTTCCGTTGCTCAATCGTGGCGGCTTCATGAATTCCGAAATACTGCTGCCTTTGCTGTGCACACGGCTTGGCATTCCGTTTCTCGGGGCCAGCCCCATCCTGCGCGGCTTGTCCGATGACAAGCACCTCACCAAGCTCGAAGCGCAAGCGCGTGGCGTTCCGACGGCACCCTGGGCAATCTATCGCCGCGGGGCGCCGGTTCACTCGGCGATATGCCCGATGGCCGAGCGGATGGTGATCAAGCCCAACGCTTCCTCGGCAAGTTGGGGTGTGCGCGATGCGGGCGATTGGGCAGGCGTCCTGAATGCGGTCAACGAAATCCACGCTGAAGGCCATGACGCTCTGGTTGAGCCCTTTCTCGAAGGAAGTGACGTCGAAGTGCCCGTAATCCTGGCCGGCGGTTCGCCGGCGATCATGCCGATGATGCTCTTCGAACAGAACGATCCCGCGCATCTGAGGACCTATGAGGAAAAGCGTGATCTGGTCGATCGTGCCGACAAATACCAGCTTACCGCATTCGATGACCCGCAGTGGGAACCGGTCATCCGCGACTATACCGCCCGCATGGCGTCGGTGTTTCATCCGTTCGATTATGGCCGGTTCGAATTCAGGCTCGATGCGCGCAGCGGCCAGCTGATGTTCCTCGAGGTCAACCTCAACTGCAATCTCTGGTCCGAGAAGGTTTTCGGGCGGTCGGCGGCGCTCATGGGCTGGAGCCATGACGTGTTGATCGAAACAATCCTTTGCGAAAGCCTGAGGCGCCAGAATCTTGTCAGGGAGCAACAGGTACTCGCTGCCTGATGTCCACGATCCGCATCATCATCCTTGCCGCCCAGAGACCGGGTGTGGTCGATCCATTGGCGATGCAGTTTGGCGTTTCGCACAAATGCCTGGTGGCGCTGGCTGGCAAGCCCCTGATTGCGCACGTGTTGGCAACGGCGGCGCGCCATTCCGGCATTGCGGACGTGGCCATTTCCATAGAGGAGGATATGTTCGGCGCGATGGAGGAGATCATTGCGCAGATTGACGGCGATCATGCTCCGATCATGTGTGTCGCGTCCGCAGACAATCTGGCCGATAGTGTGATTGCCGCTGCCAGCGGGCACAAGGGGCCCGCAATCATCACCACGGCGGACAATGCGCTCCTTTCATCTGAGGCGCTTGACGCCATGGGCGTGGCGCTCGCCGGCAGCGCTGACGTTGCCATTGCCATGGCCCGCAAGGCTTCGGTGCTTTCAGTGCATCCGGACGGACAGAGGCGCTTCTACCGGTTTGCCGATGATGCCTATTCCAACTGCAATCTCTACGGGATTGGCGGCGCATATGCGCTGGGGGCAGCCGAGATGTTCAGGGGCGGTGGGCAGTTTGCAAAGAAGGTCGGGCGGATCATCGATGCCTTCGGCCTGATCAACCTGATCCTGTTGCGCCTGCGGCTGGCTTCGCTGGAGCATGGGCTGAAGCGTATCTCAAGGCGGCTTGGCCTTTCGGTCATGCCAGTCATCCTGACCGATGGCCGCAACGCCATCGATGTGGATAATGAACGCACATACGCGATTGTGGCCGACCTGATTGGCACAGGCTCACGCGTCGCGCCGCCCCGGACAAGACCCTTGGTTGCTAGGGCAGCCCCCGCCCGCTAGAGTCCTGCCGATTGGCTGTTGGGGGAAGCGATCCATGGCCCGGCTGGTTGCCGTTCTGGCGTTCCTGATCTTTTTCGTGCCGCACGCGGCACATGCAGAGGCGCGCATTGCGCTGGTTATCGGCAATGCAGGCTATGATGAAAGTCTGGGCGCGCTTGCCAATCCGGTGAATGATGCGACGGCGATTGGCGAAACGCTGAAATCGGCGGGGTTCGACGTCGAACTGGTGACAAATGCCGACCAGAAAACGATGAAGCGCGCGATCCAGCGATTTGGCGAACGCATTTCCAAATCGGGCCGCAATGCGACCGGGCTGTTTTACTATGCCGGGCACGGGATGCAGACGCGCGGGATCAACTACCTCATCCCGGTCGCCGCCCCGATCACCCGTGAGGCCGATCTCGAACTGGAAGCCGTGGCTGCGGATACGGTCATATCGCAGATGGAATATTATGGCGCCGCGACAAGCATTGTCATTCTCGATGCCTGCCGGAACATGCCGCTGACGCGCGGACTCCGGTCGGCAACCCGCGGCCTTGCCAAGATGGAAGCCCCCGCAACGCATCAGTCTTACATCGCCTATTCGGCTTCGCCGGGGCAGACCGCGCTCGATGGAGAAGGGGAGAAGAATAGCCCCTTTGCCGCCGCGCTGGTCAAACGGATGAAGGAACCCGGCGTCCCGATCGAACAGATGTTCAAGAAGGTGCGTGGCGACGTCAAGGCAGCGTCGGGGGACAAACAGGATCCGCAGGACTCTTCATCGCTGGTGGACGAATTTGTTTTCGTGGTGAATGTCAACATTACGGTTTCGCAGGGTCAATCGACGGCAGCTGCGGGGCCGACTGCACCAGCTGGCGTCACTGGTGTGCAACTCACGGATTTTGCCAATGTGCCAACAACGACGGCAGGCGATATGAAGGTTTCCGCCATCCCCTATCTGCATGCCGGTGCGCACCCCTTGAAGGTGCGCGACGTCTTGCCGGCCGGATCGGAAATCGTGTTCATGAATAATCGGGCGCTTTACGAGGGGCGCGCGGTGATCCCCACGATCAGCCAGAATATCCTGACGCAGATCAACACCGGCAATATCGACGCGGCTTTCACGCTCGTGCTGCCGGAGCCTGCATCGCGGGTGCAGTTCCTTGTGCCTCGGCTTTTTCCCGATACCCAAAGCGGCGTCACATTTCCGGCTTGGACGGCGACCGCGCTCAGCGCATCGGGCGAAGCGCTCGACGTGCGCAAGCGCGCGCTGGCCCGGCGCATGGAGGATGACATCCCCGGCGACGTGATCTCGCTTGACGCGCCGGCGTTCGAAGGCATTGCGGCCATCCGCTTCGAGTCCGATCCGCGGCTTCAGGGCAGGCCATTTGCGGCGTTCAGCGGCATCTTGATCGAAGGGCTATGGTTCGTCCCGATCAAGGGCCAGAAACGCTGAGCAGCGACATATATGTCAGGCTCTAGTGCAATCCGTAGACGTGCACGGTTGCTTTCCCCCTGTGGTTGCGCACCGAGCGGTAGTTCAGCTCAATCCGCCGGATAACCCTGTCGCCGCCACGCAGATCAATCACCCGACTGCGGCCATTTGCGGGAATGTGATAAGCCATCGGGATTCGATCGTCGGCACCACTGCCATACACCACGACCAGCGAGTTGACGAACACGCCATTGTCCCGGACGCGCAGCTGAATCTTGCGGAAATCGCCTTTGGTCGAACTCACGAGGATAACGTCGCGTTCGGCATGCAGCTTCACGCTGCGGGTTCCCAATCGCTCCCAGCCGCGGGATTCCTCCCTCGATACCGCCGGCGTCGCGAGCGCGACCATTGCCGCGACACAACCGATCCACTTGATTCGCCAGAAATTCATCGAACCCTCCCACTGACATCATGAATGCCAAGTTGTTAGCGGGATCGTCGATCGGATTCAAATGGTTGGGACACGCATCTAACGCTTTGATGCAATCCAGTCGTCGATCTTCTTTTCGAGAACGGCCATTGGCAACGCGCCGGTCATCAGTACCTGGGC
>CXWL01008203.1_pt1 | contig 24342 bp, 21 predicted proteins | sample 590931 | NCBI WGS metagenome assembly CXWL01 (sample SAMEA3498368, study PRJEB10139) | groundwater metagenome | biome: water well; material: biofilm material | place: Germany | collected 2015-04-27
GGTCTCGGTCGCCGCCGTCATTGCCACGGTATCGGGAGTTCCTCGGTTCACCCTGTATGTGAGCGTGCCGCTGGTGCTGTGTCTGGCGATCGGAAACTACGTCTTGATTCCCGCATTCGGCGCCTCCGGCGCAGCCATGGCGACGGTGCTGTGCCAGGCGATCGGCGCTGTGGCGGCCATCGGCGTGATCTACCGCCTCTGGTCGATTATCCCGCCGGTCGGGACGTTGTGGCGGAGCGTGGTAATCAGTGGACTGGCCTATACCCTGGCAGTGGTGTGGCCTGCCAGCGGCGTCTTGTTGTTGGTCAAATTGGCATGCATCGGCGTGGTGATCCTTCTGGCCTATCTGGCGCTGCGCGAATTCAGCGCCGAAGAAATTGCTCAGGCCCGTTCGTTCCTGCCGTGGGGAGCCCTGCCTGTGGCGCAACATGAGAAACTGTGAGCAGGTAGGGCACAGTCGAGAGACTGTTCGGAGTTTGGAATAGAAGGATCCGGGAGCTTCTGCCTGGGCGAGAGGCGTTGGCGTGTCTGTCATTGCTCGCTGGACGGATCGTTCAAAACTGAGAATTATTGGGAGAGGCGATGAGTCCTTCCACCAGGGGCATCATCTACATTGTGACCGGCCAGAAGTTTGTGGAGGAGGCCTGTCGCTCAGCTGCCAGCGTCAAGCAATGCATGCCGGACATTCCGATCACGATGTTGTCAGATGTGCCTGTTCGCTCTCCGCTTTTTGAGCAGGTCGTGCCGATTGCAAATCCGACGCATGGCCCTGAGGATAAGATCAAATATCTGGCCCATTCTCCGTATGAGGAGACGCTATACCTCGATTCCGATACCTATATGACCGAAGACAGCCGCGAGGTCTTTGCGTTACTGGAGAGATTCGACTTGGCGGCTGCACACGCTCCCTACCGTGCGCAATATCAGGTCTGTGAAGTTCCGGATTGCTTTCCGGAATTGAACACTGGGGTGATTCTGTTCCGCAAGACAGCGGTGATGAGATTATGCTTCGATCAATGGCTGCAGATCTACCGGGCCGACCGGGAGAAGACGGTCGACTGGTTGTTCCCCGGCGGGGCGGCATGGTACCGGCGGGCGCTTCCCAACCAACCTTCATTTCGGCGCGTTGTCTATGAAAGCGGTCTGAGGATTACGGTGCTTCCGCCGGAATATAACTGTCGCATTCCGTTCCCGGGATTTGTTCATACGAAGGTGAAAATCATCCACGGCCGGTCTGAATCATTTTCTGCACTGGCCGACGAGCTTAACAAGACGCTGCGGCCGCGTGTTCATATCATGCGATGGGGAAAGCTCCAAATCATGGAAAGCGCCATGCCTCCCGGGGATCACGTGCTGGCGCGGACACGATGGTCACTGCACCATTGTGGCATGCTGCAGACTGCCAGGGTCGCGATCACGAAGTGTCTGTCTACAGTGTTTGGCTGCCGGGGATGACAGGATTAAGCGGCCGGTCAATTCGCTCGAATGTCAGTAGGCGGGGCGGGCGGAATTATGTCGGCTGCTAGGGCGTTCACATGCACCACCGCCTCTCCGCGCGAATTAGCGAGTTGAGTCGGCTGTCTGTAGAACAAGGGATTGCAGAGAGCTCTAGCTTGTGGAGGGCGTAGGGTCGCTGATCCATTCTCATCCTTCCTCTCGGGGTGGCAGTAGGTGGAGCCTGGAAGAGTTGTTGAGGAAGCTATGAAGCGGTGGTGTGGGTGTTCAGGATGGCGGATTGCGGAATGGCGCTAAGGGTGTTGATCCACCGGTGCTTCATCAGCTGGTCAGCGATGAGGATGTAGGTGTCTTCCGGGAGCGTCAGCGTCGTGCGGAGCTTCTCCAGGAGAGCCTGATTACTGCCCTCCGCATCCAACTCGTACCAGGCGCGCTGCGGAATGACGATCAACGCATAGCAGGGGACGCTGGTCAGAGCCTGCACCTTCTTGCGGACCAGATAGGCCGCCTGTACGTCGGGCTTCGATGCCAGTTGCCCGGCGATGCCGTCAATCACCTCAGCAGACAGTCCGTGCGGTTCGAGCGAGTCTCCGGGCTTGATGGTGCTGCGTTCGGCTTCGGCATCGAGGAGCTGCTGCCGTTGCCGTTGCGCCTTGACGCGGTAGCGCATGGACTCTTTGTGGTTGCCCCGGCGTTCCAGATAACTGGAGGCCAGTTGGCAGGCTGGAATTACCGCCTCGCGGTTCGCTGCCAGGGCTTTCTCCAGATACTGCAATCCGGACTGATCGTTCTGCGCCAGCAAGAGGCGGCCCATCGCCAGGTTTGCCGCGGCGTGAGCCGGTTCCTTCGCAAGCAATTGTTGCAGCAACGGCAGCGCTGCGCGGTCGCTTTCAAGCGCTTCCATTTGGCACGCGTATTCCCACAGCTCGTCGATCGAGAGCCCGACGGTCGCGGACTTGTCGCTTAAGGCCTGGCAGCGCGCCCGCGCGGCCGCCATTTCTTCGTGCTTCTGCTGCCACTTGTCCGCCACGGACTCCGCCCAGCTGCGGTCGAGCGCTGCGCGCGTCGCGGTCGCATGCGCGTCCAGGTAATAGTTCGAGGCTGTGGCCTCATGGGGGTCACGCAGGCGGGGAACGTCGGCCGGCGGTTCCGGCGCATTCGGTTTGTCCGGAAGCTGGTCCAGCGCGGCCAGTCGATCGGCCAGGGCCGGATGCGTATCGGCATAGTTGGTGGTCCGCTGCATCGCCTCGTGCATCCACTTCTGAATACTGCCTTGAGGAGTCACGCGTTGTAATACGGTGATGAGTTCATCGAGATGCGAGGCGGGCGGTGTGGGATTCGTAATGGTCCGGCGATTCAACGCGGGCCAATAGAGTTCGTCCATCAGGCGTGCGATCACCTGGAGAGAAGCCAATGCATCCTTCATCGCGTGCGGGCCGACCAACCGGGCCGCCTGACGATCGGCCTCGTACTCCTGCGCGCGGGCCAGGACGAACGAGTAGGCGTTGAAGAACGGGGCATACCAGTCCAGGAATTTGGTGAAGAGCACCGAGCCCCAATGATCGCGGGCGCACAGCTCTTCCAGTAGTCGCGACCAGACCATGCGTGTGCGATAGATCCATCCGGAGAAGCGCCCATGTTGCCGGCCGAGATGGCCGAACTCATGCGCGAGGACGGCGCGGAACTGGGCCGGCGTCATGGCCAACATCAGCGGCAGGCCGAGCAGCAGATAGTTCTGGTACCAGCCGAAGATGCCGAGGCGCGGCCGCTGTGCGACGGCGGCGTTCAGGTCGTTGACGATAAGCACATGGTGAAACGGCGGCGTGCCCAACGCAGTCGTCAGTTTGTCGATGAGGAGAAAGAGTCTCGGTGCGTCCTCCCGATACACCTCATATCCCGTTGGCGGGGTGAAACGGACCCAGAAGGCGCGCAGGATGATCGCCGCCAGGACTCCAAGGCCGAACAGCAGCTTGATGGAGCTGAGATGGTTTGATCCTTCGTCTTTGAACGAAAGAATCAGCCAGGCACCGACGCCCAATGCCAGGCCCAGGATGGCCAACACATAGGCATAACCAAGAGCGGCGACCAGAGCGACCTTCAGTTTGTATTGTGTCGGATGTTTTTTGGCGTACGCCTCGAGACGGCACACCAATTGCTCGAACTGTGTATCGGACATCGTAGTCGGTATTCCTCCCTAGAGTCGCAACCAGTCTATGAGAAGGTTGCGAGATCGCCAAGGAGTTTGTCATTTATTGATGGCGGGCACGGAATTCATCGTACGGGGCGAGTCCATCCATTCGGCACGGGGCGGGCTGTCGAAGGATCGTTTACCCGCACTGCGAGGCAGCGGAATCATCACATACGAGGGCATGTGTGCCTTGGTCCGAGTGCCGCGAGGAGGTCGCCATGGGTCAGGCGGAATAGTGTGCTTGCAGGTGGTCTCGTTGAAACCGCAGGATGTGTCTGATCAACACTTCCCGCTCCTGTGTGGTCATCCTGATAAAGCGAGCGTGGAGGCGATAAGTCCCTCCGGGATAGGGGATGGGATCGAGCCGCAACACTTCGGCTAAGGATGTGAAGAGACCATGGTCGGGAAGGAGCAACGTGACCGAGAGGATATCAGTGGGTTGATAGACCATGGAGACCGTCACGCCCAAGCCGCCACCGCTGATGTTGACGGATTGCTCGATGAGCGCACCTTCCGTCGTGTCCGTCTCGGGCTGAATGCGGATGGGCAGCGTGACGGTGATCCGATAGTATTCGCGGCGATCTTTCCCGGACGGCTGCGAAGCCGGTACATCTGATGACATGATGCACGGGAGTATAGCAAAGTCGGCAGACGCGGGGGTGTCCAAATGTATGCCGCCGTCCCGGTTATCGTGAGGACATCGGACTGAATCATCTCCGGGGGGGCGGGGGTGCCTGGGCGGCGAGCATTTCTTGGATGGCCTCGATGATGAGTTCAGGCTGGTCGAAGTTGATGAAGTGGCTGCTGTGGTCGGCGAAGACTTGGCGGCTGTTGGTGGAGAGCTTCATGAGATCGGATTGGAATTTGAGCCACATCTTTCGAAAGCGCGTCGGATCAACGCTCGTCGGCATGTCGGGCCACCAGGTCGGTCCAGTCGCGGTGATGACGGTCAAGGGCAGGTTCCCGAGCGAACCGGCCGTCCCGGTTTGTCCGGCGGTGTCCTCCAGCGCTGCAGCTTCGTATGCCATCGTCTTGAAATAGCGCGATTGCGTCCATCCGGCACGGAGGAGCGGGCGGATGTCGGCAGGCACGCCGGCTTCCTGCGTGGCGAAGAACGACGGCGCAAGGTCCAGCGATATCAACAGCCGGGTCAGGCCCAGTGCCGTCATCGCGCGAATAATCGGGAACAGGGTCTTCCCGGGTGCCGCAAACCTTCGGAACTCCATTTGATCGAATTGCCGCTCGTGCCCGGCATCGACCAGCACGATGCCGACCACATCGTTCGGGTGGGCCTGGCGATATAGGCGAGCGATGAACCCGCCCAGCGAATGGCCGACGAGCACATAGGGGCCGGAGATACCGCCGTTCGTCAGCAACTGGTGAAGCTCACCGGCCATCCGTCTGCCGATGCGTGGCAGGCGGCCTGCATCGCTCCAGCCGAATCCTGCCCGGTCATAGGAGCAGACCCGTGTGACCTTGGCGATTTCCGGTTGGACCTGTGACCAATAGACCGACCAGCCAAGTCCCATGGCATCCAAGATCACGGTAGGGCTGCCCTCGCCGGTGCAGTAGAGGTGCAGTTTATATCCGCCGACGTCGATAAGCTGTCCGGGCGGTGGGTACTGCTTCCGGTCCTGCACCATGCCGACGATCTGATATCCCACGCCGATCAGCGCGAGCAGCAGCAAGCCGATTGTAAGGTGAAGTAGCTTGCGCAGGGGGCGGAAGCGGTGCCGGCGTTTAGTTGGCATGTGTCATAGCGCGGTGCCAGCGGCGGAGGTGTTTCAAGGAGGGGAGCTTGGTTTTGCCGTTGAAGAGATAGTTTTCAAGTACACCATAGAGATTGCAGTCGACGAACAAGGGACGATCGGCGAGCAGAAAAGGCGACGTCGCCAGCATATCGTCGATCGGCAGGAGCAACTCCACGAACTGGCTGTTCAGATCTTTCCGCTGGCTCGTCCATTCCCGGACGCAGCCTTTACCAAATTTCCGCTCCTTGTGGCGGATGAGCATCGTGCGTTCGACCAGTGGGCGTTTCTGGATTATGTAGGTATCGTTCACCTTAAACCCCACCATTTCCAACTCGTGCTCAATGTAGCGCGAGAGAATGAGCTGCAGTCCATCGAGACGTTTGGGAAAGAGGTTGAGTCGATAGTGACGATCGACATAGCGCGCGACTTCCTGGCCCAAGTCTGTCACGTCGCAGATCCCCCGCTTCCCGTCGACGAGACAGGGGACGGTGTATCCGGCTCCCTTCGTCGCGGTGATGACCGGCGCACGATCATGAAACGCGATGTTGTGCAGCTTGAACGGAATGTGATGGCGTTTCAGGATGTGCCGGATTGTGATGCAGAACGGCGACCAGGGAAACTGAATCAGCGTGAGCATGGAGTCTATATGACGGAAGAGGAAATAAACTTCAACAGCGAGAAGAATCGGAAAATGAACCGGGAGTCCAGATCGGTCATCGCAGGGCGCTCTATCCCCTGCCTAAATGTGGATTGAATCAAAGGGGATGATTGAGCAGAGCGGAAGAGATGATGGTTCCAGGCCATTTTTGTTCTCGCAGGGCCGTGGGGGGAGGAGCCGCCAGACCATCCTTCTTGCTCGCGGAACGCGCACGATCAGAATGTGCTCGTTCGACGTGCGCAGTGAAGGAACGTCTGGCGCCCACCCCTTAGAGAACTTTGGTGAAGTATAAGGACCTCGCTCAGGCGGTTCCGCGAGTTGGTATGGATTGGGCTAGGTCTGCTCTGCCTGACGTTCGTCGGCGGGCGTTCGGTGGCCATTCAGGAAGATCTCGCTCGCGACTCGGGGGATGGTTCCTAACGCCTTTTATTTTCGGTTAGTCATTCGTATGCTAAACTGCATGCCGTTATGGGATCCAATTCAATAGACTGTAAACAACAATGGGATTGTGATTGGAAATCTCGCCACCAAACTATTCCATGCCCCCTCCACGATCCTAATCCTGAAAAAAACGCAGATGAGTTTCGTGCTGCACTCAGCCAATTAACAAGAATTTGGGTGTCATCTAATGCTCCGTTCAAGCTATACGGGGTGGTCTTCCCAGCATCCTTAGGGAAAGACCTATTTGCCTTTTTAGGAGATGGAAAATTCGAGCTTAAACTCTCGGGAGCAACATTTTATGGTCTGATCCAATTTGACGGAAAGACGTTCCATCGGTCGGTAGATTTTGACGCCGCAGTCTTTAAGGAGGTGGCAAGTTTTCAACATGTACAGTTCAACATGCCCGCAAGTTTCGTTGGGACTATTGCTGAACGTGATGCAGCATTCGCAGATGCAATCTTCGGGGACTCTGTTTACTTTGATCAGATGATATGCCAACGAGCTGAATTCGCCTTGGCGCAGTTCAAGTCGATGGCCAGCTTCAGAGGGAAACCCGACCAAATCCTATTCCAGAGAGCGACGGAAGTTATATTCGATGAAGCCCGATTCTTCAGGCCGGATCTCGTTCGCTTGGCCTACGCGGACTTTAGCCGCTGTAGTCTTCTTAAGGCCGACCTCCGAGGAATCGATTTCAGTGGTGTGCGGTGGGGTGATAAGGGAAAGTGGTCGAAGCACGTTGTGCTCTATACGAGGGAGCCAGAGGAACAAGTTCGAATTGAGTTAGAGAGCGCGTACCGCCAAATCAGGCAGAGCTACGAAGACCGGCGTGATTACGGGCGTGCAGGGGCATTCTATTTCGGAGAAATGGAGCAAAAGTGGAAGGGGTCGCGAGGGTTTCTCGTAACATTGTATCGCCTCAGTAGCAGCTACGGTCACAGCCCTGGGCGGGCATGCATGATTCTGCTTTTGCTACTAGCGGTGGATGCGTTGCTGGTCGCGCTGTGTGGACTGAAGCCCGTATTAAATGCTGCATATATCTTAGTAGAGGGCAACGGCAGTTGGGCATGGGTGCTGATTGGAGCTTGGTGGGATGCCCTGTGGTTCCATGTTCTCAAGGTGGTCACATTCAATCAGCCCATGGTGGTTCCCAGGCTTCCCATCGGGGATGTGATCTCTTCTCTGATGCGAATCTTAATATCTGTCCAGGTTGCTCTATTTGTGTTGGCGGTGAATCGGAAATTTAAGCGATAGGGTTAGTCCAGTTTTTGTGATGGTCTGAGCATCGAATCGTTGACCCAAGTCTCTGATTACCTCCTCCCACATCCCTTATATTAGGCTGCCGTGCATGTCGGTGTTAAAGCTGGTGCTTTGGTGATTTCTCGCCATTCTCGGCTCGATCGCACTTGCGTTTGTCACGGGTCTCGTCAATCTATAGGAAAAGGTAAACGGGCTCTGGCTCGTTGTGGCGGCGGCGTGCATCTATGTGCTGGCCTACCGATTTTATGGCCGCTGGCTGGCCCGGCAAGTCGTTGAGCTGAACGATCAGCGGGTGACGCCGGCTGTCCGGATGAACGACGGAGTTGAGTATTCGCGTGGGTTCGAGAAGGGTATGAAGGACGGGTCACACAGTTATGGCGTGAACATTTCCTGCAGAACTGCGAGGACGGCAGCAAGGGTTCCGGGAGTGACACGGCCAAGCCGCTTGACGAGGCGCTCGCTGTCAACCGTGCGCAACTGGTCTGTCGCAACAAACCCGGAGCGGTCACGAAAGCGGCATCTCACTCGCCAGGGGTAGGCTTGCCCGCCGGTGGTCATCGGCGCGACGATCACTGTCTGTAGGTGTTGATTTAATTCATCGGGAGAGACGACCAGGCAGGGCCTTGTTTTTCTGATTTCGCTGCCGCGGGTCGGATCGAGATCGATCAAATAGACCTCACCGCGTGCCGGGGATGCGTGCTCTAACGCCACTTCCAGTCTTCCTTATCGAATCGTGTGGCGGTCGGTGGGTCGAGGAGGCCGTCTTCTCCTTGCGCTCGCATGCGTCGGGCGGCATCGGCCCAGCCTGCTCGCGGTTGCGCCGACTTGGAGATCAGAATTCGGCCCGGTTCCGCTTGGAGCTCGACTTCATCCTCAAGCTGGGCTTCTTGAAGCAAGGTTTTGGGGAGGCGGATTCCCTTTGAGTTGCCGATACGGACAATATGAGCTTTCATGTCAACCTCCCGCTGTGAGGCTACATTGTAATCACATCATCCACTGAAGGCAAATCCCGGACTAACTCTTGATTTACAAGCGCTCGGCGGGTTGTTAGGATGCGCCGCATGAAAGTGGCTGTGAATCTGCTCTGGGTGCTGCTCTCCGTCCTTGGAGCCGTGGCGTTGGCCCACGTTGTCGGTGTCGTCAATCCCCACGAAAAAGTGAACGGGCTCTGGCTGGTCGTGGCGGCGGCTTGCATCTATGTGCTGGCCTATCGATTTTATGGCCGGTGGTTGGCCCGGCAGGTCGTCGAACTGAACAATCAGCGTGTCACTCCCGCCGTGCGGATGAACGACGGAGTGAATTTTCACCCCACGAATAAAGTTGTCCTCTTCGGCCATCACTTTGCGGCGATTGCCGGTGCGGGGCCGCTGCTGGGGCCGGTGCTCGCAGCGCAGTTCGGTTTTCTGCCGGGTTTTCTCTGGCTGGTGATCGGCGCGGTGCTGGCGGGAGCGGTGCAGGATTTCATCATTCTCGTGGCCTCGATGCGGCGCAACGGGCGTTCGCTTCCGGAGATTGCCCACGACGAACTCGGCTCCATCACCGGGACAGCGACAGCGGTCGCGGTGCTCTTTATTGTGGTGGTGGCGCTGGCGGGGTTGGGCTTCGCGGTGGTGAATGCGCTCTATCACAATGCCTGGGGCACGTTCACGATTGCGATGACGATTCCCATCGGCTTCATTATGGGCTTCTATCTCCAGAAGTTTCGCCCCGGTGCCGTTGCGGAAGTTTCGGTGATCGGCGTGGTGCTGCTGATTGCGGCGGTGCTGTTCGGACGCGTGGTCGGTCAGTCGTCGTTTGCCGCGTGGTTTGAGTTTGAACGGCCGACGCTGGTCTGGCTCTTGGGCGGCTATGGGTTTCTCGCCTCGGTGCTGCCGGGCTGGATGCTACTGGTGCCGCGCGGCTATCTCTCGACCTTTATGAAACTCGGCGTGGTATTCCTGCTGGGATTTGGCGTGGTGCTCATGGCCCCGACGATTGAGATGCCGCGCGTGACGGCCTTCGCTGCAGGCGGCGGGCCGATTATTCCCGGCACGCTTTTCCCCTTTCTCTTTATTACGATCGCCTGCGGGGCTGTGTCGGGCTTTCACTCTTTGGTGTCGTCCGGCACGACGCCGAAGATGATCGAGCAGGAGTCGCAGGCGGTGGTGGGCTACGCGGCGATGCTGCTGGAAAGTTTCGTCGGGGTGATGGCGCTGATTGCGGCCTCGGTGCTGATTCCCGGCGACTATCTGGCGATCAATACCACGTTGAGCGCCGATACCTTATCGGCGATGGGGTTCGCTCCTTCGCGCATTGCGGAACTGTCGCAACTGGTCGAGGTGGATGTGGCAGGGCGGCCCGGTGGAGCGGTGTCACTCGCTGTTGGCATGGCGTCGATCTTTGCGGCGCTGCCCGGCATGTCGGGGTTGATGGCCTATTGGTATCAGTTCGCGCTGGTGTTCGAGGCGCTGTTTATTCTGACGACGATCGATACGGGGACGCGCGTGGCGCGCTACCTGATTCAGGAAATGGCGGGGCGGGTCTGTGCGCCGTTTCGCCGGATGAACTGGTGGCCCGGGGTGCTGCTGAGCAGCGCGTTTGTGGTCGGGTCCTGGTCTTATTTGATCGGAACGGGAAGTATCTCGACGATCTGGCCGATGTTCGGCGCGGCGAATCAACTGCTGGGGACGCTGGCGCTCTGCATCGGGACGACGGTGTTGATCAAGATGTGGAAGTCGTCCTATCTCTGGGTGACGGCCGTGCCGATGTTGTTTGTCGGCGTGGTGACGCTGGCCGGGTCCTATGAGATGTTCGGGATGTTCATGAAGAAGGCGGCGACGCTGGCAGCGGGGCAGGCGTTCGCCTTGTATCTCGATGCCGCGCTCGTGGCGGTGGTGGCCATTCTCGGATTGATCGTCTTGAGCGATAGCCTGCGACAGTGGTATGGCTATGTAATCTTGAAGAAGCCGTTCACGAGCAGTGAAGTGGTGGTGATGGCGGGTGGCGGCTCGGTGGGCCGGATGCAGACGGCAATTACTGATGGTGAAAAGGATAAATGTTTCCGGCTGCCGCACGGCGGCGGGTGTTGTTAGGGGCGGCCTGGGTAAGCTCCCTTGCTCGCGCACCCCGCACGCAAGATCGATCGAAACATAAAATTATGGGCGGTGCTCGGTGCATGCGCGCAGTGGGAGTTTACCCAGGCTGCCCCGTCTATTTAAAGTGAAAGAAGGAGGGGATCGTGGCTGATCAATTTTCGTTTGATGTGGTCTCAGAAGTAAACATGCAGGAGCTGCGGAACGTGGTCGATCAGGCGACGAAGGAAGTGAAGCAGCGGTTCGATTTCAAAGATTCGAAGACGGAGATCACGCTGAAGGAAAAAGAGAAGGAACTTGTCATTCTGTCGGATGACGAATACAAGCTGAACGCGGTGATCGACATCATCAAGACGAAGTGCACGAAGCGCGGCGTGTCGCTGAAGGCGTTCGATTACGGCGCCATCGAGCCGGCGCTCAGCGGGACGGTGCGGCAGACAGCCAAGATTCAAAGCGGAATCGCTACCGAGAAGGCGAAAGAAATTACGAAGGCGGTGAAGGAGTCGAAGTTGAAAGTGCAGGCGCAGATTCAAGGCGAACAGGTGCGGGTACTCAGTAAAAGTAAAGATGATTTGCAGGCCACGATGACGTTTCTTAAAGGAAAAGATTTTGGCATCGATCTCCAGTTTACCAACTACAGATAAAGAGGTGGCGCGCGCCTCCGTCTCATGAAACGTCTTCTCTCTTTGCTGCTGCTCCTTGTTTCTCTCATCGGCTGCAATCGCAGTGATCCCATTGTCGTGCTGCAGCTCCACCCCAAGAACCCTGACATCATCTACGTCGCGACGAACGACTACATCTATAAGACGCGTGACGCCGGGCAGACCTGGACGAATCTATCGAAGGGAATGAGTCACTCACGCGTGATTTCGATGGCAATCGATCCGGCCTATCCTGCGACAGTGTATGCCGGGACGAAAGGCGATGCGGTCTTCAAGAGTCACGATGGCGGGCAGCGATGGGTCTCGATGCGTTCCGGGCTGGATGACGCCACGATTACGTCGGTGGTGAATCAGCTTCTCTTCGATCCGGCCGACAATCAGCACATTCTCATCGCTACCACGATGGGTGTGTATGAGACCAAGAACGGCGGTGAGAATTGGTCGAAGAAGATGGAGGGCATGAAGGAAGTGCTGATGGTGGTTACGTTAGGTATGGATCCGACGCGCCCGGCGATTCTCTACGCGGGGACGAGCGGGGGCGTGTACAAGTCGATCGATCAAGCGGGGCATTGGGAAAAAGTGAACAACGGGCTGGTACCGGCGGACATGGTGAAGACCTCGCGGGCGTTGAATGTGACGTCGGTGCTGGTCGATCCCTACGAGCCGGATACGGTCTATGCGGCGACGCTCGCAGGCCTCTATAAAACAACTGATGCGGCTGCGTCGTGGAAGCGGATCGGAGAATCGCTCGCCGATCAGATGATCATCGCGATGGCTCTGGATCGGACCCGCAAAGGGGTGATCTATATTACCGGGCGCGATGGCGTGCATCGCAGTGACGACGGCGGGGCGACGTGGACAGCGATCAACAGCGGATTTGCCACGACTAACATCAGGACGATCGCACAGAGCCCGTCGGATCCGAAGCTGTTCTATGCGGGGACGAACGGGAGCGGATTGTATCGGAGCAGGGATGCGGGAGGGACCTGGGAATCGATGCCGCCGTTGTATGCCGGGAATGAGATGCGGCCGTGATTGCTGCGAGGAAAATGAGAATGTCAGCGATTGGTGCTGCGGTTCTGCAGGCTTGATCCGACTGATGATCCGCCGAGGGATGAACCGATAGATGTGTCGCTTAAACTGGATCCAATTGTAGATTGCCCCAGGCTCGATCCGACGGTTGTGTCGCCTATACTTGACCCTACAGTAGACTGCTGCAAGCTTGATCCGACTGCGGATTGATCTGAATTCAAGCGAGACTCACCGATATCTGCTCCTGCGCGGCCGGTCGCGCCGATGTCAAAGCCGGTCGGCCCGCTGGCGCCAATGTTTGCTCCGCTTCTCGGCGATGCTCCGACGTCTCCTCCCTGAGAGCCGCCCGATCCGATATCCGCTCCGGATCTCGGAGTTTTTCCGATGCTTGTGCCAGCGGTTGAGCCGGCTCCGATGCCGGTTCCTGTTTTCGGGCCTGCCGGTAGGGAGCGAACCTGGAAGTCTTTCTGGATAGAATCTTCCAGCTCTTGAATGCGGCGCGATTCCTTTGCCGCTGATTCGTAGTCGAGCTGGCCGAGTTGGTTTCGTGCGTTGCCGATTGTCTCTAGTTTGGCGTGCAATCGCTTCAGATCTGCGCGTGCTTTGGCGACGGGCGGAAGAAGTTCTGCAATGGTCCATCCCCTGAGTTTCATGTGTTCGCTGAAGAGGCCTGACTGGGCCATGGTGAGCAACTCATTGACGTCATTGCCGAGTTCTTCGACTGATTGGAGTTCTGCCAGGTCGGTCCGGCAGCATTCAAGAAACTGATTGTACTTCTGCAGAAAAGTGGTGACTTCCTGCTGTAGGTTCTCGATTTTCAGTTGGCGTGTCGGCTCTTGAGGCGGACGGCCATCTGACGCGGAGGGGTCTTTCTTTTCTACCAGTGGAACGCAGCCGGCGGTACCTTTTGAGGCTCTGAGCTGTTGGTCTGGAGAGCTGTGTTCGCAAAACTCAAGAAGCGGCGCCGTGTCGGCAGGAGGAGTCGGGATGAGGGGGGCTGCGAGAAAAAGCAGTGTAAGGATGCTGACTAGGAAGTTGTTGCGGGTGGTAAGAACCATAAAATGATTTTCACCTCAAGATCCGACAAAGTCAACGAATCTGCGCCATTAGGATACTTCATCCCCTGAGCCATTGTGTGGTCGTATCAGGCCATGGTTTGCGAATCTTCGGCGAGGAATTTCTTGGGATCAGGGGGCGAGGCTCTATGGGCCTCGGAGATATGAAGATACCTGGGATGTGCCCCCCTTGATGAGTCCCTCAAAAGTGACCGTCCTCTCTGAAAAATAGAGCGAATTTCCGCAAGCACTCTCGATCATCTAAGTCCATGAATTTGCTATTGACAAGGAGTTTAACGGGAGTATACTCGGCCCATAAGTGGGGGAAAGTGGATATAAGTGGTGATGCAAATTTTTCGAGTGAAATCAGGCATGTTCCTGTTTTTCTTGATGAAATAACAGCTTGGCTCGTTACGGACAGATCGAAGACTTTTGTTGACGGTACGGTGGGGTATGGTGGGCATAGCGAACAGTTGCTTGAAAGGGCTGGGGATGGATCCATCCTTATCGGGATCGATCGGGATGAGGAGGCGCTCACCTATTCTCGAACTCGCCTTGCCAGATTCGGCAGTCGGGCAATTCTGCTCAAGGGAGACTTTGTTGAGGTGAAGCAGTTGTTGCGGAATGTCGATATTCCAGCGATCGACGGCGTCCTGTTGGATCTTGGCGTGTCTTCGCCGCAGTTGGACGACTCAAATCGAGGATTCAGTTTTCAGGAAGACGGACCANNATCCGTTCCTGCCGCGTATCGGCACGGGCGTATTCATTGTGCGACGAGGACGTTTCAGGCGCTTCGCATCGCCGTCAATCGCGAGTTGGATGTGCTTGAACCGGCGATTCGTGATGCGGTCGACATGTTGCGACCCGGCGGCCGTATTGCCGTCATTTCGTTTCATTCCCTTGAAGACCGGATTGTGAAGCACACATTTCGTGCTTTGGCGGAGCGGCCGTACCAAAAGGTCGTGGTGTTGACCAAGAAGCCTCAAGTTCCTTCCGACGCAGAGTGCCAGGCGAATCCGCGCGCACGAAGCGCCAAGTTACGGGTCGCTGAGCGTCTGTCAAAGGAGTCTGTCCAATGAAAATGCTGGCAGTGACGGCCGGGCTGTGTCTCGTGTTCGTCTTTGTGTGGGAGCGGGTGGATATGGTGCGCCTGGGCTACCAGGTTGAACGGCTGAAGCATGAGAAGGTGGTGTTGGAGCGCGAGCGTGATGAGCTGAAGGTGAAATTCTCAGCGCTGAGTTCGCCCGATCGGATTGCCAAAGTCGCCACGGAAAAATTCGGCATGAGCTTGCCGCAGCCTGGTCAGGTCGTGATGGTTCAATCGAAGCCGAAGGACTCGCCTGCATCCGCGGTGGAGCTGCGGATTGCTAGGAACGATGTGTTGAACGGGAGGCGATAGTGACTGGTTCGCCGTCACGGGCCCGACGGTATGTGTTGCTGCTGGTGATGCTCTGCGGGTTTGCGTTGGTGCTGTTTCGGTTGGTGAGTCTGCAAGTATTGCAGGCGGCTGAGCTCACGGCCAAGGCTGACCGTCAACATCAGAAGACTGTGTCCTTGGAGGGAGCTCGAGGGACCGTTGTGGATCGTCATGGCAAAGTGCTCGCCATGAATATGGACGTGCCCTCCGTGTTTGGTATTCCCACCGCACTCGAAAGCCCTGCTAAGACGGCCCGGTCTCTCTCGCCGGTGTTGCATGTTCGAACCGATGAATTGGAGAAGAAGCTGCGGCAGGATCGTAGTTTCGTGTGGTTGGCCAGAAAGCTGGATCCTGAACAGGGTCACCGTCTTGAGCACATGCCGATGGAGGGGATCGGGCTGGTGATGGAAGGTCGACGATTCTATCCCAAGGGTCCGCTCCTGGCTCATGTATTGGGATTTGCCGGGATGGATGGAGAAGGGCTTGAGGGGATTGAGCGGCGATATGAGTCGCAACTCCATGGCGAGAAGCGAGTTGTGATTCTGCAGCGCGATGCCATGGGCCGGACGGTGTTCCCGAAAGGGCAGGCCGAGCAAGTCCCCGCTGCCGGTCATAGCCTGGTCGTCACGATCGACGAAGTGATTCAGTACATCGCTGAAAAAGAATTAGAAGAAGCCGTCACCAAGGCGCGTGCCAAATCAGGCACCGTCATTGTGCTCGATCCTCAGACCGGTGCCGTCCTTGCGCTGGCGATCAGCCCCCGATTTGATCCGAATGCCGTGGCTTCTCTCACGGCGGATCGTTGGAGAAATCGGGCGTTGACTGATGCCTACGAGCCCGGTTCGACGATGAAGGCGCTCGTGGCGGCTGCGGCGCTTGAAGAGAAAGTGATGAAACCGAGCACGATGCTCTACGGAGAAAATGGGCGGATGACGATCGCGAATACGGTAATCCATGACCACGAAAAGCTTGGGTGGATAACGTTTGCGCAGGTGATTCAGAAGTCGAGCAACATCGGTGCAGCCAAAACCGGGATGGCGCTGGGTGATCAGCGGCTCTACCGGTATCTACAGGCCTTCGGGTTCGGGCAGAAGACGGAGATCGATCTCCCCGGGGAGGCCGGCGGTCTGGTTAAGCATCCCAGAGAATGGGGGCGCCGGTCATTGGCGTCAATTTCGATGGGACAGGAAATCGGCGTCACGCCGATTCAGATGGTGTCCGCCGTGGCAGCCTTGGCGAACGGCGGAGTGTTGATGAAGCCCTATGTAGTGTCCGAGGTCCGTGATGCGCAGGGGAAAACTCTTCGTCAGATTTTGCCGCAAGTTAAATGCCGCGTGGTGTCGCCGGAAACGGCGCGAACGGTGACGTCGATTCTCGAGGGTGTGGTGACAGATGGGACCGGAGCCAAGGCCGCGATACCGGGATTCAGAGTGGCCGGGAAGACGGGCACGGCACAGAAGATCGATCCGCGTACTGGCGCCTATTCGTCGACATTGTTCGTCGGATCCTTTGTCGGATTTGTTCCAGCCGACAATCCCCGGTTGGCGATGATCGTAGTGATCGACGAGCCGCAGGGTGAATCCTGGGGTGGGACCGTGGCCGCGCCCGTCTTTCGACGCGTGGGCGAACAGGTGTTGAACTATCTCGGAGTCTCGTCGGACGCGCCGGTTAAGCTGGCCATGGCGTCAAACCGTCGATAGGTCGAGTAACAAGATGATGACCTTCGAAGAATTAGCGCAGTCATTACGCGGGCAGGTGGAGGTCCTTGAGCAGGCAGGGGACTTTCGGGTGTCACTGACCGCTATCACGGACGATTCCAGGGTTGTTCACGCGGGAAGCCTGTTCGTTGCCGTGAAGGGCGAGCAAGTTGATGGCCACCGGTATATCTCCTCTGCCCTCACGTCCGGAGCGGCGGCCGTAGTCATGCAGGAGACGGTTGTCGGGATCGATCGTCCGTACTTGCGGGTGGCGGATTCACGGAAGGCGCTGGGGCACTTGGGGAGCCGGTTCTATGGCGATCCGTCCGGACGGCTGCGGATGATCGGCATCACCGGGACGAACGGGAAAACGACGACGTCCTATGTCTGCAAGGCCTTGCTGGAAGCGATCGGAGGGCGGGTCGGTTTGATCGGAACCGTTGCCTATCAAATCGGGAACGAGATTATTCCAGCCTCCCATACCACTCCGGGAGCGTTGGAATTACAGCAGCTCTTGAAGCGGATGGTTGACGGCGGATGCTCAGCTGCGGTGATGGAAGTGTCGTCGCATGCGCTGGCGCAAGATCGGGTGAGCGGATGTGAGTATGACGTGGCTGTGTTTTCGAATCTGACTCAGGACCATCTCGATTTTCATAAGACGATGGAAGAGTATTTTCAGGCCAAGCTCAGGCTCTTTACGGGACTGACCGGGACCAAGAAACCAAACAAGCGGGCCATCGTCAATGTGGACGATCCCAGTGGCGCCCGTATCGCATCCCTCTGCACCGTGCCGGTGTGGACGTATGGCATCAAGGGGAAGGCCGACCTTCGAGCAGAGCGTGTGCAGCTCTCTCTCAACGGCACTACATTTATGGCAGCAACGCCTGCCGGGACTTTCTCCGTCGACAGCCATCTGGTCGGGGAGCACAACGTCTACAACCTGCTGGCGGCGATCGGTGTGGCCTTGCACGAAGGGGCTACGATCGACCAAGTGCGACAGGCCGTGACCCGCGTCACCAATGTGCCCGGTCGATTTGAGCGTGTCATGGCCGGGCAGCCGTTCACCGTCGTCGTGGATTATGCCCACACGGAAGACGCGCTGGTCCGGTTGCTGACGGCGGCGCAGGCATTGAAAGCAGGCCGGATCATCACGGTCTTTGGATGCGGGGGGGATCGCGATCGCGGAAAGCGACCCAAGATGGGACGTGCTGCCGTCCAGCAGAGCGACGTGGTCATTCTCACCTCGGACAATCCGCGCACGGAAAATCCCCTGGCGATTCTCGATGAAGTGGAAGTCGGTGTGCGGGAAGCGCTGCAACAGCGGTTGCACGTGACCTATCAGAAGGTAGCTGACCGGCGTGAAGCGATCGCGACAGCCATGCGCGCAGCCCAGCCCGGCGACATGGTCCTCATTGCCGGGAAGGGGCACGAAGACTATCAGATTATCGGGACCAAGAAGTTTCACTTTGATGATCGTGAAGTCGCCCGCGATGCGATCCGTGAGTTGACGAATTGTGCCTGATTCTAGTGGGGCCCTGTCACAGATTGGGATGACCATGCCGCTCTTTACCGGCGAAGAACTTCGAGAAGTGATCAGCGTCAAAATGCTTTCCGGCGATGCGTCCCGTTGGGCGAAGCAGCGTATTCGACAGCTCAGTCTCGATTCGCGGGAGATCCGTGCCGGTGATCTCTTTATCGCCATTCGCGGCGACAAATTCGACGGACATGATTATGTGGCTATGGCCATGTCCCGCGGGGCTGTCGGCGCCATCGTGCAGGATAACTACGTGGTTCCTCCGGCCCTGTTGAAGGCGGGCCCCAAGTCGTCTCCGCCTTTCATTCTGGGCGTGCGGGATCCGCTGTTTGCCTATCAGCAGCTGGCGACGCATCACCGAAGCCGCTTCGACATCCCGCTGGTGGCCGTGACGGGAAGCAACGGGAAAACCACCACGAAAGAAATGGTTGCGAGCGTGATGGGGCAGCGCTGGCGTGTCTTGAAGACCGAAAGTAATTTCAACAATCGGATCGGGGTCCCTCACACGCTCTTGAGATTGACGGGCCGGCATGAAGCGGCCGTCATTGAAATGGGGGTCGATAACATCGGGCAGACGACGCGCCTCTGTGAAATTGCCCGCCCGACCATCGGCATCATCACGAATATCGGGCCGGATCACCTGGAGTTTTTCGGCAGCATGGAGGGATCGGCGCAGGCAAAGGCGGAGTTGCTTGATCTGCTTCCCCAGGATGGAACGGCCATCCTGAATGCCGACGATCCGTATTTCGACTACCTGGCGGCGCGAGCTCAATGTCGTGTGGTGTCGTTCGGCTATTCGCCGAAAGCCGATGTGCAGGCATTGCATGAAAAGTCAGACGGGCGGGACGGGACGATATTCCGGCTGCTCCTGCCCGGGAAGGTTCGGCACACCATCGTGCGAATCAAGGTGCAGGGTTCCCACAATGTGACGAATGCTTTGGCTGCGGCGGCGGTCGGAACGGTGCTTGGCGTATCCGGTGCCGTCATTGCGCAGGGCCTGTCCCGATTCCGTCCGGCCGCGATGCGGTCGCAAGTCATCGTGACCCACGGGGTACGCGTAATCAACGATTGTTATAACGCCAACCCCGCGTCGATGAAGGCGGCGGTCCGGCTCCTGGCTCAATCCGGGAGCGGACGAAAGACCATCGCGGTATTGGGCGATATGCTGGAGCTCGGGTCGGGTGCGATACGGATGCACGAAGAAGTCGGCGCCTTTGTGGCACAGCAGGGCATCTCGCAGTTGATCGCTTGCGGGACGTTGGGGCGAGGTTTGGCTGAGGGTGCCCGCCGGGCTGGGATGGAGCCGACAAGAGTTCAGGAATTGCCCGATGCCACAGCCGCGGCTACAGCTGTCAAAACGATGGCGGTCTCCGGTGACGTCGTGTTGGTCAAGGCGTCGCGCGGAATGAAAATGGAGCAGGTGGTCGGTGCATTGCAAGGCATGAAGCGGGTCTCGAAGAAGGCATCGTAACTATTCAGGGGCAGAAACGGACTCGGCGCTGTAAGCCCCCGGCGTCGGTATGACGGTCGTCTTATGCTGTATAACTGGCTGTATCCACTCCACACCGAATTCTCGTTTCTGAATGTCTTCCGCTATCAAAGCTTCCGCATCATTTATGCGGCGGTCACGGCGTTCCTCATCGCGTTCATTCTGGCCCCATGGCTGATCCGAAAATTACAAGAAATCAAGCTGGGCCAGCAGATTCGCGACGACGGGCCGAAGAGTCATCTGGCAAAGAGCGGGACCCCCACGATGGGCGGGGTCCTCATTCTCTTTGCGGTGGTCCTCTCCACGCTCCTGTGGGCTGATATTACGAAACCGTATGTGTGGCTGGTACTCGCGGCGATGGTGGGTTTCGGCGCGATCGGGTTTGCCGACGACTACCTCAAATTCATCAAGCGGCAATCGAAGGGATTGTCGGCGTCGCAAAAGTTTGCTGCGCAAGTCGCGATCGCCTCGGCGATTGCGATCACTCTGTATTTTCTCCCTGGGTATACGACGAAGCTGAGCGTGCCGTTCTTCAAGAACTTCACGCCGGATCTGGGCTGGTTCTACATTGTCTTCGCCGTGCTCGTCATCGTGGGGAGTTCCAATGCCGTCAATTTGACCGACGGTCTCGACGGTCTCGCCATCGGCCCCGTCATGATCACCGCGTTGGCCTATACGATTGTCGCGTATGTCGCCGGGCATCGATTGATGTCGGACTACCTGCTGATTCCCCACATCGAAAACGCCGGTGAAATTGCGGTCTTTACGGCGGCCATTCTGGGTTCGAGCCTCGGGTTTTTATGGTTCAACACCTATCCCGCATCCGTGTTCATGGGCGATGTGGGGTCGCTCCCGCTCGGGGCCGCACTCGGTACGGTCGCTGTCATCAGTAAGCATGAATTGCTGCTGTTGCTGGTCGGCGGCGTCTTCGTGATCGAAGCGGTGTCGGTCATCTTCCAGGTGTTGTCGTTCAAGTCGCGCGGGAAGCGGATCTTCTTGATGGCTCCGATTCATCATCATTTCGAAATGAAGGGCTGGGAAGAACCGAAGGTCGTCGTCCGGCTCTGGATCATTGCCATCTTATTGGCCTTGTTGAGTTTAAGCACGCTGAAGTTGCGGTAACGGGNNGCCGACCGGAAAGAGCGCAGCGAGCTGAGTGCGGTGCTGGCGCAATTGGAGGGGGCTCCTATCGGCATCACGGTCGGCAGCCGGTACGAAACGGCGTTGGAGTCCGCCGAGCTCGTGGTCATCAGTCCCGGCGTGCCCTATCGCATGGAGGCCTTAGAGCGGGTGCGGCGGCGCGGGGGGAAGGTGATCAGTGAGTTGGAGTTGGCGTCGCGATTTGTCTCGGCTCCGATGCTGGCGCTGACCGGGACCAACGGCAAGAGCACGACGGTGACGCTCATCGGCAAGATGTTGCAGGACAGCGGGAAGCGAGTCTTTGTCGGGGGCAACCTGGGCACGGCGTTGAGCGAAGCGGCGATACAAACGGTGCTGGCGTCGCAGCAGGGATTGCCCGGTCCGTTCGATTTTCTCGTGGTCGAAGTCTCAAGTTTTCAGCTGGAAACGGTTGAGCAATTCCACCCCCGGATTGCGGCGTTACTCAACGTCACCGTGGATCATCAAGACCGCTATGCGTCGATCGACGAATATGTGGCGGCGAAGCGGCGCATTTTCGAGAGCCAGAAGCCGACCGATTATGCGCTCTTCAATCTGGATGATCAGCGAGTCGCGGCGCTTCGCCACCGTGTCAAAGCCCAGGTGCTGGGATTCACCAGGCAATCGGCTCTGCCGGCGGATGTCACCGGCGGCACGTATCTGGAGGGTGATCGACTTGTCACGACGGTGACGGGCGTGCGGCAGGAGGTCTGTCGCCGGCAGGAGATCAAGATCATCGGCGATCACAATGTGGAGAACGCGATGGTGGCCGCTACCTATGCGCTGCTGAGCGGCGGCTCGCTCGAATCGGTCAGACGCGTACTCATGACCTTCCCGGGCCTGGAGCACGCGCTAGAAATTGTGCGGGATCGCCGCGGGGTCCGGTTCGTCAACGATTCCAAGGGAACGAACGTCGATGCCACGCTCAAGGCGATTGAAAGTATCGATCAGCCTATTTGGTTGATTGCCGGAGGCCGTGACAAGGGCGGGGATTTTTCTCGACTTGCGCCGGCGATTCGTCAGCGGGTCAAGGGGCTTATCTTGATCGGAGAAGCAACACCATTGATCGCCCAGGCGATGGCCGGATTCCCTGCGATCAGCCGGGCGGCGTCATTGAAAGAGGCGGTGCAGGCGGCGGCCGATAGTGCCGCCTCCGGCGGAGTCGTCCTGTTTTCACCGGCCTGTGCCAGTTTTGACATGTTTGCGGATTATCAGGATCGGGGCCGGCAGTTTAAGGCCCTGGTGCAATCCTTGCCGGCCTAAAGGCGGCGAGTCAGAGGAGATTTGGCGCTGAACGATGTCACAGAGAGCTGCAGGGACCCTGGCATTGCCGTGGCCCACCACGAGCCCACGCACCGCGAAGAAGCGGGTGCCGATGGACCACACGCTATTGATCGTCACGATGGTCCTGGCATTGGTCGGCCTGGTGATGGTGTTCAGTGCGAGCGCGGTGGTGGCGGGAAATCGGTTCCACGACTCCGGCTACTTCCTCAAGCGGCAGCTGGCATGGCTGACATTCGGATTTGTGCTGCTGCACGTCGCGTCGCGGGTCGACTATGTCTGGTGGAAGCGTCTGTCGGTGCCGCTGCTGGGTTTGATGGCGCTGTTGCTGGTGATGGTCTTGATCCCATCGCTCGGAGTCGCGGCCAAAGGCGCGCGGCGCTGGTTGCGTCTCGGGCCGATTTCGATTCAGCCGGCCGAGATGGTCAAGCTCGTGGCGGTGATTTATCTGGCCGCCTATCTGACCAAGAAGGAAGACCTGATCACAAGCTTCTCTTCTGGCCTGTTGCCCGTGTTGTTCGTGATTGGAGTGTTAAGCGGTCTGGTGCTGTTGGAGCCGGATCTCGGGACCGTGGTCGTGATTGGTCTCGTGACGATCGGACTGCTGTTTCTCGGCGGCGCGAAATTGAAGCATCTGCTGGGGTTGGGGCTGTGCGCGGTGCCGGTCGTTTTGGTGCTCGTCCTCGGCTCGAGTTACCGGCGGCAGCGACTCCTGACATTCCTGGCCCCTTGGAAGGACGCGTCGAACGCCGGGTTTCAGATCACCCAGTCCTTTCTCGCCTTTGGCAGCGGAGGCCCCTTCGGAGTGGGGCTGGGCGAGGGCAAGCAGAAGCTGTTCTTTCTTCCCGAAGCCCATACGGACTTTGTTCTGGCGTTGGTCGGGGAAGAATTGGGGCTGGTGGGAACGGGCGCGATCATTCTGCTCTTTGCGTTGTTTGTGGTGCGCGGCTTTCAGATTGCTGCCCGAGCGCGGATGCCCTTCGGGCGTTATTTGGGCATCGGTATCACGCTGCTGATCGGCGGGCAGGCGCTGGTGAATGCGGCTGTGGCGACGGGGATGCTGCCGACCAAAGGATTGACCTTGCCCTTTGTGAGCTACGGCGGATCGTCCCTGGTGATCAGTCTGCTGGCGGTCGGGATCTTGTTGAATATTTCGAGAGATCGCCAAGCGGGGCCTCAGGAGGGTACGGGACGCGGCGGGCGCGGCAGGTCTGGTCACGGATGACGATACTCATCGCCGCAGGAGGGACGGGCGGGCACTTGTATCCGGCGGTCGCATTGGCCAGTGAGTTTCTCCGGTGGGACCCGTCGACGAAGATAGTCTTTGTCGGCACGGCGAAAGGGATTGAAACCAAAGTGTTGGCGCATGAAGGGTTTCCACTTGAACTCATTACGGCGAAGCCGGTGATGGGAAAGGGATTGGGAGAAGCGTTGCGGGGATTGTTATCCGTGCCGATCAGTCTCTGGCAGTCGATGCGGTTGATTTCCCGGTACCGGGCGGATCTCGTCATCGGCGTGGGCGGCTACACCAGTCCGACGATGTTAGTGGCGGCGGCGTTCAAGGGGATTGCCCGGGTCATCCTGGAGCCGAATGCCTATCCGGGCATGGCCAATACTGCAGTAGGTCCTTGTGCCCAGCGCGTGTTCTTGGGGTTTGAATCCGCTGCCGACAAGTTTCCCAAGGCCAAAGTTCGTGTGTTCGGGTCGCCGATTCGGCAAGCCTTTTTAGATGGGGTCACGATATCCCCTTCGGCCACCGAAGGCCGGTCGCGACTATTGATTTTTGGCGGCAGTCAGGGGGCGAAGGCGATCAACAGCGCGGTCATCGATGGGCTGGGGGCATTGGCGCAGAAGCTTCCGCGGCTCTCCATTACGCACCAGACCGGAGAGGCTGACCATGCGAGGGTTGTTGAGGCGTATCGGCAGGCAGGGGTTGAGGCCGAGGTCGTCCCGTTTCTCTACGACATGCCGACCCGGTTGCGCGCTGCAGATCTGGTGGTGGCGCGTGCCGGGGCCATGACGATTGCAGAGCTGACGGCCTGCGGGAAGCCGGCCATTCTGATTCCGCTTCCGACGGCCATCTACGATCACCAGATGAAGAATGCGCGGGCGATGGAGGCGGCAGGGGGTGCAATGGTGCTGCCACAGCCGGAGTTGACCGGGGCGCAGTTGGCCGGATCCATCGCCGGGCTGTTG